>Ga0265340_10000063_pt1 | contig 49803 bp, 48 predicted proteins | sample 4CB225metaG_FD_202082 | JGI IMG/M metagenome (GOLD analysis project Ga0265340, IMG submission 202082) | Rhizosphere microbial communities from Carex aquatilis grown in University of Washington, Seatle, WA, United States - 4-CB2-25 metaG | ecosystem: Host-associated > Plants > Roots >...
TGGTCGCCGGTTGCGCCATCCAGACGCCGCTTCCGGTATTGGTGCGCAACGCGCAAAGCGCGTCCGAAACCGCGCAGCAGAATGCCGCGGCGGCGATGGCAGCGGCACAGAAGGCGCAAGCGACGGCGGACGCCGCCGCACAGTCGGCGCAAGAAGCCCAGACTGCCGCTCAGGCGGCCCAGGCGAAGATCGACGCGTTGATGGCCGAGCATCCGAAGGGCCACCACCGTCATCATCACCACCACAAGGCCAAGCACAACGCCTAGTAGGCGATGTGACTGGTCAACTTCTGGCGTTCTCCCTTCGCTCGGTCTCGCGCTGCTTCAGCGCGGCCGAAGGGATAGTGCAAAGCCGCTGAGGCCTTGCCGCGCACCTTAAGACCGGCGCGCTAAAAGCGCTCGGCTTGCCGCGGTTCCTTGTCCGGAACCTTGCGGATTAGCAAGGCTCGGGCGTGCGTCCGCGGTTGAGCCTCGCGGCGTCCTCGTTTACTCTTCCGATTCAATCTTGGACACGATTCTGCTCGATGAATCGATCGCAGACCTGCGCCGTGATCGCGCTCGGCGCGCTTGCCGCGGGCTGCACCACGACGCCCGAAACCAAGGTCACCGTTCCCTCCAACGCGGGTATCTACCGGATCGGCAATCCCTATCAGATCGGCGACACCTGGTATTATCCGCGCGAACAGCCCGATTATGACGAGACCGGCATCGCCTCGTGGTACGGGCCGGGCTTCTACGGACACAATACGGCCGACGGAGAGATCTTCGACACCGGCGCGTTGAGCGCGGCCCATCGCACGCTGCCGATGCCAGTAAACGTTCGCGTGACGGATCTAGAAAATGGAAAATCCGTGGTCTTGCGCGTTAACGATCGCGGACCGTTCGCCAAGAGCCGCATCATCGACGTATCGGAGCGCGCGGCCCGGCTGCTCGGCTTCTACAATCAGGGCACCGCGCGGGTGCGCGTCCAGTATCTGGCGCGCGCCGATTTGCCCGACGGCGGGCCGCAGCCTTTCGGTGCCGGAACGCCGGCCGCCGTCACCTCGGCGGTTCCCGCCGCCCCGGCCGCGCCGGTGGAGACCGCACCGCTCGACGCCATCCCGGGGGCCAGGGAGTTGCCGCAGGCCGCGGCCGCCCCGCCTGCGCCAGTCCCACTTCCCTCAGCCGCGGCGCCGGACGTTGGCGCACTGCCCACTGGACAAGTGGTCCAGGTTCCGGTTCCCGCCGTCACCCGCCTTTACGTCCAGGTCGGCGCCTTCACGATCTATCAGAACGCGGCGCGCCTCGCCGCGCGCCTTGGCGGTGGATTGCAGATTTCCGCCATTCAACGCGGCGGCCAAACACTCTATAGAGTGCGGCAAGGCCCGTTCCCGACCACCGACGATGCCGACGCGGCGCTGGCCAGGATCAGCAGCCTCGGCGCCAACGACGCGAAAATCGTCGTCGACCAGTGACAGCTATTTTCCGGAGTATCGCCATGCCGCGTTTGTGTTTCTTCGTCATTGCTCTCATGGCGTTCGGTCTCGCGCCCGCGCGCGCCGCGATGAATACCAGCGCCGAGCACGCGCTCGTGATGGACGGGGAAAGCGGGCAAGTGCTGTGGTCAAAGGACGGCTTCGCCCCCATGCCGCCCGCTTCGATGTCGAAACTGATGACGCTCGAGTTGCTGTTCCAGCGGCTCAAAGACGGACGCGTCAAGCTCACCGACACCTTCCCGGTGTCCGAAGCGGCATGGCGCACCGGCGGCTCGAAGGGCTTCGTCCGCGTCGGCGACAGACTGACGGTGGAAGACCTTATCCAGCGCATCATCGTCGCCTCGGGTAACGATGCCTGTGTGGTCGTGGCGGAGTCGCTCGGCGGAACGCTCGACGGCTTCGTCGATATGATGAACAAGCGGGCGAGGGAGCTAGGCCTTCGCAGTTCGCATTTCGTCAATCCCGACGGGCTGCCCGATCCTCCGGGTCAGTTGATGTCGCCGTTCGATTTGGCGACACTTGCACGCCATCTGATCTATGACTACCCGCAATACTACCATTTCTTCTCCGAAAGAAGTTACACGACGACCGACCAGGGCAAGCCGATCACCCAGCCCAACCGCAATACGGTGCTCGACAAGTTTTCCGGCGCCGACGGATTGAAAACCGGCTACACGGACGCAGCGGGCTTCAGCGTCACCGCCTCCGCGGTGCAGAACGGCCATCGTTTGATCTTGGTGCTGGGCGGCTTGCGTTATCCCGATTTGGCCAAGGCCAGCGTCATGACACAGGAATGGTTCGGGGAAATCCGCCGCGGCGAGGAGGCCGCACGCGTGCTGGCGATGGCGTTTCGCGAATTCCGCAGCTACCAACTTTTCAAGGCGAATGAGATCGCGGGCGCGGCGCAAGTGTGGGGCGGCGCAAAGCGCACCGTCGCGCTGACGACGCTGAGACCGGTCGCCGTGACGATGCAGGTCGATTCCCGTCCCAACATGGTGGTGACGCTGAACTACAACGCCCCGCTGCAGGCGCCCATCGCGCAGGGCGAGCAAGTGGCGACGCTGAGCGTCACCGCGCCGGATTTTCCCGGTTTGACCGTGCCCGTCTATGCCGCAGAGAGCGTGCCGCGCGAGGGAATATTCGGACGGATGATGACCGGGCTGCGCGCGCTGATCCTGCGCCTGCGCTCGCAATGACCGAAGGGCGCTTCATCAGCTTCGAAGGCGGGGAGGGCGTTGGCAAATCCACCCAGGCGCGCGCGCTCGCCGCGGCGCTCGATAAGCGCGGCATTTCCTGCATTGTGACGCGCGAGCCCGGCGGCTCGCCGGGAGCGGAAGAGGTCCGCAAGCTGCTCGTCGAGGGCGCGCCCGGACGCTGGGAGCCTCTCAGCGAGACGCTGCTGCTGTATGCGGCGCGCGCCGACCATGTCGCGCATACGATCAAGCCGGCGATTGCACACGGCCGTTGGGTGTTGTGCGACCGCTTTGCGGATTCCACTTATGCCTATCAGGGCGCGGGCAGGGGGCTCGACCGCGAGACGGTGCGGCGCATCGAAGCTATCGCCATTGCCGATTTCAAGCCCGAGCTGACCTTCGTTCTCGATCTTCCGGCGGAGCAGGGGCTCGAGCGCGCCGACGCCCGTGCCTCGGCGGAAACCCGCTTCGAGCAATTCGATATCGGCTTCCACGAAAGGCTGCGCCAAGCCTTCCTCGACATCGCGCGGCGCGCTCCCGATCGCTGCATCGTGATCGACGCAAGCCAGAACGAAAAGGCCGTGGCGCAGGCGATTTGGGCCGCCGTGGCTTCGCGTTTCGGCTTGAGCTGATCGCATGGCCAAGCGCACCCGGCCGCAGGTCAGCGTCGAGACCGACCGCATCGAGGGCGTCGACCATCCGCGCCAGACCGCGCGTCTCGTCGGGCAGGACGCGGCGCTCTCGATCGTTTCGCGCGCGCTGCGCAGCGGACGGCCGCCGCCGGCCTGGCTGATCTGCGGACCGCCGGGAGTCGGCAAGGCGACGCTCGCCTACCGCATCGCGCGTTATCTCTTCGCCTATGGCGCAAGCGATCAGGGCCCGGACGATCTGAGCGTGCCGCCGAGCGATCCGGCGAGTACCCAAGTCGCCGCGGGTTCGCATCCCGGGCTGCTCGTGCTGAAACGCAGCATCGACCCCGACAATGGCAAGATGTCCAATGATCTCAAGGTCGGCGAAGTGCGCCGGCTGAACGGTTTCTTCGGCCTGACTTCGGGCGCCGGGGGTTGGCGCGTTGCAATCGTCGATACCGCCGACGACATGAACGACAACGCGGCCAACGCGCTTCTGAAACTGCTGGAAGAACCGCCGTCGCGCGCCATGCTGCTGGTGCTGTCGAATACGCCCGGGCGGCTCCTGCCCACCATCCGCTCGCGCTGCCAGCGGCTGAACCTGCGCCCGCTCGGCGACGCCGAGATGAAAGCTGAGCTTGCCCGTCTGTTGCCTGAACAAAGCGCACAAGAGCGTGCGTCTTTGGCGCGGCTGGCATGCGGCTCATTGGGCGCGGCGCTGAGGCTGGCGGGCGGCGACGGACCGATGCTCGCCGAGGAAGCCGATCGGCTGATCGAGCGGGCGGCGAAACCTGATATTCCTGCGCTGTTTGCGCTTGCCGAAAAGATCGCGCGTATCACCGACGGATTGGACATGCTGGGCGGCTTCCTCACCCAAGCGCTCGGCGAACGCATCCGCGCCCGCGCCGGCCAGCCCCATCTCGACCGCTGGGTCGGCGCGCTGGAGAAGCTCAACCGCAATTTCGCGCGGACCGAGGCGCTGCATCTCGATCCGCGCCAAACGCTGGTTACGGCAGCGCGCGAAATGAACGCGGCGTCGCGGCGCGGCGGAGCGGTCTAGCCATGCTCGTCGACAGCCATTGCCACCTCGAATATCCCGCGCTTGCCGACGATATAGACGCCGTGATGGGCCGCGCGCACGCCGCGGGCGTCGGGGTCTGCGTCAGCATTTCGACCAAGCTTGAAACCTTTGCGCGGGTGCGCGAGATGGCGGGGCGGTTTGACGATGTGTGGTGCTCGGTCGGCATTCATCCGCACGAGGCCGCCGCCGAGCCGCTTTCCGGCCCAGCGCCGCTGCTCGAGCGCGCCGCCGATCCCAAAGTGGTCGGCATCGGCGAGACCGGCCTCGATTATTTCTACGAACATTCGCCGCGCCCCGCGCAGGCCGCCAACTTCCGCGCCCATATCGAGGCCGCGCGCCAGACCGGGTTGCCGCTGATCGTTCATACCCGCGACGCGGAGGACGACACCATCGCTATCCTGCGCGAGGAGATGGGGAAGGGTGCGTTCAGCGGCGTGCTGCATTGCTTTACCGGCAGCCAGAGGCTGGCCGACGCGGCGCTGGAGCTCGGCTTCTACGTCTCCGCTTCCGGCATCATCACGTTCAAGAAATCCGATGAGCTGCGCGCGACGTTCAAGAACGTGCCCCTTGAGCGCCTCTTGGTGGAAACCGACGCGCCGTATCTGGCGCCCGTGCCCCACCGCGGCAAACCCAACGAGCCCGCTTTCGTCGCCCATACCGCGACCGCGCTGGCCGACATCAAATGCGTGCCGCCCGAGGAACTGGCGCGCGCCACCAGCGAAAATTTCTTCCGCCTGTTTACAAAGGTCGCGCGCCCACGATGAGCGACAAATTGGAAATCACCATCCTGGGCAGCGGTTCGTCGGGCGGCGTGCCTAGGCTTGGCGGAACGCACGGCGCCGGGAATTGGGGCGCCTGCGATCCGGCCAATCCAAAGAACCGCAGGAGCCGTTGTTCGATCCTGGTCAAGCGGATTTCGGGCGCCGGCACGACGCGCGTGCTGGTCGACACCGCGCCCGACATGCGCGAGCAGTTATTGGCCGCGCGCACCGGCGAGCTGGATGGGGTGCTCATCACCCACGACCACGCCGACCAGCTTCACGGCATCGACGATCTCAGGCTGGTTTCGATCCATCAGCGCCGCCGGGTGGACGTCTACACCGACGCTGGCACAGCCGAGCGGATCCTTTCACGCTTCTCATATTGTTTCGTGCAGGCGGAGGGCAGCGATTATCCGCCCGTCGCCAAGCTGCATGCCATCGCCGAACCATTCGTGCCGTTCGCCATCGGCGGAGCAGGGGGCCCGCTTCCGGTGCTGGCCTTCACCCAGCGCCACGGCCAGGTGCGCTCGCTCGGGCTGCGCTTCGGGCCGTTGGCCTATTCGTCGGACGTGAATGCGCTCGATGAAAACGCATTTGCCGCGCTCGCCGGGGTGGAGTGCTGGATCGTGGACGCGCTGCGCTACACCCCGCATTCGAGCCATTCCCACGTCGCGCAGACGCTGGAATGGATCGCGCGCCTTAAGCCCAAGCGCGCGGTCATTACCAACCTTCATATCGATCTGGATTACGAGACGCTGAAGCGCGAACTGCCGCCTGGCGTCGAGCCGGCCTATGACGGGATGACCGTGGCAACGGAGCTCTAAGCGCGGCTATTTCCGCAAAATGTAGCCTTTGGACTCCATACAGTGCCGGACGGCTTGGCGATGGTCTCGGGCATCGAAGTTCGCTTGACGGGCATTCCCCCCGAAGCGCGCCGACGGATCGGGCCCCACCGCGACGGTGCTGGTGCCCTGATAGGTCGCGGGCTCGGCCGCGTAGCCGTTCATTTGAGGCTGCGGCTGCCCGGTTTGCGACGCCTCGAGTTTGCATATCGCGGCGTCGGCCTGGAATTGGTCCCTGGTAGTCTGGGCTCTGTCCCAGATCTCGGGCGGGTCGGCACATCCCGTCACCGCCAACAGCCCGGCCAACCCCATCGCCTTGAACCGCATGTTTGCATTCCCCCCGTTCAATTGGGCGTAACCATATATTTGTTCCCCGCAAAGTGGCCAGCGCCGGATACGGAACCGGCCGGGGCGGGATGACCGCCTCGGCCGGGCTTCGGGGTGTCCACTAAAATGGGGATATAGCCGAAATGGTCATTCGACCGTGTCGGTTCAAGTGGAACCGGGAAAATTTTTCAGCGGCCCTGGTGGCGGAAATTCTGCGCCTTCTTGGGCGCGATCTTTTCCGCCTTGCCGGCCGGGCTGCCAAAGCTCTGAGGCAGCGGCTCGGCGTTGAGCTGGGCCTGTTTCTTGGCGGCCTCCTTGCGTCGCGCGATCTCCTGCGGCGACAGCGGACGGTTCTTCTTCGAGCCACTCATGACGGCGTATCCATTTGATGCGCGCGGAAGATATACCGAATCTTCCCAAGCGACAGCAGCATCTTTTCCACCAATATCGCCATATAATTTCCCATAATATATCTTATACGCAAAATTGTAAGCACGATGGGCGGCTAATAGGGCCACTCCCCGTACACGTTCCCCGGCGGGCTGTAGCGGCAGACCAGGTAGTCCGTGCCGTTCGCCCGGACCAATGCGCAGCCAACCTCTGTCGTGTCGCGCCAGATCATCTGCGTGTAATGGCCCACCACGTGCCATTCGCCGGATGCCGTCACCTCGGGAAAGCGGCCATAGCGGTAAATCCGTTTCTCGTCCGACCAGGCGCCGACCATGTCGTCCAGGCTAAAGGCGCCAGCCGTTCCCATCCAGAGATTTTCCCCTTGGCCTGGGCGCATCTCGGGCGGGCTGTGGCCGAAGAGTCCCTCCCTGGCGAGCGAGTTCGCCCAGACCGCCGCCTGCGCGGCGAGCGAGTCGCTCCAGGCGAGCGGCGGCAGCCCCAACTCGCTGCGTTCGGCGTTGTGCAAGGCCAGAACCCGCACGGGAAACCCGCCCTGCGCCGCCGCGCCGGCCGAAAGTCCCACAAACAAGGCGAGCGCCGCAGCTTTCATGGTCCGTCCCGGCCGCATTCTTCCACCGAACTATTGCATAAAAGCGGCTTGCCCCCTGCGCCCTGCCCGCGCCATATCCCCGATATGGAAAAAGCCAAACCTTCCCGGGACATCGAGTCGCTTCTTGAGATCATGCGCCGGCTGCGCGAGGGCTGCCCGTGGGACCGCGAGCAGACCTTCGAAACCATCGCGCCCTACACCATCGAGGAAGCGTACGAGGTCGCGGGCGCCATCGAGGACGAGGACTGGGTTCATCTGAAGGATGAACTCGGCGACCTGCTGTTCCAGGTCGTCTTCCATGCCCGCATGGCCGAGGAGCGCGCGCTGTTCGATTTCGGCGGCGTGGTCGAGGCCGTCACCACCAAAATGATCGCGCGCCATCCCCATGTGTTCGGCGGCCACGAGACGCCTGGGTCCGCCGCGGCGCAGACCGTCGCCTGGGAGGAGCTGAAGCGTAGCGAGCGGGCGTCTAGGCCCGGCGGCATTCTAGACGACGTTCCGCGCGCCCTGCCCGCGCTCCTGCGTGCTGAGAAACTTCAGAAGCGCGCCGGAAGCGTCGGATTCGATTGGGAAAATGCCCCTAAGGTGGTGGAGAAGATCGCCGAAGAAGCGGGCGAGATCGCCGAGGCCCAAGCGGCGGGCGCCGGGCCGGAGAAGATCGAGGAAGAAGTTGGCGATCTGCTGTTCGCGGTGGCCAATCTGGCGCGCCACCTCAAGGTCGATCCAGAGAAGGCTCTGCGTTCGGCCAATGCCAAATTCGTCCGCCGCTTCCGTGCCATCGAGGCCGGCCTTGCGGCGCGAGGCAAGACGCCGGCCCAAGCTTCACTCGACGAGATGGAAGCGCTGTGGGTCGAGGCGAAGAAGGGCGAATAGCCACTTTTCTGCCCCCGCAAAGCGGGGGAAGTGTCCCGCACGGCTTAGGGCCGCGCGGGACGAAGGGGCATCTAGATGAATATTGCATCAGGCGACACCGCAAAGGAGATCTTCGGAATCTTCCTGATCCTCACCGGCCTCTGGCGCCGCCGGAATGCACTACGCGATGGATGCATCCCTTAATGCTTGGGGCGCTGATCGTGTTGGTCGGCCCCTTATTATTCTGGACTTTGACTGCCGTATTCGGAACCCTTGCGCTATCTGGGCTGGCCCTTGTCGTGAGCGGCCTCGTCCATATTCGTACATTCTGGGGTTAAGAGGCGCCCCCTTCGGCTCGCCGGAAGTGGCTCGCCACTTCCCCCGCTTCGCGGGGGCAGAATCCTGTCCACATATCCCCAACCAAACGGTCGGCGTTTATATCTAATTCGGACCATTGACTAGCCGCCGGAAACTCCAGATTATTTCGGCTATCGGGCGACGATTCGTCCGGGCCAGCGTCGTGAGACGCCGGAAGCCCCAAGATGGAGACGGGATCATGAGCACCAGTTAGGTAGCCCAGGTAGCCGTTGGCGGAGCCGCTTGGCCGAAATTCGGGCCGAGCCTCAGCGTCAGCGAAATCAGCAGATCGACAGAACCAAACGCGGACGGGACAGGCTTGTCTTCCAAGCCACGCCTGCCCCGCCCCGCGTTCAGCACTCGCGCCCAAGGAGCGCAACGCAACATGAAAGCCATGGTCAAGGTTTCCGCATACTACAGAATCTGGAATGGCGTTCTCCAAATGGTTCGCAGCCATTGGCGGCGCTATCCAAACTCACACAAGCCCACGGCGCTTAAGAGACATGTGGGCCTCGCGCATTGAGATAACCTTCCTATCTTTGACCTTCTTGCCGGGCGGCGCGCGTTTCTTCTTCTTGCCGCCCGGCGGCTTTTTCTTTTTCGACTGAGCGATATTGGCCTGCAATTCCTTGGGATCGACGCCAATGTACCGCTCCAATGCCTCGCTATATGGCATGTCGAGGCCCAGCATCGGGTCTTTTGGGGGCCTCGCAGTCATGCGATCAACTCCGCGTATTTCAGCCGCCCATCCGTGATCGCCAGCAATTCATTGAAGCGGAAAGCCTCGGTGAGCGACCGCCGATTATAGCGCCATACATTCTCGCTGACGTAACGGTCCAAGTGTTTGCGGCTAACCCAATGATGGATGCCGTAAATCTGGCGTTTCAATTGGCTCCAATAACCCTCTAGTGTGTTCACATGGACCGGGCCGCGTGCATATTCCTCGGAGCGATGATTGACGGTCTCGTGGACGAAGAAACGACCGACTGTCCGGTATGGCGTGTATTCGTCGGTCATGAGGCGGGATCCGACCTGAACGTGTTTCAGGACCTCTTTGCCGACCAAGCCGGGGCGCTCAATCTGATGCGCCCGCAGTTCGCCATTGCGCTCCAGGAGGCCGATCACCACGGCCTTTTTCTTCATTCCGCGATGGCGGGTAAGGCGGTTCATATCGCTACCACCCACGAACGTCTCATCCGCCTCCACATCGCCCTTAAGAAGGCGGTTGAAAGACCGCGTGCGGGCCGCGTGGCGAAGGCGGTGCATCATGAACCACGCCGTCTTCTGAGTGACGCCCAAATCCTTCGCAAGCTGCGTCGAGGCTATGCCCTTCTTGTGGGAACTGATGAACCAGACGGCCAGCATCCAAGTCCGCAGGGGCAGTTTGGAGTCCTCGAAGATCGTGCCAACCTTGATAGAAAATTTTAGGTGGCATTGGGCACACTTGTGGGTGCGCTTATCCCCAAAGTGATATAGGTGGTCGTGCCCGCAATCGGGGCAGAACTCCCCGTTTTTCCATCGGATGGCCGTGAAATGATCCACAGCCGACTGTTCGTCCGGGATAGCCTTCTGCAATTCGAGAAGGCTGGTAAATTCCTTTTGTTTTGAAGGCATTGGCCTAAGACTCTCTGATCTCTTAGGTCACTATACTATATAAATCCCAAACGGTCCACATGAGGGCTGGGCTTCAACCCCCTACTCCGCCGCGATTTTCCCGGCGAAGCGGCCGGCCAGCTTGGCGGCCTCCTGTGGAGGAAGGCTGAGTGTCAGCATGATCGCGTCGCCGTTCTTGTCGTCGCGCGTCAGAACCTGAGCGTGGCGATAGACCCAGGCCAGCCCCTCGCCATCGGACGGCGAAAGCTCAAGGCGAAGGCGGATGTTGCCAGCGGTCAACACGCTCTCGAACCGCTTGAGCAGGACCGGCAGCCCCTCGCCGGTCAACGCCGAGACCGCGATGGGCGCGTCATCGCGTTCCGCGCCGCGGCTTTGCAATCCTTCGCGAGCGCCGGGCTCCAACTGATCGATCTTGTTGAGGATTTCCACGAAGGGCCTGTCACGCCCGGGCTCGACCCCCAATTCGTCCAGAACTTTCAGCACGTCGGCCTTTTGGGCATCGCTCTCGCCATGGGCGGCGTCGCGCACATGAGCGATGAGGTCGGCCTCCAACACTTCCTCAAGCGTGGCACGGAAGGCGGCGACCAGCTCGTGCGGCAGATCGGCGATGAATCCGACCGTGTCGGACAGCACCGCCCTCGTCCCGCCCGGCAGCTTCAGCCCGCGCATGGTGGGATCGAGGGTGGCGAATAACACGTCCTTGGCAAGGACGTCGGCCTTGGTCAGGGCGTTGAACAAAGTGGATTTGCCGGCGTTGGTGTAGCCGACCAGCGCAATCACCGGATAGGGCACGCGCTTCCGCGCCCTGCGCTGCAATCCGCGAGTGCGCGCAACGCCTTCCAGCTCTTTCTTGATCCTGACAATGCGCTCGCCGATCAGGCGGCGATCGGTCTCGATCTGGGTTTCACCCGGCCCGCCCAGGAAGCCGAAGCCGCCGCGCTGGCGCTCCAAATGGGTCCAAGACCTAACCAGCCGGCTTTTCTGCCAGGTGAGATGAGCCAGCTCCACTTGAAGTCGGCCTTCGCGGGTTTGCGCCCGCTCGCCAAAGATCTCGAGGATGAGCGCGGTGCGGTCCAGCACCTTGGACTTCCACTCCTGCTCCAGATTGCGCTGTTGCACGGGCGAAAGCTGGGCGTTGACGATGATAATTTCGGGCTCGACCGCCGCGGCCTCCGCGCCGATCTCAGCGACCTTGCCGCTGCCCATCAGAGTGGCGGGAACCGTCCGCCCCAACGGCACGATGTACTCGGCGATCACATCGAGTCCGATAGCCTTGGTCAGCCCCACTGCCTCGGCCAAGCGCGCGCGTGCATCGCGATCGCCAAACTGACGCGATTTGGGTTCGACATGGATTACGAAAGCCGTGCGCGCCCCGGATGACTGGACGTTCGCCGCCTTCAAGGCAGGGCGGGTTCGACGACCGTTTCCTGCTCCTGCAGCTGAATTGGCCCCATCGGCATGACCGTGGAGATCGCGTGCTTGTAAACCAGCTGGGCTTGCCCGTCGCGACGCAGAAGCACGCAGAAATTGTCGAACCAAGTGATGTTCCCTTGAAGCTTCACGCCATTCACGAGAAAGATCGTCACCGACGATTTGCTCTTTCGAATCGCATTCAGAAACGTGTCTTGCAGGTTTTGTTGTTTTTCGCTCATTGCTTATACCCGTCTGTTTTTTAGCCCTGTCCGCCCCGCGAAGCAGAGCTCGCAGCATAAAGCGGATCGCTGCGTTTGCGAAAGCCTTACACCGGAATATGGGGATTTTGACACAATCTTCCTCATGAGAGCCGTTCTCGCGAATAGTGCTCGTAGAGCGCCATAACCCGGCGCGTAAGCGGGCCGGGCCTGCCGTCGCCGACCGTCCGCCCGTCGAGGGTGACGACGGGAACCGCCCCGCCCGAGGCCGAAGTGAGAAACGCTTCCCGCGCCGACAGGGCCTCCTGCGGCGTGAAGCGTCGCTCGATGACCGGCAATTGCGCCTCGGCGGCGGCTTCCAGGATCACCCGGCGCGTCACCCCCGGCAGAATCGCGTGAGTTAATTCTCGTGTCACCAGCCTGCCCTCGCCATCGACGATCCAAGCCGTGGTGGAAGCGCCTTCCGTCACGAATCCGTCGCCATCGACCAGCCAGGCCTCGCCGGCCCCGGCACGGCGCGCGACGGTCTTGGCCAGTAGGTTCGCCAGGAGCTGGGTCGTCTTGATGTCGCAGCGGCCCCAGCGTTCATCGCGATGCGTGACGACCGCGACTCCTTCGGCGTGGCGTCGCGCGATCGCCGCGGGGTCCAGAGAATGCACGGTGAGGATGAGCGTCGGCTTGGCCGGTGCCGGGATCGGATGGTCGCGCCGAAACGCGCCGCGCGTGACCTGAAGATAAAGCAGTCCGTCGGCGAAGCCGTTGCGCCGGACGGTCTCAGCCATCACTCGCTTCAACGCCGCGCGGCCCATCGGCATCACCATCTCGATCTCGCCGAGCGAGCGCTCGAGGCGGTCGAGATGCTCCTCCTCGTCGGTGAGGCGGCCGTCCGCGATGCGGCAGACCTCATAGACGGAATCGCCGAGCTGCAACCCGCGATCCTCGATATGCACTGCGGCCGCGCCGTGGCGCAGATAACGGCCGTTCACATAGGCAACGCGGCCGGCGGGCAACCGCCCATTCCAGTGTGCGTTCAAGCGTTGAGACCTTCGCGTCCGCCCGCCGCCGCGCCCACGCCCAGCGACTTGAGTTTCCGATGCAAGGCGGAGCGCTCCATGCCGATGAACGCCGCGGTACGCGAAATATTTCCGCCGAACCGGTTGATCTGCGCCACCAGGTAATCGCGCTCGAAAATCTCCCGCGCCTCGCGCAAGGGCAACGAAATGACGAGATCGCTGCGCCCCGGCCCGCCCCACGGCGCGCTGTTGCCCAAATCGGAAGGCAGAAGATCGGCAGAGATCGATTGCGTCGTGTCGTCGGTGGCCAGGATCAGCAACCGTTCGACGACGTTGCGCAACTGGCGCACATTGCCCGGCCAGCCATAGGCCTGCAAAACCGCCATGGCGTCGTCGCCGATCTCGCGCGTCGGCAGGCCAGAGGCCGCCGACAGCCGCTTCATGAAATGCGAAACCAGGAGCGGAACATCGTCGCGCCGTTCCGCCAGCGAAGGCACCCGCACCGGCACGACGTTGAGGCGATGATAAAGATCTTCGCGGAAGCGGCCCGCCGCAATCTCGGGGCGCAGGTCGCACGACGCCGAGCTGATGACGCGCGCATCGACCTGCACGCGTGCCGAACCGCCGACGCGAGTGAAGGTCTGGTCGACCAGCACGCGCAGCACCTTGCCTTGGGTTTCCAGCGGCATGTCTTCCACCTCGTCGAGGTAGAGCGTGCCGTTATGCGCCAATTCGAGCAGGCCGATTTTGCGCGGGCCTTCATTCGATTCCACGCCGAACAGCTCCGATTCCATGCGGTCGGGCTCCATCGTCGCGCAGTTGACGGCGACGAACGCGTTGGCGGCCCGGCGCGAGCGGGCGTGGATCATCCGCGCCAACAGCTCCTTGCCCGATCCCGGCGGCCCGCCGATGAAGACGCGGCTGTTGGTTGGCGCGATTTTCTCGACCGCCTGGCGGATCTGCGAAACGACCGAGGACTGTCCTACCAGCTCGGTCTCGTCGCCGGACTTGAGTTTCAATTCCTGCACTTCGCGTCTCAGGCGCGCCGCTTCCAGCGCGCGGCCGACGACATGGATGAGCCGGTCGGCCTTGAACGGTTTTTCGATGAAGTCGTAGGCGCCCTTCTTGATCGAGGCGACCGCGGTTTCGATGGTGCCGTGGCCGGAGATCATCACGATGGGAAGATCGGGCTGCTCGCGCTTCAGCGTATCGAGCACCTGGATACCGTCGAGCCTCGAGCCCTGCAGCCAGATATCGAGCACGACGAGCTGCGGCCGCCGCTGCCTCACGGCGGCGAGCGCGCCGTCGCTGTCTCCGGCGACGCGGGTATCGAACCCCTCGTCGTGTAGAATTCCGGCGATCAGATCGCGAATATCCTCTTCGTCGTCGACGACCAGGATTTCAGACGCCAGTGGCAATCCGTGTTTGCTCATTTTCCACACCCTTGTCACGCGTAGTCCGCTTCAACGGGAACGAGAGCGTCACCTGGGCGCCCTTCGCGTCTTCCGCGGCATCTTCCAGGACGATCTCGCCGCCATGGTCTTCCATAATCTTGCGCACGATAGCGAGGCCGAGCCCCGTGCCCTTGGCGCGCGTCGTCACGTACGGTTCGGTTAGACGGTGGCGGTGCTCGGCCGGCAGTCCGATACCGTTGTCGGCCACCCTGATCACGATCTGGGTCTGCGTCGCTTCAATCGTCACCGCGATACGCCCCGGCGTGTCGTCGCCCGTGGCGTTGCGCGCGGCGATGCCTTCGGTGGCGTTCTTGAGCACGTTGGTCAGCGCCTGGCTGACCAAGCGCCCGTCGCACTCGAACCAGATGAGCTCCCTCGGAATGTTGTTCTCGAAGGTGATCTGCGGATGAGCCACGCGCTGCAGGAACACGGCCTGCTGCAACAACTCCTGCGCGCATTCGCGCCGCATCACTGGAGCGGGCATCCTCGCGAAGGACGAGAATTCGTCGACCATGCGCCCGATATCGCCGACCTGGCGGATAATGGTGTCGGTGCACTGCTCGAACACTTCGCGATCGGCGCCGACCTGGCCGCCATATTTGCGCTTGAGCCGTTCGGCGGAAAGCTGAATGGGGGTCAGCGGATTCTTGATCTCGTGGGCGATGCGCCGCGCGACGTCGGCCCAGGCGGCGGTGCGCTGCGCCGAAACGAGGTCGGTGATGTCGTCGAACGTCGCGACGTAACCGCGGGCGGCAAGACCTTGCTCGCCGGCGACCTGCACGCTCAGCGAGCGCGTATTACCCGCACGCTTGACGATCACTTCGCCGCCGGCGCGCGCCGCGGGTTCCTGGATGGCGCGGCGGATAAGGGCGGCAAGCTCGGGCACCGCTTCGGCATAATGCTGGCCGATGAGCTCCTCCGGCGTAGCGTTCAAGAGGCGCGCGGCGGCGCGATTGACGATGGTGATCCTGCCGTCTGCATCGAGGCCGATGACGCCGGCGCTGACGCCGGCCAGCACGGTCTCGGTGAAGCGGCGCCGGTCGTCGATCTGACGGTTGGCGGCAATCAGCGCGTTGCGCTGGGAATCGAGCTGCTGGATCATGCGATTAAAGGCGAGGCCCAGCGCACCGATCTCGTCGTCCTGGCGCTCGACTTCGACCTGCGCCTTAAGATCTCCCTCCGAAACGCGTTCGGCCGCGCCGATCAAGCCCGAGATCGGCTTCACCAAGCGATTGGCGACCCACAAACCAAGCGAGATCGCCGAAAGCAGGATGACGAGGGAAACCACACCATAGAATGCCGCGATGAGAATCTGGACGCTGGAAAGATATTTTCTCAGGCTGCCATACTCGTTGGCCGCCACTTTGGTGCGCTGATAATAATTGAACTCCTCGGGATCGACCTTGCGGACGATCAGAAGATAAGCGTCCTGCAGCGCGCGCAGTTGGATTAGCGCGCGCACCGCGCCGACCGTGGGATCGGCGTCGATCAGGATGTTGCCCTGCGCCGCCTGCTTGAATTCGTTCGGTTTGGGCGGTGAAGGTTCCGGCATTGATAGCCATTCCTTCTGCTTGGAACTGCCCAGAACCGTGCCGTGGCTGTCGATGATGTAGGACGCCTGCAGGCCGTGGTCGCGCGTCATGTCCTCGAGTTTGGCGAACATCAAACCCAAATGAACCTGGTGCTGCTTGAGATCGAAAATGAGCGGATCGTTCTCCAGACCGGAGGCGATTTGGCCGGCGTCCATGGTGATGCCGCGGGCGCGCTCCAGAAGATATTGGCGGGCGACATTCTGGGCGCCGTCGAGCGCCGTCTCCACGCGCGAGGAGAACCAGGCCTGGACGCCCAGATTGAGAGTCACCGCCGCGAATATCGCCACCAAAACCGCCGGAACCACCGCGATGGCGCTGAACATTGCGACCAGGCGCACATGCAGCCGCGCCCCCGCCCTGCCCGAGCGCCGTTCGCTCCATAACCTCACCAGCCTCCAAGCGATCAGCGCGACCAGCGCCAGCCCCAAGGTCAGGTTGAACAGGAGCAGGATGATCATCCCCCCCTGGGTCGGAGTGTAGGGAATGATGCCGGTCAGGATGGCGTAGGTGAACGGCCCGGACAGCAAGGCTAAAAAGACCAAGGTCAAGGCAAGCAGCGACGGCCGCGATATGGCACGCGAAATCCCGAATAAGCCGCCTCTGGGCTTATCGACTGGCTTGGCTGTGGACATTCCCAAACGCCGCTGACGGATTGGCCCGATAACCCGCGGGCATCGCTTTGCGATTGCTTAGTGTAGCGAACTGGCAACCTGTTGCAAGAATGCTGCGATGCAATTCGACAACAGAGTTAAATCCCGGCGCTAATCCGCCTTTAATCCGCGGATGACCTCCAGGCCGAGGTCGCGGATTTTCTTGCGCAGCGTGTTGCGGTTGAGGCCGAGAAGGTGGGCAGCACGGATCTGGTTGCCGCGCGTCGCCCCCAGACAGATGGACAAGAGCGGACGCTCGATCTCCTGCAGAACGCGGTCATAGAGACCCGGCGGTGGCAATCGGTCGCCGTGTTCGGCAAAATATTTTGTCAGGTGACGCTCGACCGATGCGCTTAGGGAAGCCGTTTCCTCGCCCTCCTCGAGGCCGCTCGACTTGATCGGCTCACGCAGCTCGGTGGCTACGGTGGCGGCGGAGATGGTTTCGCCGGAGTGCAGCACCGCCAGGCGGCGGATCAGGTTCTCCAGCTCGCGGACATTTCCCTGCCAGCGGTGACGGCGCAGGATGTCGAGCGCGTCGGAGTCCAGATGTTTGGCCGGCAAGCCTTCTTCCTCGGCCTTGCGCAAGAAATGGCGCACCAGATCGGGGATGTCCTCGACGCGCTCGCGCAGCGGCGGCAGGCGCAGCGGCACGACGTTGAGCCGGTAATAAAGGTCTTCGCGGAACAGGCCTTGTTGAATTAATTGACGTAGGTCGCGGTTCGAGGCGGCGATGATGCGCACGTCGGTCTTCATCGGCGTGCGCCCGCCCACCGTGGTGTATTCGCCCTGCTGCAGCACGCGCAGCAGGCGCGTCTGCGCCTCCAGCGGCATGTCGCCGATCTCATCAAGGAACAGCGTGCCGCCGTCGGCCTGCTCGAAGCGGCCGATGCCGCGGTTGGTGGCTCCGGTGAACGCGCCGCGCTCGTGGCCGAACAATTCGCTTTCGACCAGTTCCTTGGGGATCGCCGCCATATTCACGGCGACGAAGGTGCCGTGGCGGCGCTTGCCGTAATCGTGCAGTGCGCGCGCCACCAATTCCTTGCCGGTGCCGCTCTCACCCATGATCATCACGGTCAGATCGGTCTGGGTGAGCCGGGCGATGACCCGGTAGATCTCCTGCATCGCCGGCGAGCGTCCGATCAGCGGCAAGCCTTCAGCGCCCTCGTCCGGAGCCGGTTCGCGCCTCGACTGCGGACTGGCGAGTGCGCGCTGGACGACAGCGGTCAGCTCCTTCAGGTCGAACGGCTTGGGCAGATAATCGAATGCGCCGCGTTCGGCGGCGGTGATCGCGGTAAGAATGGTGTTCTGCGCACTCATGACCACGACGGGGAGATCGGGCCGCAGCCGTTTGATGCGCGGGATTAAGTCGAAGCCGTTTTCGTCGGGCAGGATGACGTCGGTGATGACGAGATTGCCATCGCCCGCCGCGACCCAGCGCCATAGTCCGGCCGCGGTGCCCGTCGTGCGCACATCGTATCCGGCGCGCCCGAGCGCCTGGTTCAAGACCGTGCGGATGGCGGAATCGTCGTCGGCGATTAGGATGGTGCCCTCAGGCATCGGAGTTTCCTTCGCTGTCGTTTGCCGCTTTGGGCAAGAGGATGCGGAATACAGTGCGCCGCGGCACGGAATCGCACTCGATGACGCCGCCATGGTCGCCGATGATCTTGGCGACCAGCGCCAGCCCCAGCCCCGAGCCGCCGCGCTTGGTGGTAACGAACGGATCGAAGATGTTGGGCATCAGGTCGGCGGGCACGCCAGCGCCGTTGTCGCGCACCGTCACTTCGAGCGGCAGACTGAGGCGTTCGCCCGCCACCACCGCGCCGAAGCGCACGCCGGGGCGATAGCCGGTGGTCAGCGTGATCTCGCCGCCTTGTTCCGGCAGCGCGTCGGCGGCGTTGCGCACCAGATTCATGAACACCTGGATGAGTTGGTCGCGGTCGCCAGAAACGCGCGGCAGCGACGGGTCGAAGACTTCGACGAATTTGACGGTCCGGGCGAAACTCGTCTCGGCGACGCGGCGCACGCGGTCGAGCACCTCGTGAATGTTCACCGGCGTGCGCGCGAAGGCACGCGTGTCGCCGAAGGATTCCATTTGGTCGATCAGCGCGCGGATGCGGTCGGCCTCGGCGCAGATCAGCTGGGTCAGATCGCGCTCGTTGGGCGGAAGATGCTCTTCGATCAACTGCGCCGCGCCGCGAATGCCGGCCAGCGGGTTCTTGATTTCATGCGCCATCACCGCCGCCATGCCGTGCATCGAACGCACCGCGCCGCGGTGCAGTAGCTGGCGGTCGATGCGCTGCGCCAGGCTGCGTTCCTGCAACATGACGATCGCGGAACCTTCCGCTCCGGGCAGTGGCGTAACGATGAGGTCGGCAAGGCGCTCGCCTTGGCGTGGGGTGGAGAGATCGACGTCGCGTTCTCCGACCGAGGCGCGCCGCTCCAGCGCCTGGCCTATCAGCTGAATCAGCGGGCTGCTGAATGGGATGAGTTCGGTCAGCTTCTGCTTGAGAAGGTGACCCGCGCCGATGCCGAAGAACTGCTCGGCCGCCGGATTGACGAAGACGATCTGCTGCAGAGGCCCGACCACAATCACAGGCATCGGCAAGGCCGCTGCGATCAGGGCCGCCGCCGGGTTATCGAGTCGATCCGCAATTTCCGCTTTCACGCCCTTACCATGCCCAATACTTAGGCATCATACATCGTTGCCGATAATATGTGCAACAGTCGCGGGGCGAGCAGGAAGAAGTATTTTTGCCTTGTTGCGCCGCCTATTTCCGCTGCGGCGCCGGGTCGCTGTCAAGATAGGGCCGCCAAAAATCCTCCGGGCGGTCCGCGCGCATCGTGCTACCAAGAAAATCGCCGAATCTGGAGCTTTCATGCCGACCGCCATTCTGATTGTCGCCGCCGGCAAGGGCGAACGCGCGGGGCTGAGCCCGCCCAAACAATATGCCGCTCTCCTCGGCCGGCCGATGCTGCGCCGGGCGATCCAGGCGTTCGAGGGGCGGCGCGACAGTTTCATCCAAGTGATGATCGGCCCCGGCCAGGAAGCGGAATACGCCGCCGCTACGGTGGGGCTCGATTTGCCCGCTCCCGCGGTCGGCGGCGCAACCCGGCAGGAATCCGTGCGCCGAGGGCTTGAGGCCCTCGCCGCTGCTAAGCCGCAGTTCGTTCTGATCCACGATGCGGCACGCCCGCTGGTTTCGCCGCGCCTCATCGACGACGTGATCGCCGCGCTTGAAGCAGGCGCCGACGCGGCCATTCCGTTGCTTTCCGTCGCCGACACGCTGCGCAAGCAAGAGAACGGCAAATGGATCACCGTGCCGCGCGAGGAATTGCGGCGGGCCCAAACCCCGCAAGGCTTCCGCTTTGCCGCGATCCTCAAGGCCCACCGCGATCACGCCGCGCGCGAAGTGACAGACGACATGGCGCTCGCAGAATTGGCGGGCTTGAAGATTGCCGCCGTCCCGGGCGAAGAGACCAACATGAAAGTGACGAACGCGGAGGATTTCGCAATGGCCGAAGCATTGCTCTCGGCGCGGCTGGGCGAGACGCGCAGCGGATCGGGCTATGACGTCCACCGCTTCATACCCGGCGATCACCTCTGGCTTTGCGGCGTGAAAATTCCGCACGACCGCGCGCTGGAAGGCCATTCCGACGCCGACGCCGGCCTGCATGCGCTGACCGACGCCATTCTGGGCGCCATCGGCGACGGCGACATCGGGCAGCATTTTCCGACCACGGACGAACGCTGGCGCGGTGCGCCGTCGTGGAAATTCCTCGATCACGCGGCGTCGCTGGTGCGCGCCAGGGGCGGCGCCATCGTGCATTGCGACGTGACCATCATCTGCGAGCGGCCGAAGATCGCGGCCCATCGCGATGCGATGCGCGCGCGGATCGCCGAGATCCTCGGCCTCGACGTTTCGCGCATCAGCGTCAAGGCGACGACCACCGAAGGCCTCGGCTTCACCGGGCGCGGCGAAGGGCTGGAGGCGCAGGCGATCGCGACCGTGCGCCTGCCATGAGCTGGGCCGGCCGCGGCGCGACGCTGTTCGGCATCGGCCATGCGCCGTTGGCGCCGGGCACGGCGGCGAGCCTGGTCGCCCTACCCCTCGCCGCGCTGATCGCGAGCTGGTTCGGCACCGTGCCGCTGCTGGCGCTCGCGCTCGCGGTCGGAATTGCGGCGATTCCCCTCTCCGGCGCCTATGCGAAAGAGGCCCAGCGCGAAGACCCTTCGGAATGCGTGATCGACGAATTGGCCGGGCAATGGCTCGCCTGCGCCTTCGCGCCGCTGACCTGGCAGGGCTATGCGGCCGCGTTTATCTTGTTCCGCCTGTTCGACATCACAAAGCTGTGGCCGGTGTCGGTAGCGGAGAGAATGCGCGGCGGCTTCGGCATCGTCGCCGACGACATGGTGGCAGGCGCGATGGCGGGTATCCTCGTGCTGCTGGCCGCGCATTTCGGACTCCTGTGATGTTCTCCCCCGCTCTTCTTTCGCTGGCGAAGACCGTGCTCGACGAGGCGCGCAGGAAGAAGCTGCGCATCGTTTGCGCCGAAAGCTGCACCGGCGGACTCGTTGCCGGCCTGCTCAGCGAAATTCCCGGCGCGTCGGACGTTCTTGAACGCGGCTTTGTGACCTATTCGAACGAAGCGAAGGAAGAAACGCTCGGCGTGCCCCATGCGCTGATCGCAGAACACGGCGCGGTGTCGGCAGAGGTCGCGCGTGCCATGGCGCAAGGCGCCGTGGCGCATTCGCACGCGCAATTGGCGCTCGCGGTCACCGGCATCGCCGGACCATCCGGCGGTACGACAGAAAAACCTGTGGGACTTGTCCACATTGCGGCGCATTTCGAAGCAGGCGCTTCGTTGCACGAAGAACATCGCTTCGGCGCTATCGGGCGGACGCAGGTGCGGCTCAAGAGCGTCGAAGCGGCGTTGCTGCTGCTGCGGAAACTTCTCTAAGACCGCAAGAAACTTGTGGTTGCTTATCGATAGCTGGCGGAATCAATCCGGGATAGCATCGCCGGGCAACTATTTGCGGAGTTCTCCATGAGTGGTCATCGCACTGTCGCCTTCATTATTGGCGTGGCACTCGGTTCAACGCTGTTGGCGCAAAATGCGATTGCCGCCGCCAACTACTATTTGAAGATCGACGGCATAAAAGGCGAATCTCAGGACGATCAGCATAAGGATTCGATGGAAATCCGGGATTTCAGTTTTTCGGTGGAAACCCCGAGGGACGCAGCGTCAGGCACGGCGACGGGCAAGCGTCAGCACAAGACAATCGTCATCCGTAAGGTCGTCGACAGCGCTTCACCAAAGCTTTTCCAGGCTTGCGCCAGCGGGCAACACTTCCCGCGTGCCGTCATCGAGCAGACCGCTCACGGTGGCCGCACCGAGACGATCACCTTGCAGGATGTATTTATCAGTTCTGTGCAGAAAGGCCCCGGCGGCGAACAGATGCCGATCGAGACAATCACGCTGAATTTCGCGACTTCGTCGATTCAATATGCAAACGCTGCAGAGGGCAATATGGGGCGCATGCAAACCGCGCCGATGGAGCGGCCGCAGCTTGCGCAGCCCCAACCACACTAAGCCCGGCAGACCGCCGGAGTTGACAACGCCTTCGCCCGCGCCTCGAAGGCGTCCGTCATTTTGAGCAGCGCGTATTCGAAGGCCCTGCCGGCGACGGCATCGAGCAGGTGGTTCTTGAATTCGAAGGCGATGGAGAAATCCACGCCGCAACCCTCGCCTTGCGGCGTGAAGCGCCAATGGGTTTCGAGCTGCCGGAACGAACCATCGGCTTGCGACACATCGACAGTTCGCGCCGCCGCGTCGAGCACCACGCGGCTGGTATAGCGCTCGCGCAGCGTGCCGAACCCCACCAGCATCTCGGCCAGCAGGACCTCGCGACCCTTCGTCTCTTCGCGCGTGAGCAGGCGCAGCGCCAGGCACCAGGGCAGGAACTGCGGATATTTTTCCACATCGGCCACGACCGCGTACATCAGATCGGCCGTGTACGGAACGACCCTGGATTGGGAATGGGCAGTCACGCGCCCGCCCGCGCCGCCTGAAGCTGCGCGAAATCGGCGTCGGCGTGATAGGACGAGCGCGTCAGCGGCGTCGCTGAGACCATCAGGAAGCCCTTGGCGCGCGCTGTGGCTTCCAGCGCCTTGAATTCTTCCGGCGACCAAAAACGCGCCAGCGGCGCGTGCTTCCGCGTCGGCTGGAGATATTGCCCGACGGTGAGGAAATCGACGCCCGCGGCGCGCAGATCGTCCATCACCTGCATGATTTCCTCGCGGCTTTCGCCCAGACCAACCATCAGGCCGGATTTGGTGAAGCCATCGGGCACCAGTTCCTTGGCACGATCCAACAGCCGCAGCGAAACGTAATAGCGCGCGCCGGGGCGTACATTGAGGTAAAGCCGCGGCACGGTTTCAAGATTGTGGTTGAAGACGTCGGGACGCGCCTCCATCACCACCTCGATGGCGCCGGGCTTGCGCAGGAAATCCGGCGTCAGGACTTCCACCGTGGTGCCGGGGCTCGATTCGCGAATGGCGCCGATGGTCTTGGCGAAATGCTCCGCCCCGCCGTCGGGCAGATCGTCGCGGTCGACCGAGGTGACGACGACGTGCTTGAGGCCGAGTTTCGCGACTGCCTCGCCGACGCGGCCCGGTTCGCCCTCGTCCAGCAGCCCCGGCAGGCCGGTCTTGACGTTGCAGAAGGCGCAGGCCCGCGTGCAGGTGTCGCCCATGATCATCATGGTGGCGTGGCGATGGGTCCAGCATTCGCCGATATTGGGGCAGCCGGCCTCCTCGCAGACCGTGTGCAAGCCGTGCTGGCGCACAATGGCCTCGGTCTGGGAATACTCATGCCCCATGGGCGCTTTGACGCGGATCCACTCCGGCTTGCGCAGGATGGGATTGTCCGGCCGGTGGGCCTTTTCCGGGTGGCGCAGAGCGCGGCGGTCCTGGCCCGCCTGGTCGATTACCGTGGTCATGGCCCTTTACATATAGCTTGCCCTACCGAAAATCACCCGCTTCCATTAGATTGCCGCCAACCAAAGAGCGGGCTGAGCCTGCCGACTGGTGGAGGAATCACTTGACTGTCGCCAGCTTTGCCGTCGCGTCAGGCGCGGAATTGACCGCGCTCGACCTCGATCAGTGCAAGAAAACCCTGTTCCAGATGTTGACCGAGACCCGCTCGCGCTTCGGCGGGAACCGTGCGGCCATCCTCGACAGCGACGACAAGGTGATGACCTACGACGAGCTGATCCGCGCGGCGCTGGCGCTCGGCCATGCCCTGAAGAAACGAACCACGCACGGCGAGAATGTCGGCGTCATGCTGCCGACCAGCCTTGCCTCGATCGTCTCCTTCTTTGCGCTGTCCGCCTTTGGGCGCGTCCCGACGATGCTGAACTTCACCAGCGGCGCCGCCGGAATACTGAGCGCGATGCGAACCGCCATGGTCAAGCGCATCATCACGGCGCACCGCTTCATCGAACTCGCCAAGCTTGACGCGCTGGCGGCCGAACTCTCCCGGGCGGCGGAGACGATCTATCTAGAGGATGTCCGCAAGAAGCTCTCGATCGTCGACAAGGCGGTTGCCGGCATCGGGCAATTCGCGCCGCGGCTGGTGACCTCGCGCGGCGCGCATGGGTCGCCCGGCGTGATCCTTTTCACCTCCGGCACCGAGGGCCAGCCCAAGGGTGTCGCGCTGTCGCATTCCAACATGCTGGTCAACATCAAACAGGTCAGCGTTCACGAGGCGTTTTATCCGCACGATATCATGTTCAATCCGATGCCGACCTTTCACTGCTTCGGGTTGCTCGGCGTGTTGGTGCCGCTTTTCCTCGGCATGAAATCGGTGCTTCATCCCACGCCTTTGCGGCCGCATGAAATCGTCAAGCGCATCAAGGAAACCGCTTCCTCGATCATGCTCTCGACGGACACCTTCATGTCGCAATATGCGCGCGCTGCCGAGGTCGGCGATTTGAAGACGGTGCGCATGGCGGTATGCGGCGCCGAGCGGGTGCGCGACGAAACGCGACGCCTGCTGCGTAAGAAGCATACGATCGAACCGGTCGAGGGCTACGGCTTGACGGAGACCTCTCCCATCGCGGCGGCCAATCAGCCCGGCGACAACCGGCCCGGAACGGTCGGCCATCTGATCCCGGGAATGCAGGCGAAGCTGGAGCCGGTCGAGGGCATCCCGGGCGCCGGCCGGCTATTCCTGAAGGGGCCAAACGTCATGCTGGGCTATATCAGGCCCGAGAACCCGGGCGTCATCGTCCCGGTGGAAGACGGCTGGCACGACACGGGCGACGTCGTGTCCATCGACGCCGACGGTTATATCTCCATCAGGGGACGTTTGAAGCGCTTCGCCAATGTGGGCGGCGAGACCGTATCGCTGGTGGTGGCCGAGAATTGCGCCTCCTCCGTCTGGCCGGATCATCAGCACGCCGCGGTGGCGGTTCGCGACGAACGCAGAGGCGAGCAAATTGTGTTGCTGACGACCTGCCGGGAAGCGCGGCGCGCGGAGCTGGTCGGGTGGGCGCAAAGCCATGGCGTGGCGGAGATCGCCCTGCCGCGCCGCATCATCTACACCGACGAAATTCCCGTGCTCGGCACCGGGAAGCCTGATTACGCAAAGGTAGAGAAGCTGGCCGCAAGCTAAACATGGTTGACGGTCGGGGCGCGCCGCTGCGGCAAACTGGACGCCCTACCTAAAATTGCCTGCTTCCGTTAGGCTGTGTCGCATAACCAAGAGCGGGCCCTGCCCGCCTTACGGGGAGAAACCATTGGCCGTAGCCACCGTCGCCGCCGCGTCGGGCGAGGATGTCGTCCCGCTCGACATGACGCAGACCCAGAAGACGATTTTCCAAGCGCTGATCGATGCGCGGGCGCGCTATGGCGGGAATCGTCAGGCCATCGTCGACGGTGACGAGCGCGTCGTCACCTACAACGAGATCGTGCGCGCCTCGCTGGCGCTTGGCCATGCCTTGAAAAAGGGAACGGCGAAGGGCGAAGCCGTGGGCATCATGCTGCCGACCAGCATCGGCGCGGTTGTTTCCTTCTTCGCAATCTCGGCCTTTGGCCGCATTCCGACGATGGGAAATTTCACCAACGGCTCGGCCGCCGTGATCAGCGCGTTGCGCACCGCCAAGGTCAAGCGCGTCGTCACGGCTCACCGCTTCATCGAACTCGCCAAGCTTGAGTCGCTGGAGGCCGAAATCTCCGCCGTGGCGGAGCTGGTCTATCTGGAGGAGGTCCGCGAGAATCTTTCGATCCTCGACAAAGCGGTAGCCGGCATCGGGCAATACGCGCCGGGGCTGATCGCTTCGCGGCCTGACTTCCAGTCTCCCGCGGTCATCCTGTTCACCTCCGGCACCGAGGGCGCGCCGAAGGGCGTCGCGCTGTCTCACACCAATGTGCTGGCCAATATTGAGCAGGTGCGCGCACACATCGCCTTCTATCCGACTGACATCATGTTCAATCCACTGCCCACCTTCCATTGCTTTGGATTGATGGCCGGCGCGCTGGTGCCGCTGTTCCTGGGCTTCAAGACGGTGCTTCACCCCACGCCGCTGCAACCGCACGACATCGTGCGCCGCATCAAGGAACAGGGCGCCACGATCCTGCTTTCGACCGACACCTTCATGTCGCAATATGCGCGCACCGGCGAACAAGGCGATCTGAACTCGTTACGCCTGGCGGTATGCGGCGCGGAGCGGGTGCGCGACGAAACCCGCCAGCTGCTGCGCAAGAAATACGCAATCGATCTGCTTGAGGGCTATGGCGTGACGGAGACCTCTCCGGTTGCCGCCGCCAATCAGCCCGGCGCCAATCGGCCGGGAACCGTCGGCCGGCTGATGGTTGGGATGCAGGCGCGGCTCGAGCCGGTGGAGGGCATCCCCCACGCCGGACGGCTGTTCCTCAAGGGGCCGAACGTCATGCTGGGCTACATCAGGCCCGAGAACCCCGGCGTCATCGTGCCGCCCGAAGGCGGCTGGCATGACACCGGCGATGTGGTCTCCATCGATGACGAAGGCTTTATCTCCATCAAGGGTCGCATGAAGCGCTTCGCCAAGGTCGGCGGTGAAACCGTTTCGCTGGCTGTGGTGGAGAATTGCGCCTCCTCGCTGTGGCCGGATTACAGCCACGCCGCCATTTCCGTGCCCGACGGGCGCAAGGGCGAACAGATCGTGCTGCTGACCACCAATCCGGACGCCCAGCGGGTGGACCTGGTCGGCTGGGCGCAGAACCATGGCGTGGCCGAGCTCGCTGTGCCGCGGCGTATTATCCAAACCAAGACGATTCCCGTGCTCGGCACAGGGAAAACGGATTATGTAAAGGTGGAGCAGATCATTCTGGCGGGGGCCTGAAATTGGTCGCGAGCAGGATACGCCAGCCGATGTGTCCCCACGGCTTCTGGGGAGGCGTCTTCGGCTGGTTCATGGACCGGCGCAACGCGCGCGCGCACGACTTTGCGCTGCGCCGTCTCGACGTGCAGAACGCGGACTGCATCCTGGAGATCGGCTTCGGCACCGGGCGGCTGCTGCGCAAGATCGCCAAGGCAGCGCCCAGCGTTCGGGTCGGCGGCATCGATCCTTCGGAGCTGATGCTGCAAAAGGCGCAGCGGCGCACAAGGAAGTTTCGCAAGCAAGGCCGCGCCGAGTTGAAACTGGGCAACGCCTCCGCCCTGCCCTGGCCCGACGGTTTTTTCGACAAGGCCGCGGCGCTGCATTGCTTCCATTTCTGGGGCGATCCAGCGCACGACATCGCTGAAGTACGCCGTGTGCTCAAGCCCGGCGGCCTGCTGCTCTTGATCCTGCGCGCGCACAAAAAGAAGGGGCCGAGATGGCTGCCCAATCCGATCAGCCGCTCGGGCCAGGAAATCATTGCGACCTTCCAGCTACTGTCGAACAGCGGCTTCAGCGGGGTTCGTATCGAGGGAAAGGCCGGCTCTTCGCCCGTGCTCACAGCGCGAAAGACGGCGTGAGGTTCATTCTTTTGCGAATAGCGCTTCGTGGCGGGCGCAGATTTGTGGCCACAGCGACGCGGCGTCGGGCAACCGCAATCCGAAGACCTTGTCCAACACCGCGACATAGTCCTCCGCGTCGGTAACCAGGCGGTCCGCATGCCCCGCAGGTGTCAGCGCCCGCAGCACGCGCCCGCGCAGGATCGCCAGCCCGTCGGTGGTGTGGCGCTGGCACACAGTGTTCTGCACGAACACGGAGTCCGGGGCCGTTTGCAGCCATTCGCATTTCTTGGCCAGAAGGGATTCATCCGCGGGCGCCAGGTTGAAATCGAACGATGGCGCGCCACCCCATTTATGATTGTGCAGCCGCCACCAGCCATGTGGTGCGCGCGACAGCGCGAAGCCGAAGCCGTGCGAGGTGAAGGGACCGGGCGCCACGCGAATGGGATCGAGCGGCCCGTCGCCGAAACCGACATCGCCGAGATAAATCCCCTCCTCCAGTTCAATTTTCAGAACTAGATGATTGCCGATGGCGTTATCGCCGGACACCTCGCGCATCACCGCGCCGGCGCTACGTGTCACGTTGAAACCGAGTTCGGTCAGCGCCCAGCCGAACAGACCGTTCATCTCGTAGCACCAGCCACCGCGGCGGCGCGTCACCATCTTTTCGAAGATTGGCGCGCGCTCGATTGTCACCGGGCGGCCAAGCTGGACGTCGAAATTCTCGTAGGGGATCGCCCGCAGATGCGCGCGGTGCAACGCCGTCAGCGTCGCAAGATCGGCCTGCACCGGGCCGTCATAGGCGATGCGTTCGAGATAGGCGTCAACGTGCATAGCGGTTCCGTGGCTGCAAGCCAAACCGCTACCACAGGTCGCCGCTTTTGTCTTTCGCCGCCGCTATTCGATAGCGAAGGTCACCGTGACGGACGCATTGATTGTGATCTGGCCCGGTAAAACCGGAACTCGCGCCATGACGCCTGCTATGTTTATGTCTGGCGGCGGAACAAACGCGGGTGGCGGCCCAAATTCGGACCGCATATTCGTCATTGCGATCATTTTACCAACGTTCGTATGCTCCGCTGAAGCCATGATCTCGGCGTTATGTCTTGCATCGCGCACTGCGGCAGCCAACGCCCGATCTTGATTTGCGGCATTATTCTTTACCCAGAAGTTGACAGAGTTTGAGGAATTCGCTCCGGCGTTCACGGCAGCGTCGATGATGTCGGCCACTTTTTCCAGGTCGCTGACTGAGACAGACACCTTGTTCGTCACCTCATAACCCAGCGTGATGCTATCGTCCTCGTCGTAACTTCCTTTGACTTTTGGATGCAGCGCGCTGATTGAAAAGTCTGATGTCTGCATGGCGTCGTCCGGAATACCCAACGCCTTGATTGCGGCAACGACGCGCTGCATCTCGACGTTGTTCGCTTGAAGCGCTTTCGCGGTGATCTTGTCCGACGTGACGACGCCGATGTCGACCGTGGCGTGATCCGGCTTCACCTGAATTTCGGCATAACCGGAAACGACGATTGTGTGCGGGTCGAGCGGGCCGGCCTGGGCCGTCGTCAGACCGAGTGCCAATGTCGCGATGGTGACGAGTCCGAGTTTGTGCATGGTTTCCCCCTAAAACGCTGATCTATAACCTCAAGGTTGTCGATTTTGGGTCTGAGCGGGAGGCTGCGGCAAACTGTCCCGTTAACCAAATAGCAAGGCGACTCAAAATATTTGTAGGTTCTTACTACTAGGCTCTTGCATATTGTGAAGTTCATGCTAGATAGAACTTCGTAATAGTTAGGAGGGCGGAAGAAAGGCGCGTTTCATAAGTGACTGAAGAATCCCAATTCACGCGCAAATTCCGTAAGGAACTGATGGCCGGGCTCTCATCGCTCGTGCTCCTGGCTGTGCTCGCTCGCGCGGGCCGGGAGATGTACGGATACGAAATCGCCAAAGCCGTGAAGGCCGAGGGCGAAGGCGGACTGATCTTCAAGCAGGGGGCCATCTACCCCGTCCTGCGCTCGCTGAACGCGCTGGGCCTGCTGGAGAGCCGGGTGGAAGCCTCTGCGTTCGGGCCGCCGCGGCGCTACTACAACATCACCGATGACGGACGGCAGGCGTTGGCCGAATGGCAGTTCGCCTGGCGCGACATGCGCGAGTTCGTCGACGACGCGCTCAAGGCCGGTACCGGAGGAATGGCCCATGACTTCAGACCGACCGCCTGAAACGGTCCGCGCCTATTTGGATCAACTGCGCCGCGCGCTGAAAGGCGCCCCACCCGGCCTGATCTCGGATGCGCTGGCCGATTGTGAAGACCACTTGAACAACGAGATCGCCCAGAACCCCGAACGGGCCGAAGCCGAAGTCATGGCCTCCGTGGTGGAAACCTACGGCTCGCCGCAAGAAATCGCAGAGGAGTACCGCGACATGGAAGCAACGATTTCCACCCCGTTCCCGCAGCCCGAACAGACGGCAGCGCGGCGCTACGGTTTTTTCAACGTCATTTCGGATCCGCGCACCTACGGCGCGCTGCTCTATATGCTGCTGTCGCTGATCACCGGCATTTTCTATTTTACCTGGACGGTGACCGGCATCTCACTGACCGCCGGTTTTGCGATCCTGATCATCGGCATCTTTTTCGCGCTGTTGTTCGTCGGCTCCATCCGCGTGCTGAGCCATGTCGAAGGGCGCATCGTCGAAGCGCTGCTCGGCGTGCGCATGCCGCGCCGGTTGCCCTCCGCGGCGTCCAGCGACGAATCCATGTGGACGCGCATCAAGGATGCCTTCCTCGACATGCGCACCTGGACATCGATGCTCTATCTGATCCTGATGCTGCCGCTGGGCATCATCTATTTCGTGATCGCAGTGGTCGGATTGTCGGTGTCGCTCGGCGTCGCCGGCGGATCGATCTATTCGCTGATTACCGGTCAGAGCCACGTTCAGATCGACGAGGTTCCCTGGCTCAATCATCTGCTGCACACCGCTCCGGGACTGATCCTGCTCACGCTGACCGGTATCCTTTTGTTCTTCGTGGTCCTGCACATCGCCAGAGGCGTCGGCTGGCTGCACGGGCGCATCGCGGAAGGACTCCTCGTCCGCCTCTAGATACCCCCAGATTCGGACGGTGACGCGGCTCATGGCATTTGCCATGGGCCGCGATCTTTTTTCGGCCTGAAACTTGCTGGCACAGAATCGAGTTTCGCGCATCGGCACAAATCGGATTCTTAACGATGGGCGAAACCTTAACGGGCCGGTAATGGTTGACGGCCGACGATAGGATCGGGCTATATGACTCGTCGCCGGTTCGCCAGCGTGCAAACCAAGGCTGGGGCCTTTTCGTGAAACCGCGGAATCCGTAGCGCAGGAGCCAACGTGGACGGTCGAACCGAGCCGACGCAGAATACATTTGACTCCGAATGGCGCCTTTCGGCTCGAAAGGCTGCGATGGCGATGTCCACTCCCGACGGGCGTTGGGCGCTGGTGTCGACGTCACTGACCGCGATCATCGCGGGATCGGTCGCCTGGCTTTCGCTGGGCACCATGGCGCCGGCGAATTCGCGCGGCTTCGAGACGGCGAACTTCCTGCCCTACCGACTGTTCCAGCAATTGACTCAGTCGACCGCGGCCGCGCCGAATACGACTGAGATCGTTACGCCCGCCATCCCGATGGACGACAAACTGGCGAGCGAGCGCGCCGCCACTCCCGAAGTGGAAACACGCACGGTAACCCTCGAACACGGGGACACTCTCGCCGGCGTGCTGGAGGACGCGGGCATTTCCGCCGCCGACGCTAATGGGGCGATTGCCGCGCTGGCGAAAGTATTCAGTCCGCGCAGCCTGCGCGCCGGGCAATCCTTCGAACTGACCTTCAAGAATCCGCCGGAACAGTCCAACGGCCAGGATGGAATGACGGGTGCTTTCGCCGACAACGCCGGCAGCGATCCGACGATAGGGGGCGCTGCGGTTGCACCGCCGGCGGCGCAGCTGATGTCCATCGTCTTCTCTCCCTCGATCGAGCACGACATCGCGGTGACGCGCGCCGCAGACGGCGGCTTCGCAGCCGTCGATACGGTCAAGCAGCTCGCCGTTCACGTGCATCGCGCCGGAACCACGATCGACTCGAGCCTTTATCTCTCGGCGATGAAGGCCGGCATTCCCGCCGACGTCGTCGTCGAGATGATCAAGATGTTCTCCTACAAGGTGGACTTCCAGCGCGATATCCACCCCGGCGATTCCTTCGAGGTCTATTACGACTATTACTACACGCCCGAAGGCCAGCCGGCGAAGGACGGCAACATCAGCTACGCGCGGATGAAACTCGGCAGCCGCGAGATCACGCTCTACCGTTACCAGCCCGATCCCGACCAGCCGGCGGACTATTTCGACTCCAAGGGTCAGAGCGCCAAGGGCATGCTGATGAAGACGCCGGTTGACGGCGCGCGCATCACCTCCGGCTTCGGCATGCGCTACCATCCGATCCTGGGTTACACCCGCATGCACAAAGGCGTCGACTTTGGCGTGCCGATCGGCACTCCGGTGATGGCCGCCGGCGCGGGTACTGTCGAATTCATGGGTTGGGAAAACGGCTACGGCAATTTCGTGCTGCTCAACCACGGCAACGGCTACGAAACCGCTTACGGCCATCTGTCGCGTTTCGCGTCGGGCTTGCACCAAGGCTCGCATGTGCGCCAGGCCCAGGTGATCGCCGCCAGCGGCATGACCGGCATGGCGACGGGGCCGCACCTGCACTACGAAATCCGGATCAACAAGCAGCAGGTCAATCCGACCACGGTGAAGATCGCCGAAGGGATCAAGCTATTCGGCCGCTCTTTGCGCGACTTCCTGGAGACGAGGCTGCACCTCGATTCCGTGCTGGCGTCGACCAAGCTTGAAACCAAGGTCGCCGATATTTCCACCGACCTCAGGCAGACGGCCGCGAAATAGCATCTAATTCAGTGCTTTGCTTGGCGCGAGCTCCATGTCGAAATCATCCGCCGTGGGGAATTCCTTGCCGTTGATCGTGAGCCCGCTCTTGCCCGCGCCGACCTTCACCTTGGCGCCGTCGGCGATCTTTCCTTCCAGCAGCAATTGCGCCAGCGGGTCCTGGAGCCGGCGCTGAATCACGCGCTTCAGCGGCCGCGCGCCGTACACCGTATCGTAGCCGGCGGAGGCCAGCCATTCGCGCGCCTTGGCGTCGAGCGTGATTTCGATCTTGCGGTCGGCGAGCAGCTTGGCCAGGCGGCCGATCTGGATATCGACGATCTTGTCCATATTGGCTCGCGTCAGCCGGTGGAACAGGATGATCTCGTCCAGCCGGTTGAGAAACTCGGGGCGGAAATGGGCGCGCACGGCGGCCATCGCCTGGGCGTGCGCTTCGGCCGTGTCCTCGCCGGTGAGGAATTCCGTGCCGAGGTTCGAGGTCAGGATGATGACCGTGTTCTTGAAATCGACGGTGCGGCCCTGCCCGTCGGTCAAGCGGCCGTCGTCCAGCACCTGCAGCAGCACGTTGAAGACGTCGGCGTGCGCCTTCTCGACCTCGTCGAACAGGATTACCTGATAGGGCCTGCGCCGCACCGCCTCGGTGAGCACGCCGCCTTCCTCATAGCCGACATAGCCGGGCGGCGCGCCGATCAGGCGGCTGACCGCGTGCTTCTCCATGAATTCGCTCATGTCGATGCGGACCATGGCGTTGTCGTCGTCGAACAGGAACGACGCCAAGGCTTTCGTGAGTTCGGTCTTGCCGACGCCGGTCGGGCCCAGGAACAGGAACGAACCGATGGGCCGGTTGGGATCCTGCAAACCCGCGCGGGCGCGGCGCACCGCGTTGGCGATGGCGCGCACGGCCTGTTCCTGGCCGACGACGCGCGCCTCCAGCGCCTGCTCCATCTTGAGCAGCTTGGCGCGCTCGCCTTCCAACATCTTGTCGACGGGAATGCCGGTCCAGCGCGAGACGATCTGGGCGATATGCTCGGGCGTCACCGCCTCCTTGACCAGCGCGGTGCTTTGCCGTTCCTCGATCGCCTTCAGCTTGCGCTCGAGGTCGGGGATCACGCCATAGGTCAGCTCGCCGGCCCGCGCGAAGTCGCCGCGGCGCTGGGCGATGTCGGCGTCGGCACGCGCCCGGTCGAGTTTTTCTTTCAAGCCCTGCACGTCCTGAACGGATTTCTTCTCCTCGTGCCACTTGGCGGCGAGCGCCGTGGCTTTCTGTTCCAACTCGGCAAGCTCGGTTTCGAGGGTCTTGAGGCGATCCTTCGACGCCTTGTCGGTTTCCCTCTTCAGCGCCTCGCGCTCGATCTTGAGCTGGACCACGCGGCGGTCGAGTTCGTCCAGCTCCTCGGGCTTGGAATCCACCTGCATGCGCAACCGGCTGGCTGCTTCGTCCATCAGGTCGATGGCCTTGTCGGGCAGGAAGCGGTCGGTGATATAGCGGTTCGACAGCGTCGCCGCGGCGACGATGGCCGAATCGGTGATGCGCACGCCATGATGGACTTCGTATTTCTCCTTGAGTCCGCGCAGGATGGAGATGGTGTCTTCCACCGTCGGCTCGCTGACGAACACCGGCTGGAAGCGCCGCGCCAGCGCCGCGTCCTTCTCGATGTGCTTGCGATATTCGTCGAGCGTGGTGGCGCCGATGCAGTGCAGCTCGCCGCGCGCCAATGACGGTTTCAAGAGGTTGGAGGCGTCCATCGCGCCCTCGGCCGCGCCGGCGCCGACCAGCGTGTGCATCTCGTCGATGAACAGGATCACTTTGCCGGCTGCCGCGGTGATTTCGTTGAGGACGGCCTTTAGCCGCTCCTCGAACTCGCCGCGGTATTTGGCGCCCGCGATCAGCGCGCCCATGTCGAGCGCCATCAGCCGCTTGTCGCGCAGGCTTTCGGGCACGTCGCCGTTGACGATGCGCAGCGCCAGGCCCTCGGCGATGGCGGTCTTGCCGACGCCCGGCTCGCCGATCAGCACCGGATTGTTCTTGGTGCGGCGGGAGAGCACCTGAATGGTGCGGCGGATTTCCTCGTCGCGGCCGATCACCGGATCGAGCTTGCCGGTGCGCGCCAGCTCCGTCAGGTCGCGGGCGTATTTCTTGAGCGCGTCATAGGCGTTTTCGGCCGTGGCGCTGTCGGCGGTGCGGCCCTTGCGCAGATCGGCGATCGCCTTGTTGAGGTTCTGCGCCGTGACCCCGGCGTCCTTCAAAATCTTCGCGGACTCCGTGCCCGCCGCCAAAGCGAGTGCCAGCAGCAGATATTCCGCCGTGACGAAGCTGTCGCCGGCCTTTTTGGCCGCCTGCTCCGCCGCGTCGAGCAACCGCGCGGTTTCGGGCGACAGATACACCTGACCGGAACCCGAGCCTTCGACCTTGGGGAGCTTGGCGAGCGCGCGCGCCACGCCGCCCTGCACCTGCTCCGGCTTGCCGCCCGCCGCCGCGATCAGCCGCGCGGCCAGGCCTTCCTCATCGTCGATGAGGACCTTCAGCAAATGCTCCGGCGTGAAATATTGGTTGTTGGAGCGTAGCGCCAACCCTTGGGCGGATTGAATGAAACCGCGCGCCCGCTCGGTGAATTTCTCGACGTCCATCTCTGCCTCTCAAGCCCGCGTCCCGGCCCCGCACGCGGCAGCCTAGGACGAGTCCGGTGAATGTGGCACGGCCTCTCGCGAGCCCCGTGCCCGGCAGGATATGTGGGAATTGCCTGACAAAACGACAAGGGCCGTGCGGCGTCCTTCTTAACCACCGCCCGGCGGGATGGTGAAGCGGATTCAAGGGATTGGAGCGCGCGCCGCATGCGCTGGACCATCGCCAGGCGCACGATCAGGCGGTCGGCCGCACCAATCAGCGCCCGGACGTCGGCGCGATGGGTTTGCGACGCGAGGGACCAGCGGCCATGGCGGAGGCGGTTGGTGTTTCCGGGCTGGCCGCCGCGCGAAGCTATTCGAACCTCTTTTTTCAGAGTCCCCCCTCCCCCCTTTTCCTTGCGGCGAGACGAGAGCCTGGGCAGAGCAATCGTGCGCTCTTGCATCCAGGTGCGGGTGCGTTCCTTGAGGACGCGGCCGTCCGGCCCGACATGCGTGACGGTCAGCGTGTGACGGATGGGCTTGAAGCAGGCAAGCGCGAGCGCGAGCCTGGTGGAGGCGCGCAAGAGGCGAACAGCCAGACGCATTTGCGCACGCGGATCGATGCTGGTGCACGTCGCCGCGCCGTGCAGCGCCTTACTCAGGGCGCCGAGCTGCGTATCGACAAGGCGTTCCAACGCCGCATTCTCATGCGCGCGCTCCCGCCGGTTTGCACGACCGCGGTCCATCCACTGAATGTGGGCAGCGGCTGCGCCCATTCAAGAGGCGGGCAAGCGGAGCAGTGCGATTTAATGGGCGACCGCGAATTGCTTCAGACGGCCGGCGCGGACGGTTGCGCTCCATCGCCACACCAGGCCGCTCAATCGCAGCGCGAATATTCCATAACCGGACGTTCGAGGATCAATCCAAGCTGAATCTAAAGGGAATATCGGTCTAGGTATTTTACGGCACCTCCAATGCACGGTAAGGCTTTTGCTCTATAGTTCTACCTGCCGAAGGTTGCCGCCTTAGCTGGGGGATCGATCTCTTGTGGTGGGTTCGGATGGTAAACGATGAGTGAAGAGGGATCGTACAATGATTTCGTGTACCAAGTGGCCGCACCGGGACTTACAGAGATTCATGGTTTCAGAAGACGGGCTGGTAACGGTCGAATGGGTCGCGCTTGCGGGCGCGATCATTATCGGCGCCATCTCCGTTGGCTGGCTCGTGATGCGCGGTCTTTCCAGCCCTGCGAATGCGATCGGAAGCTCTATCACGTCGCATGAGAGCACCAAGTACTAGTCCGGTTCATCTTTCGGTCTGGGACCGAAAGCCCGCCGAGCCTCGGGCGGGAAGTCGGGCCGAGTTTGTGGCACAGTCGGCGCCATGAAGGTCTGCGATCTCGATCTCGTTCCCGGGCGGACATGTGGGGAGTGCACGCTCTGCTGCACGGTCATGGCCATCGACAAGCCGGACGTCCAGAAAGAGGCGGGCGTAACCTGCCGTCATTGCAGCGGCGGCTGCGCGATCTACGAGACGCGGCCGCAGCTGTGCCGCGACTTCCATTGCGGCTGGCGGCAGCTTGCGATCCTGGACGAAAGCTGGCGGCCCGACCGCTCCGGCGTCTTCGTGGAAATCGAAGTGATCGACGATGAGACCATCCTCAGCCTGGTGCTGGTGGGCAATCCGCTCAAGACGGTGCGCCAGCCCTGGTTCGTCGATTTTGTGGTCACGGGCGTGCGCGGGAACGTGCCGCTGCATCTGGGAATTCCGGGGCCGCGCAGTTTCCAGGGCGCGTCGCTGCCGCTCAACACGCGCGAGATGCACGAAGCGGCGGGCGCCTCGCGGGCGCGCGTCAAGGACCTGCTGGAGAAAGAATTGAAACGCCTGACGGCTCACCAATTCGAACCGCGGGTCTTCGTTCACAGCGGACACGACGTGGGCGTGCCGCCTTCGACCTAGCTGCGCGGCCTATTCCGGCCCGTCGTCGTCCTCGTCGTCGCCATCTTCCTGGCCTTCGGTCAGGGAGAAGGAGGGCGTGCTGGTCTGCGGCGCTCCGGGCTGCGGCTGAACGTAAGGCTGATCGCCGGGCCCGTTGGGCGGACGCACCTGCGGATTGTTGTTGGGGTTGTTGTTCTGGGGGTTCTGCTGCGCGTATTGCTGCGCTTGGGCCTGAGCCACCGCCATGATGCGGTAATAATGCTCGGCGTGCTGAAGGTAATTCTCCGCCATGATCCGGTCGCCTGAGGCGTTGGCGTCGCGGGCAAGCTGGAGGTATTTTTCGTACACGTTCGCGGCCGAGCCGCGGATTTTGATCTCGGGGCCGTTGGAATCGAAGGTGCGGTTCGGATTGTGTCCGCCGCCGCCGCCGTTTCCGACATTGTGTCCGTTGTGACCACCGGGTTGCGGCCTGCGGCCGCCTCTTCTTGAGCGTTTCACTGTTGCCCCTTCGGGTGAGGACGGCGAGGTTCCGTCCTACGGTTTTCCGTCATCATCGCTTCGCGCGGCGCGCGAGAGCGGCGTTACCAGTTCGTCTTTCGTAATGTCCAAGACCTAAGGCGCCAAATGCGCCCCGCCGCCGACTCTTTAGGCCAATCGGCAGGATCCTTGTCCCCGGTCCGCGAAACTAGCGGTTCGGCAGGCTATTTCCAACACCTTTTTCGCCCGAAAAGATAGGGCTATCCCGCGGGGCCCACGACCAAAACCCGCGGAATCCCCGCCAGATCGGGCACCCGCTGAATGGTTTCTAGGCCCGATTGAGTCAAAACGGCGGCCACCTCCTCCGCCTGCCCGGCTCCGATTTCGACAAACGCGCGCGCCGACGGGCCGAGCAGCCGGGCCAATACCGGCGCTAGGGCGCGATAGGCCGCGAGGCCGTCCCGCCCGCCGTCGAGTGCCCCGACCGGCTCATATCCCACTTCCGGTTCGAGGCCGGCCACGTCCGAAGTCTTGATGTACGGCGGATTTGAAACGATGACGTCGTAGGGCGCGCCGGGCGCCTCATTCCAGTCGCCGCCCAGAATCTCGCCCCGCCCGGCAAGACCGTGACGAGCCAGATTGCGTAGCGCATAGGCGCGCGCTTCCTCAGACAGATCAATGCCTAAGCCGCGTGCGTTGGGATATTCCTTTAACAATGCAATCAACAGGCAGCCGCTTCCCGTGCCGAGATCGAGGATCTTCAACGGTGTGCTGCGATCCGGAACGAAGGCCAGCACCTGTTCGACGATCGTCTCGCTTTCGGGGCGCGGAATCAGGACACCGGGACCGACCTCGAAATCGAGACTCCAAAATTCCTTTTGGCCGGTGATGTAGGCGAGCGGCTCGCGGGCGGCGCGGCGGGCGACCAAGGCTTCGAACACGCACGCGACATCCCCTCTCCCCCTTTGGGGGAGAGGGCTAGGGTGACGGGGAACAATATCGGCAGCCCCCACCTCACCCCGGCCCTCTCCCCCGGTTCCGGGGGAGAGGGATTGCGCATGGTCCCACAGCAGACGCGCATCGAGACGGGCGTTATCGACGCCTGAGGCGGTCAAGCGGCGCGCCGTCTCCGCTAGAAGAGAATCGCTCACTAAGCGTCCGTTTCCAGCTCGGCGAGGCGGCTGGCCTGGTCTTCGGTCACCAGCGCGTCGACGATCTCGCCGAGGTCGTCGCCGGAAATGATCCGGTCGAGCTTGTAGAGCGTCAGGTTGATGCGGTGGTCGGTCACCCGCCCCTGCGGAAAATTATAGGTGCGGATGCGCTCGGAGCGGTCGCCCGAACCGACCATGCTCTTGCGCTCGCCGGCGCGCTGCTTGTCGATGCGTTCGCGCTCCATGTCGAACAATTTTGCCTTCAGCATCTTCATCGCCTGGGCCTTGTTCTTGTGCTGGGATTTCTCCGTCTGCTGCGCGATCGCGATGCCGGTCGGCAGATGGGTGATGCGCACCGCGCTTTCGGTCTTGTTGACGTGCTGGCCGCCCGCGCCCTGCGCGCGATAGACGTCGATGCGCAAATCCTTGTCGTTGATGACGACATCGACATCCTCGGGCTCCGGCAGCACGGCGACGGTGGCGGCCGAGGTGTGGATGCGTCCGCTCGCCTCCGTCACGGGAACGCGCTGAACGCGATGGACGCCGGATTCGAATTTCAGCTTGGCGTAGACGCCCGTACCGATGACATCCAGCGTGGCGTCCTTGATGCCGCCCAGATCGCTCTCGCTCATGCTCATCAATTCGGTCTTCCAGCCCTGAAGCTGGCAGTAGCGCTGATACATGCCCAACAGGTCGGCTGCGAAAAGCGCTGCCTCGTCGCCGCCGGTTCCTGCGCGGATTTCGACGATGGCGGACGAGGAATCGGCGGCGTCTTTCGGCAGCAGTTTCAGCTTCAGGTCGCGTTCCAGTCCCTCGATCTGCACTTTCAGCTCGGCACGCTCCTGCTCGGCCAGCGCGCGCATTTCGGAATCGACCGAGGGATCGTTGACCAGCGCGTCGGCTTCGCCAAATTGCTTTTCCGCGCTGCGATAGGCTTCCACCGCCGCGATCACCGGGGCGAGCTCGGCGTGTTCCTTGGAGAGCTTTACATACGTGCCGCCCGCAACGCCCGAGGCAAGCTCCGCCTCCACCGCGTGAAAGCGGTCGAGCAGGCGTTCGAGCTTGGCAGTGGGAATCATTCTTTGTCCAAAGCGCTGCGGCGACGTACAGTGAGCGGAAGAAGCATATTCGCTCGCCTTTTGGAAGGAAATCGACCATGCCAGCCGCGCTCGCGCCCGTCCGCCCGATCACGCTCGCCGAGATGCGCGAGGCGCAGAAACGAATCGCGGGAACCATCCTGCGCACGCCGCTGGTGCGCCTGGAATTGGGCCCCGGCGCGCCCGACATCCGCTTGAAGCTGGAGAATTTGCAGCCGATCAACGCCTATAAGCTGCGCGGCGCCGCCAACGCCGTGGCGATGCTGAGCGAGGCCGAACGCAAGCGCGGGGTGTGGACGATCAGCGCGGGAAACGCCGGGCAAGGCGTCGCTTACGCGGCGCGGCAGGCGGGCGTGCCCTGCACCGTCGTCGCCATCGAGACCGCACCCGCCTCGAAACTTGATCGAATGCGCGCGCTCGGCGCCAAGCTCCTCTTGGTGTCGTACGATCGCGCCTGGCAGGCGCTCGACGAGCGTTCCTATCCCGGCGCGGAGGGAACCTTCGTGCATCCGTTTGACGACCACAATTTCATCGCCGGGCACGCGACCATGGGCCTCGAAATTCTCGAGGACGCGCCCGACACCGCGGCGGTGATCGCCGCTGTCGGCGGCGGCGGGCTGATCACGGGCGTCGGCAGCGCCTTCACGGCGCTGAAACCCGAGGTCAAGGTCTGGGCGGCGGAGCCGGAAACGGCGGCGCCGTTCGCGCTCTCCTTTGCCGCGAACAGCCCGCAGATCTTCAAGGAGTGGAAAGCCTCGTTCGTCGACGGCGCGGGCGGTCAGAGCGTTTTTCCGCGCATGTGGGAGCGCATGAAGCCGGTGGTGGACGGCGCCATCGTGGTCAGTCTGGAGGAAACCAAAAAGGCGATGCGGTTGATGGCCGAAAAGGTGCGGGTGATCGCCGAGGGCGCCGGCGCGCTGCCGCTGGCCGCCGCGCTGAGCGGAAAGGCGGGAAACGGGCCGATCGTCGCCATCGTTTCCGGTGGCAATATCGACCTCAAGAAGTTCTTCGAGCTGATCGGGAATTAGGGCCGGGCGGTTTCTATTGAATCGCACCAGCGTCTTTCTCCCCCCGTTTACGGGGGGAGTGCCGCCGTTCGGCGGCAAGGGGGGCGGGCACCGCGCTTGCCCCCTCCGCTTCCCCCGGCCCAAGGCCGTGGTCAGCACCTCCCCCGTGAACGGGGGAGGAAAGTCTATGCAGGCTAATCGGAAACTAACTGCGGTTAGGCCTCAGGCAATCACGCGCAAACCCCGCCCTACTCCGCGGCGATCTCGCCCGAGCCGCCGAACTCTTTCGGGAAGTCCTTGAACTTCGGCAAGCCGTCGTGCATCGGCAGCACCGTCTCCGAATAGTTGACGTGGACGCCCGGGCTGAATTTCAACGTCGGCAGCGTGGCAGCAAAAACATCGACGAGGCTGAGCGGCGGATGATTGGTCATCAGATGGCCGCCGCATTTGCGGCAATATTGGCGCTGGCTGACCGGCGTCTTCTGGAACATCGCGACATGCTCCGCGCCCGCCGTCACGCGCACGGCCTCGGGCTTCCACAGGCTGAACGCGTTGACGGGCCCGCCGGACCACGACCGGCACGAGCGGCAATGGCAATAGCCCATGCCCTCCGGCGCGCCGGTGACCTCGATGTGGACGGCGCCGCAGAAACATTCGCCTTTATAGGTTGCAGTCATGGTTGTGCGCTCCAAGTTCGATTGAGGGGTGCGAGGTAATCGGAGTTACTGCGCGGCTTCGAGCTTGCCGCGTTCGGATTCGATCTCTGCAGCCTTTTTCTCGCACAATTCGACGATGTGCTCGACCAAATTCTCGTTGTCGAGACGATACGCGATCTCGCCGTTGAGATAGATCTGGCCGTGGCCCTTGCCGGCGCCGCCGCCGGTGAAGCCGAGGTCGGTCTCGCGGGCCTCGCCCGGCCCGTTCACCACGCAGCCGATGATCGACAGCGACATCGGCGTCGTGATGTGCTTGAGGCGCTCTTCCAGGAGCCGCACCGTGTCGATCACGTTGAAGCCCTGCCGCGCGCAGGACGGGCACGAAATGATGTTCACGCCGCGGTGGCGCAGGTTCAGCGACTTCAGGATGTCGAAGCCGACGCGCACCTCTTCCACCGGATCGGCGCTGAGCGAAACGCGGATCGTGTCGCCGATGCCGCTCCACAACAGCATGCCCATGCCGATGGAGGATTTCACCGTGCCGGAGATCATGCCGCCCGCCTCGGTGATGCCAAGGTGCAGCGGGCAGTCGGTCGCTTCGGCGAGCGCCTGATAGGCCGCGACCGCCAGGAACGGGTCGGACGCCTTCACCGAAATCTTGTATTCGCGGAAATCATTGTCGTCGAGTATCTTGGCGTGGCTGAGCGCGCTTTCGACCATTGCTTCCGGACACGGTTCGCCGTAGCGCTCCAACAGTTCTTTTTCCAGCGAGCCGGCATTGACGCCGATGCGCATCGAGCAGCCGTGATCCTTTGCCGCTTTGATGACGTCCCGGACGCGCTGGGCCGAGCCGATGTTGCCGGGATTGATGCGCAGGCACGCGGCGCCCGCCTCGGCCGCCTCGATCGCGCGCTTGTAGTGAAAATGAATATCGGCGACGACGGGGATCGGCGACGCCTTGCAGATCGCCTTCATCGCGGCGGTGGATTCTTCATCGGGACAGGAGACCCGCACGATATCTGCGCCCGCCTCGGCGATGCCGCGGATTTGTTCGATCGTGGCGCGCGCGTCGGACGTCACCGTGTTCGTCATGGTCTGGACGCTGATCGGCGCGTCGCCGCCGATCGCCACTGGTCCGACGTGAATCTGCCGGGCGTTGCGCCGATAAATGTCGCGGTACGCACGAACGCTCATGGCAGCCTTTCGTCTACGCCGTTCATGGATGCGCCCGGCCGGCGTTGGCGCGATCTATGATCGACTGGGGATCGAGCGACAGCGCTTCGGCGGTATCGTTGTTCTTGCCCGCCACGCCGACGGCCGTTCCGTCGAGGTCGACCTCGACCGCTGCCGCATCCGAGGTCGTCAAGGTCAGGCCCACAAAATTGGGCACGCGATAGGTATCTCCCGCCTTCAGCGTGCGGTTGATGAATAGCGTGCCGTCGGGGCCCTGGACCAGAATCCGGGCGGCCTGGCGCAGCCGGAGCACCACCCGCGCATTCTTGTTCTGCTCGCCAAACACCTGACCGGCCGGGACGGAGTCGGGCACGCCGGAAGGCTGCAACTGAGTGTTGTTCAGCGGCGGTTGTACGGCAGGCTCTGCGGCCGGAGGCGCCGTGTCATCGGCGGGCGGGGGTGTCACCTCCGGCGCCGGAGCGACGACGGTTTTGACCGGTGCGGGCTTGTGTTGCGCGACCGCTGCGGGCTTGGCCACCATCTGCTGCGGCGGAGGAACGGTATCGGGCTCGTTGAGCATGCGCTCGGCCGATGCGGCGAGTTGATAGGCGCCGTAAAGCACCAGCACCAAGACGACGCCGGCGATGATGAGCCAACCCTGCGGCAGACGGCGATGGTCGTCCTCGTCGATCACGGTGATCGGCTGGACCGTTTCGTCGGAACGACCGGCGATTTCCGCCTTGAAGCGTTCGACGCATTGCACCGCGTCCAGCCCGAGATAATCCGCATACGAACGAACGAAGCCCACCGCATAGGTGCGCCCGGGCAGAGCCTCGACACGGTCTTCTTCCAGCGCCTCGAGGTGTTCCTTGCGGATCTTGAGCACCCTCGAGACGGTCGCCAGATCGTCGCCGCGTCTTAGCCGCGCCGCATGCAGATCCTGGCCGACGGTCTCCAGGGGCGCGTCAAGGTCGCCGGAAATCTCGCGCAAGTGGATGCGCCGGCGGTCGAGGCCGCCTCCTTCGTCCAATGTAAGCCGGGTAACCTTTGTCATCTGCAAACGGGTCTTATCTTCGGGCAAAAAAATGCGCAGCGCCAGGCCATCCTGGCCGCGCCCGCAACCCAAATGTACCTGCAAGACCCCCATTTAGACAATTGGGAATCCACGAAAATCGTCCCTTACAGCGAGTTTACTTAAGCACAATTCCGCGCTCGGCCGCGAACGCCGCCAGGCGGGAGCGCAGGCTGTGGTCGGTGCGTGCGCACTGCTTATCGACAAATTGCGACACCTCGCCCAGGCGCAGGCTGCGGATCATGGTTTTGATCGGACCGATATTGCCCGGCGACATGGAAAGCGTGCGAAGACCGAGCCCGATCAAGGCCATGGCGTCCAAAGGCTTGCCGGCCATTTCGCCGCACAGCGAGACCTCGCCGCCGCCCTCGTGGGCGCTATGGATGATTTGCCGAATCAGGGTCAGCGCCGCCGGACTGAGGAAATCGTAGCGCCGCGCCACGCGCGGGTTGGTGCGGTCCACGGCAAACGCCAATGACAAAAGGTCGTTGGAGCCGATCGAGACGAAATCGGCGCTGCGCATTATCTGGGGCAGCATGAACGCCAGCGCGGGAACTTCCAGCATGGCGCCCACCAGCACTTGGCGCGGCTGGGGAATGGCAAGCAGGCGCGCCCGCTCCATCTCGCGGTCGATCAAGGCGCGGGCGGCGTTGAATTCGGAGACCTCGCTGATCATCGGCAGCAGGATGCGCAGCACCTTCCCCGCCGCCGCCATCAGCAGGGCGCGGGTCTGATAGCGCAGCAGCGCCGGACGGTCGAGCGCGATGCGGATCGCCCGCCAGCCGAGTGCCGGATTCTCCTCCCGCTCCCATCGCGCGTACGGAAGAACCTTGTCGCCGCCCAGATCCAGGGTGCGGAAGACGACGGGCTTGTCGCCGGCGGCGTCCAGGATATTCCGGTAGAAGGCCGACTGGTCGGCCAGCCGCGGCATGGTCTCACCGATCATGAATTGCAGTTCGGTGCGGAACAGCCCGATGCCGTCGGCGCCGGATTCCACGAGATGGGGCATGTCGAGCAGCAGGCCGGCATTCATCATCAGCTGAATATGCACACCGTCCTTGGTAACGGCGGGCAGCTCGCGGATGGCGGCGAATTGCGCGACGCGGTCGGCGCGCAGCGTGCGCTTGACCTCGAAGGCGGCGATGATCTCGTCGGCGGGGCGCAGATGCACTTCGCCGCTCTCGCCGTCGACAACGATACGATCGCCCGAGCGTGCGGCATCGGTAACTCCTTCGGCGGATCCGACCAGCGGCAGTCCCATGGCGCGCGCCACGATGGCGACATGAGAGGTCGTCGCCGCGTCCTCCAGCACCAATGCCAGCAGCCGGTCGCGGCGATAATCGAGCAGTTCGGCGGGCCCCATGCCGCGGGCCACCAGCACGGCGTCGTGCGGCAGCTCCTGAAGCGGCTCATGTCCGTCGCCCGATAGATGGCGCAACAGCCGGCGTGCCAGATCGTCGAGATCGTGCAGGCGTTCGCGCAGGACGGCGTCGCCGAGCCGCCCGACGCGCAAGCGCATTTCGTCCTGCACCTTTTCGACCGCCGCCTCGGCGGTGAGGCCGGTGCGCACGGCGTCTCGCATGCGTTGGCGCCAGCCCTGATCGTGGGCAAACTGGCGATAGGCCTCGATCACCTCTCGGCTTTCGCCGGTGAGATCGAGCTCGCTGGAATCCAGCATCAGATCGACGGAATCGCGCAGGCTGCCGATGGCGGCCTCGAGGCGGACAAGTTCCTCCTGCGGATTGTCGGCGATCATCCGCTCGACCTTGACGCGCGGCGCGTGCAGGAAGACCTGTCCGACGGCGACGCCTTCGCACAGCCCCTCGCCGCTGAACTTGCGCGGCCGGTCGGTGCGCAGCTCCGGTTCGTCGAGCTCCTTGACGTCGAACAGCAGGTTCTGCGCCACCACCTCGGCCAGCACCATCGCGACGGTCTGCAGCGCTTCGACTTCCTCCTCGGCATATTGGCGCGCCGCGCGGTTCTGCACCGTGAGCACGCCGAACACCTGGCCGCCGCGCACGATCGGCACGCCGAGGAACGCGTGATAGGGATCCTCGCCGGTTTCCGGGCGGTAGGAAAAATGCGGATGGTTCGGCGCGTCGCTGAGGTTCACCGCCTCGGCCGTTTCGGCGACCAGGCCCACCAGGCCCTCTCCCGCCTTCATGCGGGTATTGTGAACGGCGTTGGGGTTGAGGCCTTCGGTCGCGAACAGCTCCAGCGCCTTACCGGCGCGGCGCAGATAGATCGAACAGACCTCCGCCACCATGTTGGCGGCGATGACGGTGACGAGCTTGTCGAGGCGGATTTGCGCCGTGGTCTGCTCGGCCATGATCTCGCGCAGGCGGCGCAGAAGGGTGCGAGGGCCGGTTCCAACGGCCGAGGCCATCAGGCAACTCCCAGCGCGTCGGTCATGTCATGCCGCGTCCAGTTCGAAGGCCGAGTGCAGCGCGCGCACCGCGAGCTCCACATATTCTTCCGAAATCAGCACGCTGACCTTGATCTCGGAGGTGGAGATCACCTGGATGTTGATGCCCTTGTCCGACAGCGTGCGGAACATGGTCTGGGCGACGCCGGGATGGGCGCGCATGCCGATGCCGATAATCGAGACCTTCGCCATGTTCGAGTCGGACGTGATCTCGCGATAGCCGATGGAAGGCCCGGCCTTTTCCAGCGCGCTAAGGGCGCGGGCCAGTTCGCTGCGCGCGCAGGTGAAGGTGAGGTCGGTGCGCCGTCCGTCCTCGGAGATGTTCTGCACGATCATGTCGACGTTGACGCCTGAGTCCGCGAGCGGGCCGAAGATCGCCGCGGCGATGCCGGGACGGTCCGGAATTCTCATCAGTGAAATCTTCGCTTCGTCGCGCGAATAGGCGATGCCGGTGACGGGTTTCTTTTCCACGATGTCTTCCTCGTCGCACAAAAGCGTGCCGCCCGCGTCGGGATCGAAAGTCGACAGAACGCGGACCGGTACGCGGTATAGCATGGCGATTTCCACCGAGCGCGTCTGAAGGACTTTCGCGCCTAGTGAAGCCATCTCGAGCATTTCCTCGAAGGCGATCTTGGGCAGCCGTCGCGCCTTGGGCACGATGCGCGGATCGGTGGTGTAGACGCCGTCGACATCGGTGTAGATATCGCAGCGGTCGGCCTTGATCGCCGCTGCGATCGCCACGGCGCTGGTGTCCGAGCCGCCGCGGCCCAGAGTTGAGATGCGGTTGTCGGGCGCGATGCCCTGAAAGCCGGCGATCACCGCGACCTGCCCCTGCCCCATCCGCTCGTTCAACAACGCCGGATCGATGCCCTCGATGCGCGCCGAACCGTGCATGGCCGAGGTGCGGATCGGAATCTGCCAGCCCGTCCACGAGCGCGCCGAAACGCCGATGGCGCCCAGCGCCACCGCGAGAAGTCCGGCGGTGATCTGCTCGCCCGCCGCCACCACCACGTCGTATTCGCGCGCATCGTGGAGCGGGGAGATTTCCTTGGTCCAGCCGACCAGCTTGTTGGTCTCGCCCGCCATGGCGGAAACCACCACGGCCACCTGATTGCCCTGGGAGACCTCCTTGGCGACCAGGCCGGCGACATGGCGGATGCGGTCCAGGTCGGCCACCGAGGTGCCGCCGAATTTCATCGCAATCTTCGCCATGGTTTGCACGCCTGCCCTTCGCAAGCCATACATAGACGGCACCCGCGCCACGCTCAACGACGAAACGCGTCCATGACCTCAGCCTCGATCGACCCCGCAGAAGTGGCGAAGTTCTCCGCCCTGGCGGCGCAGTGGTGGGACCCGGAGGGTAAATTCGCCCCTCTGCACAAGTTCAACCCGGTCCGCTTGGCGTTTATCCGCGAGGTGGCGGGCGGCCATCTCGGGCGCGATGGCCTGAAACCCTTCCAAGGGTTGACCCTCTTGGACATCGGCTGCGGCGGGGGGCTGCTCTGCGAGCCGATGGCCCGGCTGGGCTTCGCGGTCCTGGGGGCCGACGCCTCGGAGAAGAACGTCAAGACGGCCGCCGCCCACGCCGCTTCGGCGGGGGTCGAGATCGACTATCGGGCGACGAGCGCCGAATCGCTGGCGGAGGAAGGCCGCGCCTTCGACGTGGTCCTCAATATGGAGGTGGTGGAGCATGTGGCCGACCTGCGGGCCTATCTCGGCGCCTGTGCGCAGCTGGTAAAGCCCGGCGGGCTGATGTTCGTGGCCACCCTCAACAAGACTCTAAAATCGCTGGCGCTCGCCAAGTTCGGCGCGGAGTATGTGCTGCGCTGGCTGCCGCCGGGCACGCACGATTGGAGCCGATTCGTGGAGCCCCAGCGTCTTCGCGCGATGCTTGAGGAAAGCGGCCTCAAGATCCTGAAAACGCAAGGCGTCTCATTCGCCCCCCTGAACTGGAACTGGCGGCTGTCCGCGGACACCGACGTGAATTATATGGTGGTGGCAGGAAAGCCGTAAGCACTGGGGGCAAACGATGGCGGCACCACATCTCTCCGAATCGCAGCGGACCGAGGCCTTCAGCGACGGTGTCTTTGCGATCATCGTCACCATCCTGGTCCTGGACATCCGCATCCCGCCGCATCAGCCGGGCCACCTGATGGAAGGGCTGGTGAGCATCTGGCCGTCGCTCCTCGCCTACCTGATTTCCTTCCTCTATGTCGGCATCATTTGGATCAACCATCATGGACTCTTCGCGAGGGTGCGCCGCGTGGATCTGGGTCTGATGTGGACCAATCTCATAGGTCTGCTGTTCACCGCGCTGCTGCCGTTTCCGACCCATGTCTTCGCGGATGCCATTCGCGACGGAAATCTCGCGGATCAGAAAGTGGCCGCCGGGCTCTATGCCACGGTTGCCTTTTACGTCTCGGCGGGATGGCTGCCGATCTTTCCCTATCTGCGCGACCATCCCGAACTGCTGCGCGAGGACACGCCGCCGGCATTTTTTCACGCGCAGCGCCTCAGGCCCTGGGTCGGCGTGGCGTCGTATGGCCTCGCGATCCTGGCGAGCTTCTATTCGCCCTGGGCCGCCATGGCGTTCTTCGCCTGGATGATCGTGTTCCATGCGGCCACAAGCCAGGACATCGCGGTGCTGTTCCGGCGAAAAGTGCGTTAGCATCTCCATCTCCCCTCTCGGGGGAGAGGGTCGGGGTGAGGGGGATGGTCAGGGAACCCACCGCTCGGAAAAGAGAGGCCCGCTGGAAATCGCAAGCGGGCGCGTGCGGTATGACAGTGCGCGCGATGCTTTCCTGCCAATGCAAGGTTATCGCGTCATGCGTTTTCCAAATGAATATACAGCATGTGATATTGGCATTGTGCTTCTGACGGTGAGGCACGCGCTCGATACCGGCACCCCCTCACCCTGACCCTCTCCCCCAAGTGGGGGCGAGGGAAACGACCAAGCCGAGATGCTAGTCCTTCTTTGTCTTGCGTTTCTGTCGGAACGCTTGCCGTTTACCATGTACTTTGGCAGCGTACGCTTTTGCCTGCCGATCGCACTCTGCGAAAAGGTGCTTCGTTGCGTCGCGAAAACTCTTACGATCGTAATCATCGCTTATTTCGACCTCGGATCGGGCTATCGGCTTTCGGCCTGGTCCGTATGTCAGCTTCATCCGCATGTGCTAATTCGCCTCTTCGTCCAAATCCGGCGGCAGGGGCGAGAGATCGACGCCCTCCTCGATCAGCTCCTTGGCCTGCTGAAGCGTCGCTTCGCCGTAGATATGGCGTTCCTCGGTTTCGCCGTAATGGATTTTGCGCGCCTCTTCGGGAAACTTCGCGCCGACATAGTCCGCGTTGTCCTTCACATATTTGCGCATGCCCGAAACGAATTGGCGCATCTTTCTCAGTTCGGCGGAGGCGTCTTTTTTCTTGGTGCCCGCGACGGCGGGCGCCATGATCGCCTTTTCGACATGATGGGTGGCGCACATCGGGCACGTCAGCTTGCCGGACGCAGCCTGCTCGTCGAAGGCGGCACCGCTGCGGAACCAGCCTTCGAACTCGTGCTCATTCGCGCATTTGAGATTATAGACGATCAACGCCTTGCACCTTTCGCACGATGATAATACTCCGATTGTGGCTGAATTTATATTGGCGGAAAGATTAACCGCGGCGCTGCAGCGGCTTTTCGAAGCAGACGCTCCTCAGGTTGCCGATATACGGGCCGAACACGGGAATTTCCCGCCAGCCTTCGGAACGATAGAGCGTCAGTGCCGCGGTCATCTCGCAGATGGTCTCCAGGACAGCGCGCGCATAACCGCGTCGCACGG
>Ga0265340_10000067_pt1 | contig 49055 bp, 33 predicted proteins | sample 4CB225metaG_FD_202082 | JGI IMG/M metagenome (GOLD analysis project Ga0265340, IMG submission 202082) | Rhizosphere microbial communities from Carex aquatilis grown in University of Washington, Seatle, WA, United States - 4-CB2-25 metaG | ecosystem: Host-associated > Plants > Roots >...
TCGCGCGGCTCGAGCTGGCGCAGCCGGCGGTCGAGGCGGACATCGGCGGCGCCGAAGCGGTGCTCGCCGACCGATTGCTGGCGGATTTCCTCGACCAGGTCGAGATCGGCCTGGCCGCGCTTCAGGCTCTGCGCATCCTTTCCGTACTGCTCGCGGATCACCGTGCCGAGGACGCGCCCCAACAGGCGGATGACGGCCCGGCTCGCCTTGCCCTGATCGCTATCCTTGATCGCCCCGTTCATGCGATTGCCCGCTGCACTGCCTAAGAAAGCAGCCTACAGGCGCGCGGGAAAAATGCGAGGGCATAATCGTTAAGAAGCGGGCGTCAGTGCATCATGAAAACCGGTATCTTGGGATGCGAGACGATGTGTTCGGTGACGCCGCCGAAGATCGATTGCATCAGCCGGCTGTGGCCGTAGCCGCCCGCCACCAGCAGGTCGCAACCGTCGTCCGCCGCGGTTTCGAGCAGCACCTCCGCCACGCTGCGCTCGCCGCGCTCGAGCACGCGGCGCGAGCCGCAAAGGCCCTGCAGCGCCAGATAGGACACGACGCTTTCCGCGTCGCGGCCCTCGGCGGCGCCGTTCTGGACGGTCAGGATCTCGATCGCTTCGGCCTTCTCCAAATAGGGCAGCGCCGACATCAGCGCATGGGCGCAGGCCACCCCGCCGTCCCAGCCGACGGCGACCTTGCGGCCGACCGTCTCCGGCGGCTTCTCGGCCGACAGCAGCACCGGGCGCTCCAGCTTGGTCAGTGTACGGATGAAGCCTTCCTGGATCTCGGGATCGTCGGTCTCGCGGATCGGCGGAAACACCACCAGATCGGCGAGCAGCGCTTCGCGGTCGAGCGCCCTTGGCAGATGCCCGCTCACCTCGTCATAGGAGACGGTCACCGCGCCCGACGTCTGCGGCGCGGCGACGATGCGGATGCCCGCTTCCGCCGCCAGCGTCGCCAGCGTCATTCGGGCGGCTTTGGCGGAAGCCTTTTCCAGAGCGGCGGCGGTATCGATCAAATCCTGCACGATGTCCGGCGACAGCGGCAGCCCGCCGCAGGGCACCGCCTCGCGCGGATCGGCGTGGACGAACAAGGCCACGACATGGGCGTTGAACGGTTTGGCGGCGGCGAAGGCGGTGGCCAGTGCGAAGCGGTCGCGCCCCGCTCCGGATACCGGCACCAGAATCTTGACGACCGACATGGCTCCTCCGATGGCGCTCTCGTTTTGACCGCATAGCAAAAACCCGTGCGCGCCAGAGCGCATTGAGACTTGTCAATATTGAGCTTTGTCAATGAATGGCGGGATCAGCCGCCGCCCTCGGCGAGCGCCTTGAGGGCTGAAAGGTCGCGGATCACGATCCGCCGCCGGCTCGGCGCCTCGATGATCCGCAGGCGCTTTAGTTCGCTAAGCGCGCGGCAGGTGGTCTCGATGGTCAAGCCAAGATAGTCGGCGATGTCCTGGCGGCTCAAGGGCAGTTCGAGGGTGTGCTCGATTTCCGTGCGGCGCTGCATTTCGAGCGCCAGGAAGAACGATGCCACGCGCTCCTTGGCGCTCTGGTGGCCGAGCATCGCGACGTGCCGTTCCGCCGCGGCAAGGCTTTTGCTCAGCATGGCGAGGCGCTTCTGACCGATGTCGGGATCGCCTTGGGTCAATTGCGCGATGCAGAGCCTGGGACAGCGCAGCGCGACGACATCGCCCACCGCCTCGGCGGTCGAGGAATATTCGCCGGACAACTCGATGCCGAAGCTTTCGTCGGGCAGGAAGAAATTGACGATCTGGCGGCGGCCGTCGACGAAGATGCGCGACAGGCGCACCGCCCCCTCGATCACCTTATAGGAATGGCGCGCCCCGTCGCCCTTGGCATAGATCGTGTCGTTGCGGGTGAACTTGACGATGACGCCGACCTTGTCCATGTCGGCCTTGTGGACGCAGGCCTCGTCCATGAAAAAGCGGCAGCCTTTTTCGCAGGCAGCGGGGCGCAGCGTTTCGCCGGGCGGCAGAACACCGGTCCCGCTTGCATCCAGATCCGGAAGCTTACCCTGAATCACGCCTTTCTCTCCTCCGGTCACGCTCGCCGACAAAGGCGAGCGAGAACGGCAGGATGATAGCCGCCGGCAAGGCGGTGCGCAAAAAAATCCGGCGTCAGAGCGCCAAGCTTGTCCTTACGACACCGGGCGAGTCCGCCTGGGGCACGATGCTGAAGCCGAGTTCGCGGCACAGCGCCATCATCAGCGTGTTCTCTTCCATCACGTCGCCGAAGATCGTCCCCACCCCGAAGCGCTTGGCATAGGCGATGATCTGTTGCATCAGCGCCCGGCCGATGCCGTTGCCTTTGAGATCGCTGCGCACCAGCACCGCATATTCCGCGTGCTGTTTGTCGGGATCGGAGGAGAAATGCGCCACGCCCATCAGTTCGTCCTGGGCATCGAGCATGACGAACGCCATGTCGCGGTCGTAATCGATCTGGGTCAGGCGGGCGAGCAGGTTGGGCGGCAGGCTCCGCAGCGGCGAGAAGAACCGCAAGCGGACGTCGTCGGGCTGCAGCCGCGCGAAGAAGCGCGTGAAGGCGGCGGCGTCCTGCGGGCGTACCGGACGCAGCGAAAATTCGCCCAGGCCCGGGACCGTTTCGCGATGCTCAAGCTCTCTAGGATAAGGCTTGATCGCCAGACGCCGGTCGCGCACGCCTTCGGTGACGCGGGCGATCTTGATGCGGGCATCGACGGCGACCACGCCTTTGGCGTCGGCCAACAGCGGGTTGATGTCGAGGTCGATGATCTCGGGGAAATCGCAGATCAGCTGTGACACCCGCACCAGCACCGAAGCGATATCGTCGATCGCGGCGGGCGGGCGGTCGCGGTAGCCCTTGAGCTGGCGGTAGATCCGCGTCTGCTTGATCACTTCAAGAGCCAGCGCGGTGTTGAGCGGCGCCAGAGCCAGCCCCTTGTCGGCGATCACCTCCACCGCGACGCCGCCATGGCCGAACAGCAGGAACGGTCCGAAGGTGTTGTCGACCGCCATGCCGATGATCAGCTCGTAGGCGCGCGGACGGCGCACCATTTCCTGGACCAGGAAGCCGTCGATGCGAGCTTCCGGCGCCGCCTTGGCGACGCGTGCCAGCATCGCTTCGGCCGATGCCTTGGCCGCTTCAGGCCCGTCGATGTCGAGATCGACGCCGCCGACATCGGACTTGTGGGTGATGTCCGGCGATAGAATCTTAATTACCACCGGCTTGCCGAATTTCGACGCAGTCTTGGCCACGTCGTTGGGCGTCGTCGCCTTGGCCAAGCGCACGCCCGGAATGCCGTAGCATTCGAAGAGTTCGGAAACGCTGATCGCATCGAGCCAGATCGGCTTGTCGGACAGCGCGCGCTCGACGATGCCGCGTGCGGTCTTTTCGTCCGGGCAGAAATCCTCCGCGGCGGAGGCCGGCACCTCCATCAGCACGTTCTGGCCGTGGGCATAGCGCGCCAGATGCATGAAACCGCGCACCGCCTTCTCCGGCGTATCGTAGGTTGGGATGCGTGCGGCGTCGAACAGGTGGCGAGCGTCCACGTTTTCGCCCGAGCCGAGCCAGCTGGTCAGCACCGCCCGTTCGCTCGACTTTGCGGCCGCCACGGTGGCCTGCGCCGCTTCCAAACCGGACGCGACCGCCACGGGGCAGCGCAGCACCAGGACGCCGTCGACGTCCGGCGCGTCGGCGATCGCGTTCAGCGCGGCGGCATAACGCTCGCCGCCGGCGTCGCCGATGATGTCGATCGGGTTGGCATGCGACCAGGTCGGCGGCAGCACTGCGTTCAGAGCGGCGATGGTCGTCGGGTTCAATTCCGCGAGCGTACCCTTGCAGTCGGACAGCGCGTCGACCGCCAGAACGCCGACGCCGCCGCCGTTGGTGACGATCGCCAGACGGTCGCCGGTCACGCGCGGACGCATCGACAGCGTCTCCACCGCGTCGAACACTTCGTCGAGATCGAAGACGCGCAGAATGCCCGCCCGCTCAAATGCCGCATCATAGACCGCGTCGACGCCGGCCAGCGCACCGGTGTGCGATGCCGCCGCGCGCGCCGCGGTGTCGCTTCGGCCCGCCTTGATGGCAATCACCGGCTTGACACGCGCCGCCGAGCGCGCTGCCGACATGAATTTGCGCGCGTGGGTGATCGCTTCGATATACATCAGGATCGCGTCGGTATCCGGATCGTTGGCGAGGTAGTCCAGCATGTCGCCGAAATCGACGTCCGCCATGTTGCCGAGCGAGACGCAGCTCGAAAAACCAAGATCGCGCGAGGCGGCCCAGTCGAGCACCGTCGTCACCATGGCGCCGGATTGCGCGATGAAGGCGACTTTGCCTTTTTTCGGCGTGCCCACGGCGAAGGAAGCGTTGACGCCGGTCGGCGTGGAGAGAACGCCGAGGCAGTTGGGGCCGACGATGCGCATCAGCGAGGGGCGCGCCGCGGCCAGCATGTCCTGTTCGAGCTTCTTTCCTGCCTCACTGCCGGATTCGGCGAAGCCCGCCGAGATGACGATCGCAGCCCTGGTTCCGCGCGCGGCCAATTCGGCGATCAGTCCGGGAATCACCGGCGGCGGAACGCACAAGACCGCAAGATCCGGCGACACCGGCAGGCTCTTCACATCGGGATAGGCGAGGACGCCGTTGACCGAGCTGTGATGAGGGTTGACCGGCATGATCGGCCCGTCGAACCCGCCGGAGAGCAGATTGGTGGTCATCACCGAGCCGATCGAATGGGCCTGCTTGCGCGCGCCGATCAGTGCGATGCTTGTGGGACGAAAAAAGGCGTCAAGATTGCGAATGGACATGAGTCACATCTCTCTCAATAGCAGCCTCTGATAGACCACCGGCAACGCCATTGCCACCGGTCAACGTGGGCCGAATTGTCTCGCCACCAAGGCCCTTACCGAGGCTTGGTGACGCGCCACCACATCGTTGCGAATACCAGGCACAATTCCGCCGTAATGCGCATGCTCGACGAGCTCTAGGCCGAACACTGCCGCCACATGCTCGTCGAACAGCGCGCGAACGGCTTCCCAGGCGCCGGACTTCATCACCCATTCAGTCGGCGCGCCCGAGGAGGTGAAGCTGATCATTTTGCGGCCCTTGAGCAGCGGTTCGTTGCCCTCTTTGCCTTTTCCATAGGCAAAACCCATTCCGAACACGCGCTCGAGATAGCCTTTCAGGATGGCCGGCGACGCATTTAGCCAGAACGGATAGAACAGCGCGAAGACGTCGACGTCGCGCAGGATCAGCCGTTCGCTGACCACGTCGGGGCGCGGCGCGAAGCCTGCCGAAGTCGGCAGCTCGTCGGCCTTCAAGCAAGGATCGAATGACATGCCATAGAGATCGCGCATGATTGTTTTATGACCGAGGCTCTCAGCCGCCTCGCCATAGGCCATCGCTAACGACGCCACGAAGCTCGATGGATTGGGATGGGCGACAATCAGTGCATGCTGCATAGCCTGCGTCCCGTTCTGCCGGTCTTATTTGACAGTCATTCTGAAAAAGAGCCGACCGGGCCGCATTGCGCAATATCAAATAGTACCTACTTGACCCCGGTCACGAGGTCACAGAGCTAGGTAATTCCCCCTACGCGGCCAGGGGACGAGACGTATGCGGCTGCGACTTGACTATTGGCCGGGCAGGGTCGACTTATAGAATATTAACCTATGTCCCACAGGATCGATGCCATGCCAAACGAAGACGTCAAAAAACTGAGCGATGATGTGAGCGAATTGAGATCGGATTTCACGCGCATTGCCGAGACGCTCGCCGATCTCGTGAAATTGCGCGGACAAGAGGCGGCCGCCAGGTTCCAGGGCACGGCCGAAGAGACCTGGGCAGACGCCAAACAGCACTTCGAAGGCGTCAAAAAGAAGATCCACGACGAGCCCGTGATGGCCTCCGCCGCGGCCTTCGGCATTGGTTTGATCCTAGGAATCCTGCTGTTCGGCGGCGGACGGCGCTAGACATCCTTTCGGCGATCGTGGAAAGGCCGGCCGGATGACAGAGCTGCCGATGCGCATCGCAACAATGACTGCGGCGCTGCTGCTGGCCGCGGTCGGCTTCGCCGCGACGGCGGTGTTTCTCTGCCTCGCACTCTATTCCGCTTTGCTGGGGCTGCTTTCCCCGCCCCTGGCCGCTTTGGCGGCGGCGGGCGTCGTTTTCCTTTTGTCGCTGCTGGTGATCCTGCTCGGCAGCGCCATCTCCAGATCGCTCGCCGGACGGGCGCGTGCCAAACGCGGCAGCTTCATGTTCACCTTGAGCGCGGAACTCGGAAAAGTGCTGGGCGAGGACGCCTCGAAGTTCATTGCCACCAGGCCCCTTGCCGCGCTGCTGATCGCGCTGGGCGGCGGCTTTGCCGTCGGCACCAGCCCGCGGCTGCGCCGGCTCCTGCAGGCGCTCTTGAAATTCTGAGCCGGAGGTTTCGATGACCCGGCGCCGCATCGCGGTCATCGGCCTCGGCATGGCCGTGACGCCTCACGCTAAATCCCTTCTCGACCTTCAGGACCGGGTGGAGGTCGTCTGCGCCATGAGCCGCAGCGAACAGCGCCGCGCCGCTTTCGCCGCGAAGTTCCCCTTCCCCACGGTCGCAAGCATCGACACCATCGTCGCCGACAAAAGCATTTCCGCGGTGGGCGTTCTCACTCCGCCCAACACGCATCTGGAGATCGTCGAACGTCTAGCGCGAGCGGGCAAGCACGTCCTGCTCGAAAAGCCGCTCGACATCACCACCGAACGCGCCGAAGCCCTCGTCGCCGCGGGTCGCAAGGCGCGCGTCAAGATCGCGGTGTGCCTGCAGCACCGCTTCCGCGCGGCGGCGGAGCGCCTTGCAGTCCTTCTGGCCGAGAATGCTCTGGGGAAGATCGTCGCCTGCTCGACGCGGATTCCGCTGTGGCGCACGCAAGCCTATTACGACGAGCCCGGGCGCGGCGTGAAAGCACGCGACGGCGGCGGCGTTCTCATCACCCAGGGCATCCATACGCTCGATTTGATGCTGAGCCTCGCCGGGCCGGTTGAGGAAGTCTGCGGCTATGCCGTCACCAGTGCCGTGCATCGCATGGAAACCGAGGACCTCGCCTGCGTCGCGGTTAAGTTCGTGAACGACGCCATCGGCACCATCGAAGCCACCACGGCGGCCTATCCCGGCGGCCCGGCGCTGATCGATTTCATCGGCGCGAAAGGCACGGCGACCCTGGCGGGAAGCGCGCTCCATGTGCGCTGGCATGACGGCAAGAGCGAAGACATGGGCGAGGAATCGAGCGGCGGCAGCGGCGCCGATCCGATGGCCTTCCCGCACGATCATCATCTCGCGGTGTGGCGAGATTTCCTGGACGCCATCGATGGCGATCGCCAACCGCGCGTGTCGGCCGAGGAAGCGCTCAAGGTCCACCGCCTGATCGACGCGATGCTCGAAGCGGGCGAAAGCGGCGGCAAGGTGAAAGTGGCGAGTAGCGCTTCTGCCCCCGCATAGCGAAGCGGAGTGGGGGAAGTGCCGAGCGCATCGCGCGAGGCGAAGGGGCCCCCTTCGGCTCGCGTCCATACGCTGTCGCTATGGACCTCGCCACTTCCCCCGCTTCGCGGGGGCAGAAATCATTGCGGCATTGGGCCTTGCGTGACGCGCACCAGATCGTCCGGACGCATCCATTTGGCAAACGCGGCCTGGATGTCGGCGGGACCGAGCGCGATATAGTGTTTTGCGGCCTCGGTCGGCTCGTCCAGCGGCAGATCGAATTCCCGGCTGTTGAGGAACTGACCGGCGATCGCGTCGAGGCTAGCCTGCCCCAGAGGAATCCGGCGCAGCAGCAGTGCCTTGATGCGGGTGAGCTCGTCGGCGGTGACCGGCGCGGTCTGCATCGTCTTGATCTCCTGCTTGACGATGGCAGCCGCCTTGCCGACGTTTTGCGGATCGCAGGCATAGTCCACGAAATAAACGCCGCGCGACCGTCCGGCCTCGAGGCTGGCGTCGACGGAATAGACCAAGCCCGCGTTCTTTCTCAGATCGTTGCTGAGCCTGGTTGAATAGAAGCTGCCGCCCAACACCGCGTTGCCCAGCGCCAGCGCGTAATAGTCCGCATCGGAGCGCTTCAGCGCGAGATTGTAGGACAGCTCGACATTGTCCTGAACGCGGCTTGCGTCCGGCACCGCGAGAACCGCGGCCTTGTTCCGCGGAGCAGCGGGCAAGTCCGTCTCGGGTTTTGGCCCGGTGGCCGCCCAGGCGCCGAAATATTTCTCGATCGCCGCGCGCGCCTTCTCGGGCGTGACGTTGCCGATCACCACGATGGTCGTCAGATCGGGACGGAACACCTTGCTGTAATAGCCGCGCACATCGTCGAGCGTCAGCGCGCTTACACTTTGCTCGGTCGCCTCGCGCAGGCTTGGGTCGCCCGCGGGAAACAACGCCTGGCGCAGGGCGCGCTGCGTCAGATAACCGGGACTCTGGTTCCGGGCCGCCACCGCGCGGGCGATCTGCGGCTTGATCAGCGCGAGCGCCTGGTCCGGCAGCGCGGGATGCAGCTCGTTGTCCGCCAGAAGCTCGACGCCATGCTCGAAGCCCGCCGAGAGGACCTGCAGCGAGAATTCCGTCCCGGCGTCTTCGCTGGCGCCGATCTGGTCCAAGGCCTGCTGGTAGGCGAGACGATCGAGATGCTCGGTGCCGAAATTCAGCAGAGGATTCAGCAGCAGTTCGACACCATCCTTGCCCGGCGGCGTCTCGGTCTGAGACCGGTTGCGGATATGGCCATAGACCGCGACCGTGTCGCTGACGTCCTCGGGCTGCACAATCAGCGTAAGGCCATTGGGCAGCGTCGAGACGGTGGGAGCAATCGTCGAAGGCGGCACTTCGAGACGGCCGACCGCCTCTTTGGCCCAATCGGGAAGCTCGGTCGGGTTGGCTTCGCCGAGCGCGATGGTCTCCTGACCGCCGAAGCCCGCGCCAGCCACCGCCTTGCCCGAGCCCTGCGGCACCATCAGCGCCGAAATGGCATGGTCGAGGCCGAGATATTTGCGGGCGACGCGGTTGACGTCAGCCACCGTCACCTTTTCGATCCGCTTGAGATCGTCGTCGGGCGATTGAAGATGGTAAAGCGTGATGGCGTCCGACCAAACGGAAGCGAGCCCGGCGATGGAATTCTTCTGGTCCGCGGCGCTGCGCCGTTCCTGCTGCTTGGCGGCTTCCACCAGTTCCGCCGGCACACCGTTTTTTACCACCTTCGTCAGGATCGCGCGCATCGCCTGCTCGATTGACTTGGCGTCGCCACCCGCAGGGAACGAGGCCGAAGCGTAACCGAGGCCGCTCTTGGGCAAGGGATCGAGCGAAAAGTCCGCGCTCAACGCCTTGCCGTCCGCGACCAGCCCGTAAAGATCGAAACGGTGGCTCGAGAGCACGTCGGCCAGCACTTCAAGCGCCGGAAAATCGGGACTGTCGAGGCCCGGCAGGCGCATCGCGATGACCTGGGTCTCGTAAGGGCTGTCGGTGTCGATCGTGAGCGACGCCGGCTTTACCGGTTTGAATGCCATCGCCGGGTGGGCGGGCAGCTTCTTGGTCTTGAGCGGGCCGAACAGGCGCTTGACCATGGTGAGCGTCTCGGCCGTATCCACATTGCCGACCACGATCAGGATCGCATTGTTCGGCGCGTACCATTTGTCGTGGTACGCCTTCAACATGGCCGCCGTCGTCTTATCGAAGGACGGGCGCGTGCCGAGCGCGTCGTGCTCATAGGGCGTGCCGGCGAACAATGCGGCGCGCAGCTGCTCATAGAGCTTGTAGCCGGGATGGGAGAGGTCACCCGCCACTTCCTGCTCGATGGCGCCGCGCTCCTTGGCCCATTCCTTCTCGTCGTCGGAGACGCCCGCCATCCGTAGCGCCTCGATGTGCAGGGCAACGTCGAGATCCTCGGAAGGAACCGTGTAGAGATATTGGGTGATGCTCTCGCGCGTATCGGCATTGAAGTCGCCGCCCATCACGCTGCCGATGTTCGCGAGCTGGTCGGCGGTGAGACCGGGGCTGCCGCGGAACATCATGTGCTCCTGCGCATGGGCCATGCCGGGAAATCCCGCGGGCGCCTCGTCCGAACCGGCGAGATAATTGACCGAGGTCGCCACCACCGGCGCCAGCGTGTTGCGCACGATGACGACGCGCAGCCCGTTGGGAAGCGTGGCGCGCAGGACATCCTTATCGCCGCTCGAGCTTGCCGCGGCGCCGCCGAGCGTCAAGGCGAACGCCATCAAAATAATCTTGGCCAGGCGCGAAGAACGGCCTTGAGCGAAATGCTGCATAAACTCTCCCATCTGCGGCGGTACACGAGGTGTAACACAGGGGAGCGATGGATCGAGAGGGCCGCGAGATCAACATCGCGCCATCGAGAAAACTGTTATTTGTCAGACGGTTAGGTGAGAGCAGCGGGGAAGGATCGCTCCTTCCCCATCCTTCGCGGCGTCAAACGAGGCCGTGTTTCGCCTTGCTCTCTTGTTCCTGCAGCTTGAACTGGTCGAAGCGGGGCAGGAATTTGTCCCAGTCGATGATATGCGCGTCGAGCTCCGGCCCATCGATGCAAGCGTGCTTGCGCACCATCTTGCCGTCGATCGTGACCGGCACCATGCAGGCGCCGCACATGCCGGTGGCGTCCACCATGATCGAGTTAAGGCTGACGACCGTGTTGGTTTCATACGGCTTGGTCAGTTCACTGACCGCGCGCATCATCAAAGGCGGGCCGATGGCGATCACTTCGGCGACCTTGCGCCCCTTGCCCGCCTTGTTCTCGTCGAGCAGCTCTTTCAGCGGCACAGTGACAAAGCCTTTTACGCCGAAGGTGCCGTCGTTGGTCGCGTAGATGACCTTGAGCTGCTTGCCGAACTCCTTTTGCAGCCTGTCGACGCGCTCGCCTTCGCCTGCCCAGAACAGCAGATCCTTGGTGCGGTAGCCGGCGATAAGCGTGACGTGATTGCCGAGCTTCAGATGCGCCCGCATGATCGGATAGACCGGCGGCAGGCCGAGGCCGCCTGCGCAGAACACCACCGTCTGTTCGCCCTCATAACGATGCAGCTTGGAGGGCTGGCCGAGCGGGCCGGCGATTCCGGTGAACGACTCGCCGACTTCCATCTTGTTCATCAGAATGGACGAAGTACCCATGGCCTGGATCACGAGATCGATGGTTCCCGCCTTGGCGTCCCAGTCGGCCAGCGTCAGAGGGATAAGCTCGCCCTTGGGTGTCGCCAGCACACGCACGAACTGGCCGGCCTGTGCCGCGCGCGCGACGATCGGCGAGTTCACCGTGAACTCGACGATCCCCGGGCTGAGGTCGGTCTTTTTGAGGATGGTGGCCGGCGCCGCCGCTTTTTCCGTGTAGTCCTCGGCGTGCGCGACCATTTCCTTGATCGTCGCTGGAGTGAACGGGATTTCGCCTGCTATTTGCGACGCCGCCGCCTTGCCGTCGCCTGCCGCGTTGATCGCGGTGGAACCGCCACGCGTTGCATCGCCGCCCGAATAGACGTTCTCCAGCGTGGTCTGCTGCGAGCCGCCGTCGAGGTCGATGGTGCCCCATTTGGTGGTTTTGATGCGGGGTTCGGAGTCCTTGATGATCGGGTTCGACGCATTACCCAGCGCCATCACCACCAGATCGACCGCCATCGTCTCGGTCTGCCCGGTGGGCACCGGCGAACGCCGGCCCGAGGCGTCGGGCGGTCCCAGTTCCATGACGTCGAGGATCGTCTGGCAGACCTGATGGTTCTTGTTGCCCGAGAACTCGCGCGGCGCCCTCAGCACCTTGAGCTGGATGCCCTCTTCGAGGGCGTGATGCAGCTCTTCCACACGCACCGGCATTTCGGCCCGCGTGCGGCGATAGACGATGGTGGCGATGCCGCCCAGCCGTTTGGCCGTGCGCGCCGAATCCATCGCCGTGTTGCCGGCGCCGATGATGATAACCTGCTTGCCGGCGACCTGTGGCAGCGGCGTTTCGTAATCGTCCAACCGCGCCTGCATGAGATTGACGCGGGTGAGGAACTCGTTGGCCGACATCACGCCGTTCAGTTCTTCGCCGGGCACGTTCATGAAGCGCGGCAGGCCCGCCCCGGTGCCGACGAAGATCTTCCAGAATCCGGCGTCGCGCAGGTCCTGAAGCGTGGCGGTCTTGCCGACCACGAAATTGTTGACGAACTTGCCGCCCAGCCGCTTGATCTTGCCGACCACGTCGTCGATCAGCGTATTGGGCAGACGGAATTCCGGAATGCCGTAGCGCAAGACGCCGCCCAGCTCGTGGAAGGCCTCGAAGATCGTGACCGGGAAACCTTCCGCCGACAGCAGATAGGCGTTGATCAGCCCGGCGGGGCCGGAGCCGACCACCGCGACCGGCGGCTTCTCGGCTTTCGCCCAGGTGTTGAAGTAGTTCGGTTCGGCTTTCCCGTTGGAGTTGGCGGCGAGCCTCGCGCGCTCGGGCAGGAACCATTCGAGCTGACCGATCTCGATCGGCCGGCCGGTCATGGTGCAAACGCCCTGGCACTGCAGTTCCTGCGGGCAGACGCGGCCGGTGACGTTCGGCAGCGGATTGCAGCTCTCGATCAGTTCGAGAGCCTGCTGGTATTTGCCTGCGCCCATAAGCTGGAGCATCTCGGGAATGTGGATCTTGACCGGGCAGCCGCCTTTGACCTTCTTGCCCAACAGCTGGCCGACTTCGCAGGGCCGGTCGTCGCATTGCTTGTCGCGCAGCACTTCGAGCCAAACGAAGAGGTCGACTTCGCGCGCGCTGTAGCCCTGGGTGCGGTATCCCAGATAGCCCATGGTGACGAGTTCGAAATCCTTGTTGCGCTCCTCCGCCGGGCGGATGTAGGGCGGAATGAAGGCGCCGGCGGGCCAGTTCTTCGACAGGTCCTTGAACATCGGATAGCGGTCCGACAGATGGGCGTCGATCGCGGCGATGAACTTGCGCTTGAATTTGAGCGGCAGGGCCCAGATGAAGCGCTGCAGGATCGAGCTCATGTCGTCGTCGCGCAACAGCAGGTTCCACAGCGTCTTGGTGAACTGGGCGCCAAGCTGGTCCTGCTTGAATTCCCAGGCAATCGCCTGGGTGCCGTCGTCGATGAACACTTGGCGCAGCGATTGCGGGCTGTTCAGCAGCCGCTTGCGCAACAGACCGAGCTGTTTCTGGAAAACCTCGAATGCCTCGCTGTGCTCAAGTTGTTCGACTTCGTTCTGCGTCGCCTCGAGCACCGTCGTGACCTTGCGATAGCGCTCGAGCTCGTCCTGGACGGGCGCGTCAATGCTCATGGATGATCTCCGCATCGCAATTGGCAGCGACCCGGGCCACCTTGGCTCTCAGCTCGGGCGTGACCTTGACGCGCTCGACCGCGCCGGCGATCAGATGCCCGATTTCCTGCGGCGCGCCGCCGACCATGATCTTGGTCTTCTCGAACAGCTCGGGCAGGTCCTGGTAGCAGGTCTTGCAGTTGTTGCACTTGGCGACGTCCGCTTCGTCCACCGTGACGATCGCCGAGCCGTTGGCCGCCGCAGCCGGTGCAGCCGACGCGCTCGCCGCCGGCATCAACGCCGCCGCGATGCCGCCCGACGCCGGCGCATTGGACGACGCCGCCAGTTCGGACATGGCGCGTGCGATCGAGTCGATCGAGGACTCGCGCGCCTCCTGCGATTCCTTGTACTGAGCCTGCAGGGCCTCGAGTTCGGCGTGATGGCTCGCATCGAGCTTCGCCACGTCGAGTCCGCTCAGAACTTGCAAGGTGCGCCAGTATTTGCGGCGTTCCTCGACCAAGTGGACAACGGTGTGGGAGACCTCGAGCTTGATCAGCTTCTTCGCGTCGTCCGTGGAATAAACGAACGGCGTCTTGCCGATGCGATCGGCCGGCGCAAGCTCGACATATTCGGCGATCGGCACGGCGTTCGCGTCCGCCGCCAGCTTGCGGAACTGCTTCTTAAAGCGGGTTTCGGTGCGCGCGAAATCGGCCGGGGTGAACGGCAATTCGAGGAGCTTGGTCGAGCCGTCCTCGACATGCTCGATGGTGTAGGTCGCCCAGTCCTTGTTGAGTTCCGGGTTGCCGTCGAGCGAGAAGCGACTGTGCAGGTCGTGGCCGCGGCGCGGATCGTGGACGAACACCGGGTTCATCCGGCTCTCCACCGCCATGCGCCCATGTTGGCTGGCCGCCGAATCGGCGATGCCGTGTTCCGCCTGACAGGGCGTGTAGACATCGAGCACGGCGGGCGAGTCGTTGTGGTTCAGATATTCCATGACGCTGCGCAGGAAATGGCCTTGCAACGCGGTGCAGGCCTGGACCACGAAGACATTGGGATGGAACGCGGCGATCAGGCCGAGTTCCTTGCGGTCTTCCTGTTTGCCCGAATGGGCCGCGCCGAAGCGGCTCAAATCGGAATCCTGGCCGGTGAGGCTGGCCGTGGAAGCCTGCCCACCGGTGTTGGAATAGACGCCGGTGTTGAGCACCACGACCTTGATCGGCGTGGAGGTCGCCATGATGCGCGACAAAGAACCGAAGCCGATGTCGTAGGTCGCGCCGTCGCCGCCCATGCTGATCACGGTCGGCAGAAGCGCGAGCTCCTCGGGCGTAAACTCGCTCCAGCTGAAGGTCCGGAAGAACTTGTCGTGGACCTGCGGATCGTACTCGTCCTTGAGTTCCATCTTGGCGGTGCGCAGCGCCACGATGTCCTCCGTCGCTTCCGCCGCGATGCCTTCGAAGATGCCCTTGGCGACCGCGGGGGTGTCCTGGAACAGGGAATTGACCCACGGATCGTTGTAGGGATTGAACGGGAAGGTCGAGGCATAGACGCTCGAGCAGCCGGTGGCGTTGGCGATCACCGTCGAAGCCGGGCCGTTGCCGCTGGGGCCGCTCTCCAGATTGTAGAGGCGTTTTTCCAGCGTCTGGAGCGTCTTCTGGATGCGCTGCGTGTGCTTGGGATCGGCTTCGCTGTTCTGAACCTGCGGCAGCTTTGCCTGCAGCGCGGCGATGACGCCTTCCACTTCGCGGATATGTTCCTTGCGGCGGCGTTCCTGGATGGCGCGGTTGGTCGAGGTCACCAGGCGGATGGCGGTGACTTCGCCGCAGCCGCGGCAGCCGCCATGGCCGCCGGTGGTGGCGTAATAATTATTGCGGTCCAGCATCAGCCGCTTGGTGTCGCCGTCGGGCTTGGTGGCGCCCTCGACGAAACGCGCCGGCGTATTGGGCGTGCGGCTGAGGAATTCGAAGCGCGTCTGCAGCGTTTCGAGCAGAGCGGCATCCTGCTGGCGGGTGACCAGCGCGTGCGGCCCGCAAACGTCGATGCATTCCAGACAGCCCGAGCATTTCCAGGGATCGATCGCGACCGAATAGAGGCCGCCCGACCCCGGATTGGCCTTTTCCATCGCGTCGAAGAACGGACGGGTCTTGGCGACCGGGAACACTTTTAGCGCGTCGGCCAGCTTACCGAGGTTGCGTTTGAGGACCGCGTTGTCGATGTCGAGCTTCTCGACCGCGGCGGCGACGATCTCTGGCAGCGGCTTGCTGTCCTTTTCCGCGCGGTAGATTTCGCGCACCGCATCGCTGAGCGCCGGCGCCTGCTCGCGCAACGCGTCGCGCTGGGCTTCGGCGATGTCGAGCTGACGGATGGCGGTGGTCAGCAGTTCGCGGATGTCGTGAACCGTGTTGGGGATTGCCGCATCGGGGCAGACCAACGTGCATTCCATGCAGCCGGTGCACAGATCGGCGATGAATTCCGGCACTTCTCGGCGGAACAGGCCCTTGTCCTTGAAGGCGGCACTGCCCGACGGCATGAACAGGCCGGTGCCTGGCATGACGGGGGCTTCGGAGATGGTGCCGTCACGGAACGGCTGGGCGACGATGTCGTCGAAATATTCGGCATCGAGGAAATTGGCCGACGCCGTCGGACGGTTCGCCTTGCACATTGAGGCGGAGATCAGCGCGGACTTGCCCTCGGCCTTGGCCGGGGCCTTTTCCACCTCGACGAATTGCGGCGCGGTATAATCGACCTTCTTGGTCGCTTCGAAGGCTTCCTTGATGACCGTGAGGTTGCCTTCGACCACCGCGCCGCCCTTGGCGCCGAACTTCTTCTGCAGATCCTTGCGGATCTTATCGAGCATGACTTCGTGCGTCGCGCCGGCGACGATGCGATCGACATGGCCGCAGATCGCGCCGATGAAGGCTATGCCCATCATTCGGGTTTCGAGTTCCGGCGTGGGCGCATGCGGCTTGGCGACCGCAAAGCCGTCGATGATGTAGAACTTGATCTTCTTGTCGCGGATGGTCTTGCGGGCGGCGGGCGGCAATCCTCTCCAGACTTCGACGGCCGCCAGATTGGATTGCATGATGAAGGTGCCGCCTTCCACGATGCCGCGCAGCGGATTGGAATGGGCAAACACTTTGTGGTCCGGCGAAACGACGATCTCGACGTCTTCGATATCGGCGTTCGACTGCAGCACCGTTTCGGGGCTCAGCGTGATGTAATAGTTGGTCGGCGCGCCGCTCTTTTCCGAGCCGTATTTCGGCGCCGCCTTGGAGTGCAGGCCGAGCACATTGGCCAGGATGTCGGTCAACAGCTTGCCGGTCGCCATCGTGCCGTAACCACCCACCGAGTGGAAACGGATACGGAAGGCGCCCTTGGGCAGGAGATTCGGGTTCGCCTCGGTCTCCAGGCTCATCATTTCGGTTTCGGGATACGCCTTGCGCATCTTGTCCTGCACGATCGCCATGCGCGGGGTCGGGCTCTTGGAGAAGAACTGCGAACCCAGATAGACGAACGGGACGTTCCTGGTTTCCATGTTCTTGTAAGCGGCAATCAGGTGGCGCGGCTGCAGATCGTGCGCGCCGAGCCCGAAGATCGCGGTGGTCATCTTGGGCAGCTTGTCGATGGCCGGGATGCCTTCATGGCGCGGGCCGGCGGCGTTCTCCACGCCCTTGAACAACGCCTGGGTGACGAAGCTCGCCAGCGCGGTGACGTCGCAACGCTCCAGCACCGTGACGGCCCTCTTGCCCTTGAGCGCGGCAACAATTTCGGCTTCCGGGAATGGCTGCAAGAGCTTGACGGAGATGACGCCGACCTTCTTGCCCTGGCCGCGCAGGTATTTGGCGACGGCTTGCGCGTCGTCGGTGACCGAGCCGAGCCCGAGCATCACGCTTTCGGCGTCATCGCACATATAGGTCTTGATCGGGGAATATTCGCGCCCGGTCAGTTCTGAATATTCCGCCATTGCTTCGCGCACGAAGCGGCCTACGTCGCGCACGAAATGGGTGCGGTGGTCGGCCGAGCCAGCCTGGAAGTCGGGCTGGTTCTGCACCGGGCCGGTCAGGCCGGGATTGTGCACGTCGACCAGCGCGGGAACGCGTTGGCGGGTGGCCTTCTCATAGGCATTGACCCATTGGCGGTTCCACTGGGCCTGCAGCTCTTCCGGCAGCAGATCGATGGTCTTGCCGACCAGTTTGCCCTCATTGTCCTTCTCGACGGCATCGGCGTTCTTATCGAGGAATTCGATCAGTTTCTTGTGGTCGTCGACCGTCAGGTCGTGCTCGTGCTTGGCGATATATTGCTTGAGTTGGAAGACGCGGCCTTTGGCGCCGAACAGCACTTCCTGCGCCACGGTCGGGCAAGGAATGCGCCCCTGCGGGTCGCCCAGGAACTCCTTAAGCAGTGCACCCTCGGGCATCAGGGTTTCGCTCAGCATATGGCTGGTGGTGAAACCATCCATCGCGTTGGTCACCGGAATCAGCGACGTGGCGCTGACCTTGTAGGAAATCGCCGCGAGATCGGCAGCCTCCTGCGGATTGCTGCCGAACAGAATGGTGTAACCGGACTGCAGCAACGCATAGACGTCGTCGTGGCCGGCCATGACGTTCAGCGAATGCTTGGAGACGACTCGCGCCGCCACTTGCAGCACGAAGCCGCCGACCCGCTTGCCGACCGTGACGTAATGCGATTCCAATCCGTACAGGATGCCTTGGCTGGACGAGGCATTGGAAATGTACTTGCCGCCCGTCAGCGCCGCGCCGAGCGCCCCCGATTGAGCGGAATGTTCGCCCTCTGGCTCGAAGAAGAACGGGTGATGACCCCAGACGTTGCAGCCGCCGGTGGCGCGGAACGCCTCGTAAAGCTCCGAGATTTCCGTCGATGGCGTGATCGGATAACCGATGACGCCGCCGCAGACATGGCCCATCACCTCGGCGATAGCGCCGTTGCCGTGGATAACGGCGGGAATCCCAGGATATTTCGCTTTCATTTCTCGTGCCCGTTCGGTTTGTACAGCCTGTTTCATCAGCGTCGTCGCCGCTCGATACCTAGCCTTGTCGCCGCGCCCGCGAATATGATTTGGATCAAGTATTTTCGGCGGGCCGGCAGGGACATGGTCCGGCGTCTATGAGACGCGCATAAACCAGTGCCCGCCATTCGCAATGCTACGTATGTACGCAGCAGTGAGGCGCAAGCGCGCACCGGACCAGCGAATTGCCGCAGGGACGCCGTCGAAACCCCGCCGGTCGCGCTCAGCGATTTTCGCTATTGCACTAAGTGACTGCGAACACTGCATTATCCGTTTCACGGAATCGTCTCAACTTTTGTGCCGGATCGGAGCAGGTTTCGCCGGTGCATCCTCTTCCCATTCGCAACGGTCTTGCGCGACCGAGTGCGGCGATGACGATGAACACTGTTTCACGTCGCGCTGCGTGCATTAACCTCGGCGCGTGGTGTAGCCGCCTCTCGAAGCGGCAAGGGATCGATCCGCCCGGCTGTCGTCAAACGACAGCAATTTTGGATCATGAACAACGAATCGTGCGCGAGCGTCCATTTCGCATTGAAACGGGAACGACATCATGAGAGCCAAACCTGCACCTTCGACGGAGGAAGCCGTTCGCAGACAGATCGAGGTTCGCGCCTACCTGATATGGGAACGCGATGGCCGCCCGCAGGGCCGTCATGCCGAGCATTGGGCGCTGGCGGAAAAGGAAATTTTCGGCGAGCAGAACGGCAAGGCGCCGGCGAAGAAGAAGGTCAAGGCCGCGGCCAAGCGCAGCAGCAAGACCAAGAAGAGCTAGCAGATCCGCGGCAGTTGCTCGCCGCTCATCATATCGACGACCCTGGCGACGCCGAGCGCGCCACGGCAGGAAACTTGTCCCGCCGGCGCCTCACGGACCTCGCCGATGATCGCGGCGTTGGCGCTGACGGCGTGTCGGCGCAGGATTTCGACCGCCGGCTTGGCGTCCTTTGCCGCAACGAAAGCGACGAAGCGGCCTTCGTTGGCGACATGCAGCGGATCGAACCCAAGCAGCTCGCAGGCCGCGCTGACCTCGTCGCAGACCGCGATTGCACGCTCGTCGAGCGCGATGGCGAGTTTGACGGCCTCGGCGATCTCAACGGTCGCGCTTGCCAGCCCGCCCCGCGTCAGATCGCGCAGGCAATGCGGCACGATCCCGGCGTCAAGCAGGCCAAGCACCGGACCTAACAGCGGCGCGCAGTCGCTTTCGATGGAGGTCTCGAAACCGAAGCCGTCGCGCGCGGCCATCACCGCGATGCCGTGCCGGCCGATGTCGCCGCTCAAGATCACGGCGTCGCCGGGGCGCACCTGGTCGGGCGCGATGGGGGTCGGAGTCAGAACGCGACCGATGCCGGCGGTGTTGACGAACAGCCCGTCCGCCTTGCCGCGGTCGACAACCTTGGTATCGCCCGTCGCGAGTTTCACGCCCGCCGCCAGGGCCGCGTCGTGCATCGACGCCACGACTCGGCGGAGCGTCGCAAAGGGAAGACCTTCTTCCAGGATGAAGCCGACGCTGAGATAGAGCGGGCGGGCGCCGCACATCAAAAGATCGTTGACCGTGCCGTTGATCGCCAGCGTACCGATGTCGCCGCCGGGAAAGAACAGCGGCTTGACGACATAGGAATCCGTGGTGAAGGCCGTGGCGCCCGCCAGATCCAGCACCGCTCCGTCATGCTGCAGCTCCAACGACGCGCCGCGAAATCCGGGCCGGATGACGGAATCGAGCAACCTTGCCATCGCGCGCCCGCCGCCGCCATGGGCGAGCTTGATCGTCTCTTCGTCGTTCGCCGGCACCGGACAGCTCAAAGTGAACTCGCTCACGGCTTGACTCCGCGATAGCGGTAATAGGCCGCGCAGGCCCCTTCCGACGATACCATGGTGACGCCAAGCGGATGTTCCGGCGTGCAGCGGGTGCCGAACGCTGGACATTCGGGCGGCTTCTTCTCGCCGCGCAGGACGAGACCGGCAATGCATTCGCCGGTATCGCTGCCCTCGGACTTCACCACCCCGAACTTCTGTTCCGCGTCGAAGTCGCGATAGGCGTCCGCCAGGCCCAATCCGCTTTTCGCGATGTCGCCTATGCCGCGCCAGCGTCGCTCGACCACGGTGAAGACCTCGGCCATTACGTCTTGCGCGGGGCGGTTTCCGTCGCGGCGGACGGCGCGGCTGTACTGGTTCTCGACTTCGGCGCGGCCTTCCTCAAGCTGGCGCACGCACATATGCACGCCTTCGAGGATGTCGAGCGGCTCAAACCCGGTCACCACGATGGGAACATGATAGCGCTCGGCGATGGGATCGTATTCGCTCGTCCCCATGATGGTGCAGACATGGCCCGCCGCGAGAAATCCGTGGATGCGATTGGTCGGCGAGCCGAGCAGCGCACCCATCGCGGGCGGCACCAGAACGTGGGAGACCAGCAGCGAGAAGTTCTTCAGCCCCTCGCGCTTGGCGCGCCATGCCGCCATGGCGTTGGCCGGCGCCGTGGTCTCGAAGCCGACGGCGAAGAACACAACTTGCTTTTCCGGCTCGGCGCGGGCAACCGCCAGCGCGTCGAGCGGCGAATAGACGATGCGCACGTCGCCGCCCTTGGCCTTCGCGGCGAGAAGATCGGTCGCGCTGCCCGGCACGCGCAACATGTCGCCGAATGAGCACAGGATCACGCCGGGCGTGAGCGCGATCTCGATCGCCTTGTCGATATATTCGACCGGTGTGACGCAGACCGGACAGCCCGGTCCGTGCACCAGCGTGACGTTCGCCGGCAGCAATTCGTCGATGCCGTAGCGCACGATGGCATGGGTCTGCCCGCCGCAGATTTCCATCAGGGTCCAAGGCCGGGTGGCTAGCCGCGCGATATCGTCGCCGAACCATTTCGCCGCGACCGGGTCGCGATATTCGTCGCGAAACCTCATGCCGGGCGGTCCTCTTCAGCTTCGAGCGCGCCGATCTCGCGCAGATAACCGAAGACGCGCTCCGCCTCCGCCTCATCGAGAACCGAGATCGCGAAGCCGACATGCACCAGCACATACTCGCCGACGCGCACCTCGGGCACATAGGCGAAGTTGATCTCCTTGATCACGCCGCCGAAATCGACGCGACCGGTGCGCATCAGCGGGTCGTCGCCCGCGATGCTGAGGACCTGGCCGGGAATGGCTAGACACATAACTATCGTCCTTTTCGCTCGCTCCAGGCCGCCCACACCGCCTGACCGAGCGCGATCGAGCCGTCGTTCGGCGGCACGGCGCGGTGCCAGATAGGCTCATGTCCCGCGGCGCGCAATCCGGCGACGGCCAATTCGCTGAGCCGCGCATTCTGAAAGCAACCGCCGGTCAGCACGACGCGCCGTTCGCCTACACTTTGCGCCGCTTGAACCAGGGCCGCCGCGAGTCCGGCATGAAACGCCGCCGAGATGGCGCCGATGGCAACGCCGTCGCGCCGGTCGCGCAGCAAGTTCTCAAGCGCCGGCTTCCAATCCAGCATGAAGGATACATCTTTCTCGGAAGAAGCAACTAGGGGAAAACCGTAACGCCGCTCGGCCTCGCTCGCCGCCCATTCGAATTCCATCGCGGTTTGGCCTTCGTAACTGGTGATTTGGCGCAGGCCCGCCAGCGCCGCGAAGGCATCGAACAACCGCCCGATGCTCGAGGTGCGCGGCGTATTGACGCCCTGGCGGAGCATGGTCTCAATGACCTTGCGCTCGGCGGGCGAAAATGCGGCAACCGGCGCAAGATCCTCCATCGCGAAAGCATCGTCGCCGAACGCTTCGTAAAGCAGGCCGAGGGCGGCGCGGCGCGGCTCGCGCACGGCGAGTTCGCCGCCCGGCAACGGAAATTCGCGCAGATGCGCCACGCGGCGCCAGCCGTCGCTAGTGACGAGGAGAAATTCGCCGCCCCACACCGTTCCGTCCGGGCCGTATCCCGTTCCGTCCCAGGCAACGCCGAGCACCGGCGGCGCGATCCCATTCTCGGCCATACAGGCGACAACATGCGCCAGATGGTGCTGCACGGCGGCGACCGGAAGCCCCATCTCGGCGGCCATGCGGCTGGTGGCGTAATCGGGATGCAGATCGCGCACCACTAGGCGCGGCTTGAGCCCGCGCAATTTCATCATGTCCTCGACGGCCCGATGATGCGCCTCGCGCGCCGCGACGGTTTCGAGATCGCCGAGATGCTGGCTCAGCAAAACATCGTCATCGAGGGTGACCGCGACGGTCGTCTTCATATGCCCGCCGAGCGCCAGGATCCCCGGGGCGAGGCCATCGACGCGGATCGGGGCGGGCGCATAGCCACGCGCGCGGCGCAGCAACTGCGGGTGGCCTGAGACGATGCGCGCCACGGAATCGTCGATCGGCCGCACAATCGGCCGATCGTGGACCAGGAAAAGATCGGCGATGCCCTTCAATCGCACCAGCGCTTCGGCTTCGTCGGTGCAGATCGGCTCGTCGGAAAGGTTCCCGCTGGTGGCGACAATCGGGAATTCAAGCTCGGCCAGCAACAGATGATGCAACGGCGCATAAGCCAGCATGACGCCGAGGCGCGGATTGCTCGGCGCGACCACATCGGCCACCGCGCCGGGATTCTTCTTCGCCAGCACGATGGGAGCTGCGGCACTGCTGAGCAGCGCCTTTTCGTCAGGAGCGACCTCGCATTCGCGTTCGATGTCGGAGAGCGAGGCAAACATCACCGCAAAGGGCTTTTCGGCGCGGTGTTTGCGGGCTCGCAGGCGATTGACCGCCGCATCGTTGCGCGCATCGACAATCAAGTGGAACCCGCCGATGCCTTTAGCGGCGACAATCTTGCCCGCGCGAATGGCCTCCGCAGCGCCGAGCAGCGCCGCGTGGTCTCGCGCCAGGACGGCACCGCTTTCGTCCCATAGGGAGATGCGTGGTCCGCAATCCGGGCAGGCATTGGGCTCGGCGTGGAAGCGGCGATTCAGCGGGTCCTCATATTCCGCGCGGCAGGCGGGGCACATCGGGAAATGCCGCATCGACGTTCGGGCGCGGTCATAGGGGACATCCTCCACGATGCTGTAGCGCGGCCCGCAATGGGTGCAGTTGATGAACGGATAGCGGTAGCGGCGATCCTGGGGATCGAACAACTCTCTGAGGCAATCCGGGCAGGTCGCGAGATCGGGCAGGATCTGCGCGATGCGCGCGCCTTGCGAAGCGCTTTCCCGGATGACGAATGTGTCTTCACCACGCGGCTCCAACTCCTCCACATCGAGGGAAACGACGCGGGCGTTGGGCGGCGGCGACTTTTCGATCAGGCCGATGAGTTTGGCGACGCCCTCGCCTTCCGCCTCAAGGCGCACTCCGAACGTCGTGTTCTCGACCCAACCTGTGAGAGCGAGCTTCATTGCACATTGATAGATGAACGGGCGGAAGCCGACGCCCTGCACCGCACCGCGGACCTCGATGCGAATCCGGCGGATCACGTCTTACCCCTGGCGCTCTGCACGAGAACCTCCTGGGCGTTCGCGCGCTGCGGATCGGTCAGCTTCGAACGCTGTTCAAATCGAGAATCCGCAGCCTTGTCGCGTGCAGGCGCTGGATCAAGATGGGCATGAAGCGCTTCATCATCTCATAGCCGAGATCGTGATCGCCTTCGCACTTGCCGCGCAGGCACGCCGCATCCATCGCGATGGCACGCGTCAATTCCAGCGCCTTGGCGTCGAAGCCCCAGCGATGGGGAGGCACCAGCCAGGAGGCGCCGACAATTTCGTCTTCGCCCATCGTCTGAACCGTGACCGTGCGCTCGGGCGTGTTGATTTGCAGCGCCACGCGGCCGCTGCGCAGCAGATAAAACTGGTCCGCCGTCTCGCCCTCGTGGAAGAGATGTTGGCCCGGTTCGAAACGGACATTCTTGGCGCATTCGGAAATGATTTCGGAGAACTCCGTCTTGAGCCCGGTGAAGAACGGGTGCTCCCGCACAATGCGCTCCAGACCTTCCATGGCAATCTCCCGGCGCCGTCGCAGCGCGTTCACCTGTGATATAGCGCCGCGACACCGTGGCAGCAAGAACCGCCCTACAAAGACGCATTGCGTCTGCGTCATTTCGCGCGTTCGACCGCAATGGTGGTCAACGCTTTTTGCACCGCCGTGTCGTTAAGCAACGCATCGGTCGTGCGCGCCTGACGCCGGCGCCAGTTCGGATATTGGGTCGTGCTACCGGGCAGATTGGTCTGATGGGCCTCCAACGCCAAATCGTCGAGTTGCGCCAAAAACAACAGGCTCGGCGAACGCGCGAGATAGGCGTGCACCGCACAAGCGAGCGCCGCGCTCCACACAACGCTTTCCGCTTCGTCCGGCGAAATGCCCTCCGGCACCAGCGCCTCGTCGGCCAGCGCCTGCAAGAGTTGGCGCTTGTCGGCCAGGCGTCTCGCGCGGGCCTCGGCCTCGTCGCCCGCGGATTTGAACAGGCCGAGCTTCGCCTTTGCCGTGATGTCGCAGCCGTTCCAGAAGCCGCTGAGCGTCGCGATGTCGTGCGTCGCCGCGGCCACGGCGGCGAGCGGGGGATATTCGCCCGGTCGGCGAAAGCGGCCGTTTTCCCGTTCGAAGGCGAAGATGCGGCAGGAAAGAACATTCGCGTTCGCCATGCGCTCGCGAAAGCCGGCCGGAACCGTGCCCAGATCCTCGCCGATGACCGTGCAGCGGTTGCGCTGACTCTCCAACGCCGCAATCGCCAGAAGATCTTCGAGCGGATAGGAGACATAGGCGCCGTCCGCCGGTTTGGCGCCGTTGGGAATGAGGAACAGACGCTGCCAGCCCATCACGTGATCGATCCGCAATGCGCCGGCATGGCGCATATTGGCGCGCAACAGCGCGATGAACGGCTCGTAAGCAGCGTCGCGCAAGGCGGAAGGATTGAGCGGCACCACGCCCCACTCCTGCCCCGTTTCGTTGAACGGATCGGGCGGCGCGCCGACCCGTGCCCCGCCGACGAAGAGAGTTTGATGCGCCCAATGGTCGGCGCTTAACGCATCCACGCTGACGGCCAGATCGTTATAGAGGCCGACGGCCATGCCGCGCGCGCGCGCCAGTTCGGCCGTCGTGGAGATCTGTTCCTCGCACAGCCATTGCAGATATTTGAAGAACATCACGCGATCGCAATGGCGCGAGCGCAACTCGGCGACCAGATCGCCGTCCGGATCGCGGCAGGCGGCTGGCCAGCGCGGCCAATCATGCGCCCCGAAATGCTCGCTCAGCATCTGGAAAGTCGCGAAGCGGTCGAGCGTAGGCCCGGAACGCTCCATGAAGGCGCGGAACGCCGCCCAGCGCCCGTCCGACGCGCGATTGGCGGCGAAGCCGTTGTAGAGACAATCGAGCACCGCCAGCTTGACCTCGGCGACGGTCTTGTAATCGACAAATTCGGCAGCATGTGCGCGCTGCAACAGCCGTGCGACCTCGGCCGATTGGACAAGGGCTCGCGCCTCGCCGGATTCGGCAAAACCGGGCGCGGCCGTCACATCCAGATAGAGCGGATTGCGGAACAGCCGGCTGTTGGGCGCATAAGGGCTCATGTTCCCCGGCTCGTTCAGGAACAGCGCGTGCAGCGGATTAAGGCCCACCGCGTCCGCGCCGCTGACGGCGAGGCGATCGATCATCGCTTGCAGCTGGCCGAAGTCGCCGATGCCCCAATCATCCGCCGATTTGAGTGAATAAAGCTGGGCCGCCACGCCCCAGCATTTCCGGTTGGAGAATTTGGGCGCCAGATGGCAGCGCTCGGGCGCCACGATCAATCGCGCATGCGCTTCCTCGCCCGCCGCGAGATGAAAATGGTGATAGCCGAGCGGTAACGGCGCCAGCTTGAGCTTGCGCAGCACAACGGCGACATCGCCGCGGCGTCCCGTTCCCTCCACCGGCAAACCGGTAAGCTCGCATTCCCCCGTGCGCGTTCCGCCGGTCTCCAACCGAACAGTCCAGCGGATCGTCTTGGCGCCGCCTTCCGCCGGAAGGCGCAGCGGCACGTCGATCTCGCCCAATTCCCGCGCAACGATCACCGGCGGCAGCGCCGTGCGCCACGGCTCCTCTGCCAACCGGTTCAGACCCGCTTCGACATCGGATTGCGTTTGGGCGCCAACACCGAGCGCGCCCAGCAAGGCCCGCATGGTCTCGGGTGAGGTCTCGTGCAGCTTGCCGTGAATATCCCAATAGCGCGCGTCGATCCCTGCCGCTTGCGCCAGACGTCCGAGGGATTCGTTTTCGTCCATCGCCGCCTCAGGCCTCGCTGATGAAAAGGGCAAGCGCGTGCGCCCCGATGGGGAATTCCCATCCCGGAGCAAAGCGCGACCTTGGCGCGTCGTCCTCGCGCGCCGTGTCGATCACGCGGCGCCACTTCCGTTCGCTTCCGCTGTCGGGAAGCACGAAGGCCTGGCTGTCGGGCGCGCCGTTCATCAACAACAGAAAAGCATGCGGATCGAGGCGGCGCGTATAGCTCTCTGAGTCCATCTCCGACGTCGCGGCATAGCGCACGCCCAGTGAGCGGCATTGCGGCGCGTTCCAGTCGGACTGCGTCATCTCGTGACCGTCGGGTCTCAGCCAAACGATGTCCTTGATGTCGCTTTCCTCCGTGCGATCGCCCAAAAAGAACGTCGAGCGGCGGAATACCGGATGGTCCGCTCGCAGCTCGATCAGACGTTGCACGAAGACGAAGAAGTCGCGGTTGCGGTCGAGCTCGCCCCAATCGACCCAGCCGATTTCGTTGTCCTGACAATAGGCATTATTGTTGCCGTGCTGGGTGCGGCCGAATTCGTCGCCCGCGACGATCATCGGCATGCCGAGCGATAACAGGAGCGTCGCCATCAGGTTCTTCTTCTGGCGTTCGCGCAGCCGGTTGATGTCGGGATCGCTGCTCGGCCCTTCCGCGCCGCAATTCCAGCTGGAATTGTCGTTCGCGCCGTCGCCGCCGTTTTCCTTGTTGGCCTCATTGTGCTTGGCGTTGTAGCTCACCAGATCGGCGAGCGTGAAGCCGTCATGGGCGGTCAGGAAATTCAGGCTGGCCGTCGGCTTTCGCCGGTGCGGTCCGAACAGATCGTTCGAGCCGGACAGCCGGAATGCCAGACCGCCGACATGGCCCGGATCGCCGCGCCAGAATTTGCGCACCTCGTCGCGAAACTTGTCGTTCCATTCGCTCCAGCGCGGCGGAAATCCGCCGAGCCGGTAACCACCCGGTCCCAGATCCCATGGTTCGGCAATCAGCTTCGTGCGGGCGAGCGCCGGTTCTTGCAGGATGCAGGAAAGCAACGCCGCCTCGGGAGAGAAGTCGCCCTCGCGCCGCGCTAGGCTGACGGCCAAATCGAAGCGGAAGCCGTCCACATGCATGTCCTCGACCCAGTAGCGCAGCGAATCCATCACCATCTGCAGGACGCGCGGATGGCGAACGTTCAGCGTGTTGCCGCAGCCGCTGGTGTCGCGGTATTTCCGCTTATCGTCGTCGAGGCAGTAATAAGAGGCATTGTCGAGACCGCGAAACGACAGCGTCGGCCCCAACTCGCCGATCTCGCCCGTGTGGTTGAAGACGATGTCGAGGATGACCTCGATCCCCGCCTCGTGGAAGGTGCGAACGGTGCGGCGGAAATCGTCGGCCTCGGCCAGATAGCGCGGCTCGACCGCGAAAAAGTTGACCGGATTGTAGCCCCAGAACTCGCGAAGCCCGTTCGCAGCCAGCGCCCGCGTCGTCGAATAGGGATGAATCGGCAGCAGCTCCACCGCGGTGATGCCGAGTTCGCGCAGATAGCGGACGATTCTGGGATGCCTTAGCCCCGCCAAGGTGCCGCGCAGCGGGGCGTCAACGGCGGGATGGCGCATGGTGAAGCCGCGTACGTGCAATTCGTAAATCACGCTGTGCGAGCGCGGCGTGTGCGGGAGTTCGTCGCCCCACAGCGGCGTCGGCGCCACGACACGACACTTGGGTATGAACGCGGCGCTGTCGCGCGCGTCGAACGAAAGATCGCCACGCGGATCGCCGACGGTGTATCCGCATTGAATCTCATTCCATTCGAGCGACCCGGTGAGCGCGCGCGCATAGGGATCAATTAGGAGCTTGTTCGGATTGAAGCGATCGCCGTTCTGCGGATCGTAGGGTCCGTGCACGCGGTAGCCATAGGTGAGGCCCGGCGCCGCGCCGGGCAGATAGCCGTGCCAGACATCGTCGGTGCATTCGGGTAATGCGAGGCGGGCGGTTTCCTTGAGATCGCTGCCCTCGAACAGACAGAGCTCGACCTTTCTGCCGTGCGCCGAAAACAGCGCGAAATTGACGCCGTGTCCGTTGAAGGTGGAGCCGAGCGGGTAGGGACGCCCCTGCTTGAGCCGGTGTTCCAAGGCTAATTTCCCTCGGGCGCCAGTACCAACACACCGAGCGGCGGCAGTGTCAGGGACAAGGAGGCGGCCATGCCGTGCGAGGCCCAGTCCTGAGTCTCAACCGCACCCGCATTGCCGACATTGCTTCCGCCATAGGAGGCTGAATCCGTGTTGAGGATTTCGCGATAGCGCCCGGTGCGCGGCACGCCGATGCGGTAGTTGTGGCGCACCACCGGCGTGAAATTGCAGACCACGGCCACGAAGTCGTTTGGGTCGGCGCCGCGGCGGATATAGGAAATCACGCTGGCATCCGAATCATTGCAGTCGATCCAAGAAAAGCCTTCGCTCTCGCAATCGCGTTGGTGGAGCGCGCCTCTGCCGCGATAAAGCCAATTGAGATCGCGCACGAGATTCTGCACGCCCGCATGCAGAGGATCGTTGGTCAGATGCCAATCCAGGCTGGCGTCGTGATTCCATTCGTTCGCTTGGGCGAACTCGCCGCCCATGAACAGCAGCTTCTTGCCCGGCTGTGTGAACATGAAAGCATAATAGGCGCGCAGATTGGCGAACTTCTGCCAGCGGTCACCAGGCATCTTGCCGAGCAGGGAGCCTTTGCCGTGCACCACTTCGTCGTGGGAGAGCGGCAGGATGAAGTTCTCGGTGAAGGCGTAGAGCAGACCGAAGGTCAAATTGTTGTGGTGGAACTTGCGGTGGATCGGCTCCTTCGACATGTAGAGCAGCGTGTCGTGCATCCAGCCCATGTTCCATTTGTAACCGAAGCCGAGGCCGCCCAGATAAGTGGGGCGCGAGACCATCGGCCACGCCGTCGATTCCTCCGCGATAGTGACGGCGCCGGGACAGTTGGCATAGACCAGCTCGTTCATGCGGCGCACGAATTCGATGGCCTCGAGATTCTCCACGCCGCCATGGACGTTGGGAATCCACTCGCCGTCCTTGCGGCTGTAGTTGCGGTAGATCATCGAGGCGACCGCATCGACTCTCAGCGCATCGACGCCGTATTGCTCGAGCCAGAACAGCGCGTTCGACAACAGAAAGCCGCGCACTTCATTGCGGCCGAAATTGTAGATGTAGCTTTTCCAATCGGGGTGATAGCCCTCTTTGGGATCGGCGTGCTCGTATAGGTGGGTTCCGTCAAACCAGGCCAGCCCGTGCGAATCGCCGGGAAAATGTCCGGCGGCCCAATCCAGGATCAGACCGATGCCCTCCGCGTGGCAGCGCTTGACGAATTTGCGGAATTCCTCCGGCGAGCCGTAGCGGCTGGTGGGGGCAAACAAAGCTGTCGGCTGGTAGCCCCAGGAGCCGGTGAAGGGATGCTCGTTGATCGGCATCAGCTCCAAATGGGTGAAACCCATCTGCTTGACATAGGGGATCAGCCTGTCGGCCAGCTCGCCATAGCTGAGCGTGCGTTGCCCCTCCTCGGGCACGCGCTGCCAAGAGCCCAGATGAACCTCGTAGATCGAAACCGGTGCGTGGCGGTCGGCGCGCGGGACGGCTTCTTTGCTGCGCGGCGACACTTCGGACGAAACCACCGACGCGGTGAGCGGCGGCGGCTCGGCGGCGAAGGCGAAAGGGTCGGCCTTGAGAAGCAGCGCGCCGTTGCGAGCCTTGATCTCGTATTTGTAGCGCGCGCCGGGAGCAACGCCGGGGAGGAAGATCTCCCAGATGCCGGCGCCAGGATGCAATCGCATCGGATAGCGGCGCCCGTCCCAAGCATTGAAGTCTCCCACGACGCTGACGCGGCGCGCATTCGGCGCCCAGACCGCGAAACTCGTTCCCGCGACGCCGTCCACGACGATGGGGTGGGCACCCATCTTCTCGAAGGCGCGCAGATAGCTCCCCTCGGCGTGGAGATACAGGTCCAGCTCGCCGAGGACCGGACCAAAGGAATAGGGGTCGTCAAGCTCGATTTCAGTTGCGCCGTAGGATACGCGCAACCTGTAGGGGGGGCGATCGCTATCGCTGGTGATCGGTCCGGCAAAGAACCCTGCGACATGAGTTCGCGGGAGGTCCGCGAGCTCCGCGCCGGTCTCACGATGGAGGACAACCACGCGTGCGGCGCCGTGCAGGAAAGCGCGCACTTCAAGCGCACCCGAATCCTCGTCCTTGTGCAGGCCCAGATACGAAAACGGGTTGTGGTCATCCCCGGCGAGGATTGCCGAAATTCGATGCATATGCCTCTCACGCGCGCAGGCCGCGCGATCTTGTGCCGGTCGTCCGGCGGACACCATTGCTTCCGGCAAGAGAGAGGACACGACAACTCCCATACATCGGTGAACACTAAGATCACCTTATGGACCCAGACTCGCTCGGCTAAGTTTCTACTCTTACTAGTAACAATAGTTTTACCTAAATAGGATGTTATGGTCTTTGAAGATAGAACGGTTTTCGGTTTGCGGACATCAAGCGACGCCTCGTCTAAACTCCGCCAAGGGTCGCACTAAGGTATCTCAATGCGGGTGCTCTTCGTTACGGCTGAAGCCTATCCCCTGGCGAAAACCGGGGGTCTGGCGGACGTTTCCCGCGCTCTGCCGATCGCGCTTGCGCGGCGCGGTGTCGATGTCCGCCTGCTGCTGCCCGGCTATCCTCGCGCCTATACCCGAATCGAGAAGCCGCGCATCGTCGCCAAGCTCGATCCCATGCTCGGGATCGCCGATGCCACGCTGGTTTCAGGCATGTTTCCTGACACAGAACTACCGGTCTGGCTGATCGACTCGCCGACCCTTTTCCGTCGTGAGGGCGGCCTCTACCAGGACGAAGAAGGCCGCGATTGGCCCGACAACGCGCTGCGTTTCGCCTTCCTGTCCCACGTCGCCGCAAGACTGGCGATGGGCCAAACGCGGATCGCCTGGAAGCCCGACGTCGTGCACGCCAACGACTGGCACGCCGGCCTGTTGCCCTTGCTCCTGGCTGAGGAAAAAGCACCGAGACCAAGTTCGGTGTTCACGACGCATAATATGGCGTTCCAGGGAAATTTCCCCCGCGAGACGCTGCCCGCCATCGGAGTTCCCGAGGCGGCGTTCGCCTCCGGCGCCATCGAATTCTACGGGCAGGTGTCGTTCCTGAAGGCCGGCCTCAACTTCGCCGACCGGGTGACGACGGTGAGCCCGACCTATGCCCGGGAGATTCTCACCCCGGCCTTCGGTTGCGGCATGGACGGCGTCCTCAAGGCGCGATCCGACAGCTTTACCGGCATTCTCAACGGCATAGACGACGCCTTGTGGGACCCCGCCGGCGATCTCAACCTGCCCCAGACCTATCGGGCGATCGACATTGCGGGCAAGCGGGTCTGCAAGACCAGCCTGCAGAAGGAACTTGGCCTGCCGGTGAACCCGGACGTCCCGCTCATCGGCTTCGTCAGCCGGTTGACCCAGCAAAAGATGGCCGACGTGATCCTGGAGGCCCTGCCCTGGATCGCCGAACAAGGGGCGCAAGTCGCCCTCGTCGGCGAAGGCGATCCGGCGCTGGAAGCGGCGTTCAAGGAAATTCAGGCGCTCCATCCCGAGCATGTCGCCGTCAACATCGGATATGACGAACCGCTGGCCCACCGGCTTCAGGCCGGTTGTGACATTTTGCTGGCGCCCGCCCGCTTCGAGCCTTGCGGCCTGACCCAGCTGTATGCCCTGCGCTATGGGACATTGCCCGTCGTGCGGCGGACCGGCGGATTAGCCGACACGGTGGTCGATGCGATCCCGGACACCATCGCCGAACGCACCGCCACCGGATTCGTCTTCGACGAGGCCGGAGTCGAGGGCCTGACCTCGGCTATCGGCCGGGCTTTGTCGCTCTATCGCGAGCCGCTGGCCTGGCGCCGCCTGCAGCTGCATGCCATGGCCCAAGATTTCAGCTGGGACGCCAGCGCGGCGAAATACGCCGACCTCTATCACGCGGTATGCGGCGTGCCGGTGACGGAACAAGCAGCGCCGCCTGAGGAAATTTCGCGAGAAACCGCAAGACAAATCGCGGTTTGAAGCGTTATCATCGCTGTGCCCATCGTGACTGGCTTAAGGACTCGTTTTCCAATCATGAACATTGGAGTCATGCTCCAGACATGAATGGAATATGACCGTTGGTGCAGGCGACGGGCGGGAGAATGCCATGGCCCACGAAAATCAGATCAATCCTTCCGAAGACCAAATCCGCACGCGCAGCTACCTGATCTGGGAGCGCGAAGGCCGTCCCGATGGGAAAGACTCGGAACATTGGCTGCGGGCAAAGGCCGAGCTCGAAGCGGAATTCGAGGCGGAGTGTCATGCCGCCTCCCTCGAAGGCGAGTCGACGACGTTCGTCCTGCCTCTGCTGCCGATTTCCTCGCCGCCGAGCCGAAGCGTCTCCGCCAAGATCGCCCGCGAAGCGGACCCCGCTCCGGCTAGTGCTGCCAGGCGATAATCGGCAGTTCGGCCGGCAGAAACGCCTGCGCATGATAAGGCACGACGCGGACCGTGAAGTCGTTTAACGGCCGCGACGAAGCGACCGCACCGGCAAAAATGAAACCGTTGGTCGAGCCGGGAATGGCGTGCTCTTGGTGGAGCATGATCACCTCGGGGGCGAATTCCTCCGTCGCATCGGCAAACAGCTCCACGCGCACGCAATCCGGCGAAACCTCGCCCATGTACACCGGCACCACCAGATGCCAGGTCGCATCGGTCTGGCTGACCATCGGACTGCCGATATGCAGGCTCGGCCAGCGGCTGTACAAAGTCCTGGACCATTGGTTCATCGACTTTGCCAGCGTGCAGCCGTCTTTCATGCGGGTGCGCACGGCCTTGGACAGCGGCATGTAAGCCTGACTGACATAGTCGCGCATCATGCGCGCACCGCTGAAATTCGGCGTTAGCTTGCCCATGCTATCGCGGATCCGGGCGAGCCAGGTGCGCGGCAGACCCTCGGCGTCGCGATCGTAGAACTCCGGAATAATCTTGTTTTCGAGAGCATCGTAAAGGCTTTCCGCATCGCGGGCGTCGACGTCTTCGGCCGCGCCGCCACTGCCGTCGCCGATCGACCAGCCGACGGAGGGATCGTAGGCCTCGTCCCACCAGCCATCCAGCGTCGAGCAATTGATGCCGCCATTGACCAGTACCTTCATGCCGCTGGTGCCGCAGGCTTCCCACGGCCGGCGCGGTGTGTTGATCCAGACGTCCACGCCCTGCACCATCTCTTGCGCCAGCGAGATGTCGTAATCCTCCAGGAACACGACATGGCGGCGATAGCGCGGCTGGCGCGCCAGGTTGATCCATTCCTGGATCATCTCCTTGCCGACGGTGTCGGCTGGGTGCGCCTTGCCGGCAACGATGATCTGCACCGGACGCATATCGTTGTGCAGCAGATCATCGAGTCGGTTGCGATCGCGCAACAACAGATTGGGCCGCTTGTACTCGGTGAAGCGGCGCGCGAAACCGAGGGTCAGCACATTGGGATCGAGCACGTGGTCCGCGCTGTGGACCGTTTCCAGATCGGCGCCACGCTCGCGCAGCTGCCTTGCCAGATGCTGGCGCGCATTGTGCACGACGCGCTGGCGGCCTTCGCCGCGCATGGCCCACAGATCCTCGTCGGACGCGCCGTTGAAGCGTTCGCCGTGTTGGACTTCTCCCGAGCGCCAACGCTCCTTGCCGTAGGTCTTGGTCCAAGTGCGGTCCGCCCCCGCCGAATCCCAGGTCGGGATGTGTACGCCGTTGGTGACGTGGGTGATCGGCACCTCGCAGGACGGCCAACGCGAAAACAGCGGCTGGAAAATCCGCCGGCTGACTTCGCCGTGCAGCCGGCTGACGGCGATGCTCATCGCCGAACCGCGCTGCGCCAGGAATGCCATGTTGAAAGGCTCTTCGAGATCCTTGGGATTGGAACGGCCGAGCGCCAGAATGTCTTCCAGCTTAACGCCGCGTCCCGCGAGCGCGCCTTCGACATAGGGCAGATATTTGCGCAGCAGATCGGCGGGGAAGCGGTCGAAGCCTGCCGCCACGGGCGTGTGGGTGGTGAAGATGTTGCCCGCCCTGGTAGCCCATAAGGCCTCCCAGAAATCGAGATTGGCCTTGAGCGCCAGATGGCGCGCGCGTTCGATGATGGCAAAGGCCGCGTGGCCTTCATTGACGTGGCAGATCTCGATTTCGGGATGCAGTGCTTCCACCACCCGCCAGCCCCCGACGCCGAGCACAATCTCCTGCATCAGACGCATTTCCGAGCCGCCGCCGTAGAGTTTGGTCGTGATGCCGCGGTCGAGGGGGCTGTTGAGCGCGTCGTTGGTGTCGAGCAGATAGAGCTTCACGCGACCGACATTCGCCTGCCAGACGCGCAACTGCACGGTGCGGCCGGGAAATTCGAGGCCGATGCGCAGCCAGCCGTCTTCCGGCAGGACAACCGGTTCGACGGGCATCGCGGCGGGTTCGTTGTAGGGATAGAACTCCTGCTGCATGCCTGCGGAATCGACCAGCTGGCGGAAATAGCCTTCCTGATAGAGCAGCCCGATGCCGACAATGGGAACATCGAGGTCGCTGGCGGTCTTCAGGAAATCCCCGGCGAGCACGCCCAAGCCGCCGGCATACAGCGGCAAGGCGGATCCGAGTCCGAATTCCATGCTGAGATAGGCGACGCCCTTCAAGTCCGCCGCGTCCTTGGTGCCGCGAAACCAGCCGGGGGTTTGCAGATAGCGTTCCCGCTCGCTGACGAATGCCGCCAGCTTCTCCTGGAATTTCTGGTCGGCGGCCAGCATTTTGAGCCGTTCGACCGGCGCGCTCTGCAGGACCGTCCAGGGATTGTGGGTGCGCTCCCAGAGCTGCTCGTCGACAAGGGTCCACAGAGCGTCGCCTTCATGGCACCAGGTCCAGCGCAGATCGAGCGCCAGAGACTGCAAACCCGAAATCTCACTCGGCAATTGCGGCAGAGGAAGCGTTACCATGATCCCGATCCGTGCATCTTCGTTGGTCTTGTGGCAAGGGCCGCCTCGCGCCTATTCCCTGCTCGAACCCCTGCTCGAAATTTCAGCGCGTAACTCCGCATATTAATTGTGCTTTATTAAAAGAGTTTCGTTCTCTGCACCGCTTCGAGCGTTGCTCCGCAGGTTTGGTGAAGAAATGTGAAACGCGCGTGGCGGATTCAAACCGGCGATTAAGCCTTTCTCTTTCGTCAAGTCCCCGATCGCGGCTCCATTGAACGCGCCGCAGCATCATACGATGTTCGCCGCTTGCGGCAAGACGATGCCTGCGGGGGCACGAAAAAAGAACGGCCACCCTCGCCTTCGATGAAAAGTCGAGGATGGCCGGACATGTCGTCGCGCCGTTCAGAACTTGCTGGCGCCGGCGATGATGCTTTCGCAGAGTTCTTGCTTGCCAGACTTGGGCTTCGGATTGATGTCGTGCTTGATCGCGTAGTCGGCCAGGGATTCCAGCGTGAACCCGCCGGCTTCGAACTTCTTGCCGAGTTCGCCGTTCCAGCCCGCATAGCGTTCGGCGCGAAGTTTATCGAGCCTGCCTTGCTTGATGACGGCCTCGGCGGCCAGCAGCGCGCGGGCGAGCGTATCGATGCCGGTGATATGAGCGATATAGAGATCCTTCGGATCGACCGACTGACGGCGCAGCTTGGCGTCGAAGTTGCAGCCGCCGGTGCCCAAACCGTCCGCCCTGATGATTTCCAGCATTGCCGGTACGAGGTCCTGAGCGTTGTTGGGAAATTGGTCGGTGTCCCAGCCGTTGCGCGGGTCGCCGCGATTGATGTCGAGCGAACCGAGGATACCGTGGGCATTGGCCACCGTCAGTTCATGCTCGAAGTCGAGGCCGGCCAGCGTGGCGTGGTTGACCTCGATGTTGACCTTCACTTCCTTTTCCAGCCCGTTCTTGAGCAGGAAGCCGTAGATGGTGGCGGTGTCGCGGTCATACTGGTGCTTGGTCGGCTCGAACGGCTTGGGCTCGATCAGGATGGTGCCCTTGAAGCCGATCTTGTGCTTGTGCTCGACGACCATCTTCAGGAAGCGGCCCATATGTTCGAGCTCGCGCTTCATGTCGGTGTTGAGCAGCGTGTCATAGCCTTCGCGCCCGCCCCACAGCACATAATTCTCGCCGCCCAGGCGGTGGGTGGTCTCTAGAATCGTTTTCACCTGCGCGGCACACCAAGCGACCACTTCCGGATCCGGGTTGGTCGAAGCGCCGGCGGCAAAGCGCGGGTTGCTGAACAGATTGGCCGTACCCCACAAGAGTTTCACCTTGGTCTCGGCCATCTTCTTGGCGAAATAGGCTTCCATCTTCTTGAGATTATCGGCCTGCTCCTTCAGCGAATGAGCATCGGCGATCACGTCGGCGTCATGGAAGGTGAAGTAGGGCGCTCCCAGCCGGCTGATGAAATCGAACGCGGCATCCGCGCGCTGTTCGGCGACCTCTTGATTGATGGCGCCGTCGAGCCAGGGGCGCGGCCAAGTGCCCGGACCGAACATGTCCGCGCCGTTCGAGCTGAAGGAGTGCCAGTAGCACACGGTCAGGCGCAGCCAGTCGCCCATCCGCTTGCCGAGCACCTGGCGATCCTTATCGTACACTTTGTAGGCGAAATCGTTCGTGCTATCGGGCCCTTCGTAGCGAACCGGGGCGACGTCGGAGAAGAGGCTCATCAGGCAAACTCCCTAAAGTTTTTCTTGAGGTTTTTGTAGAGACTAACAAACAGCGGCCGACGGCGTGCCATCTGTTCCTTGAAGCCGGCTTCCGGCTCGACGATGCGCGCAACCGGCGGCGGCACGCAAACTTTGTCGGGATTTTCGCCCGTTGCGGCCAAGCGGCCAAGCCGCGCCGCGCCGGACGCCGCTCCCACTTCCCCGCCTTCACGATAGGTCAGCTTGTGATCGATCGCCGACGCCAGAATGCGTCCCCAATAGGGCAGCCGCGCGGCCCCGCCCGTGACGGAGATGTCGCCGATCTCGCCGCCGGCCTCGAGCAGCACATCCATGCCGTCGGCAAAGGCGAGCGCGACACCTTCGAGCACGGAATGAACCAGATCGGCGCCGGTGGTTTCCGAAGTCAGGCCGAAAAACACGCCGCGCGCGTAAGGGTCGTTGTAGGGCGTGCGCTCGCCCGAGAGATAAGGCAAATAGATCGGCGATTGCGGGCGCATTCCGCGCGCTTCCGCCGCGGCCGCGGCCTCCACCACATTCTTGAAGCCGGTCAGCTGGGCCACCCAATCGAGCGCTGCTGCGGCGGTTAGGATGACCGACATCTGATGCCAGCGCCCAGGCAAGCAGTGGCAGAAGGCATGCGCCGCCTTGGCCGGATTAGGCCGGAATTTGTCGGTGACGACGAAGAGCACGCCCGAGGTGCCGAGCGAGAGAAATGCCTGGCCCGGCGCCACAACGCCAAGGCCTGCGGCGCTCGCCGCATTGTCGCCGCCGCCGCCCGCCACGACGACAGACGGAATTCCGAGTTCGGCTGCCGCGTCGGCGCGGAGCTTGCCTGTCGGCGCGTTACCTTCGAACAGGCGCGGCATGTTAGCGCGCTTCAAATCCGTGGCCTTCAGCATGGCGTCAGACCAGTCGCGCTTGCCGACGTCGAGCCACAGCGTGCCCGCCGAATCCGACATGTCGCTGGCCTTGTCGCCGGTCAGCTTGAGGCGCACATAGTCCTTGGGCAGCAGGACCATTTGCGTCCGCTTGAAAATATCCGGCTCGTGACGGCGCACCCAAAGCAGCTTCGGCGCGGTGAATCCGGGCATCGCTAGATTGCCGGTGATTTCGCGCGAATGCGGCTCGAGCCGTTCAAGGTCCGCGCATTCCTCTTCCGAGCGCCCGTCGTTCCACAAAATGGCGGGGCGCAACGGCTTGTCGGCTTTGTCGAGCAACGTGGCGCCGTGCATCTGCCCGCTCAAACCGACGGCCTTGACGGCGGCGCGCTCCTTCTCAGGCAGCCCACGCACGGCCTCGACCGTCGCCCGCCACCACGAATCCGGATCCTGCTCCGACCATAAGGGATGAGGCCTCTCCACCGTCAGCGACGCGGATGCCTGCGCGACCAACTTGTCGTTCGCGTCGGCCAACACGGCCTTCACGCTGGATGTGCCAACATCGATCCCAAGAAACATGGCGTTCGCCGTCCCAGCCTGAGGTTATAGCGCTCCCGAGCGGATTCCCGACTTCGCAGCCTGCCGCCAGCGCCTTTGTTACCGCTATCATACCCCAGCGCGCGACGGCGTAAACCTGCAAATTGCCGCCCTAAGGGGCAGAAAAGCATAGTTTTCTCCGCGCTGCCATGCGCCATGCGACATTTTTGAAGAATTCCAGCCTAGCCGGTCTCTTTGTTATGTGTGCGAGCAATGAGCAGGTAAATCGCCGGCACGACGAACAAGGTGAAACAGGTTCCGATGGCGATGCCTCCGGCGATGACGATTCCGAGGTTGAAGCGCGCCGCCGCGCCCGCGCCCGAGGCCAGGATCAGCGGCATGACGCCCAACACCATGGCGGCGGTGGTCATCAGGATCGGCCGCAGGCGGATCGCGGCGGCTTCCTCCACCGCCTCGCGCTTGTTCTTTCCCTCAAGCTGCAGATCGTTCGCAAACCGGACGATCAGAATGCCGTGCTTGCTGATGAGGCCGATCAGGGTCACCAGTCCGACCTCGGTATAGATGTTCAGACTGGCGCCGCCCACGCCCATGGCGATGAAGATCAAGGCGCCGCAAATCGACATCGGCACGCTGATGAGAATCGTGAAGGGATCGCGGAAACTCTCGAACAGAGCGGCCAGCGTCAGAAAGATGATGATCAGCGCGAAGAAGAAGGTGACGACCAGGGCGCTCGATTCCTGAACGTATTGCCGCGTCGGTCCGGCGTAGTCGATACGATAACCTTGCGGCATCAACTGGGTGCTGATCTGCTGAAGTTTGGTGATGGCGTCGCCCGTCGTGAGGCCCGGCCTGGCGATCGCGGTGATGGTCGCCGCGTTGAGCTGCTGGAAGTGGTTAAGCGATTCCGGTACGACGCTGTTTTGAAGATGTGCCACGGTGGATAACGGGATGCTCGAACCCGCGGCGGTGCGGATGTAATAGTTCTTGAGCTGATCCGCATTGAGCCGGTCGATCTGCTGGACCTGCGGGATGACCTGGTACGCACGCCCCGACAGGTCGAAGTAGTTGACATAGCCGCCGCCGAGCATGGCCGTCAGCGTGTTGCCGACGTCGCTCATGGTCAACCCCATGCCCGCCACTTTGTCGCGGTCGAGGACGACCTCGGTCTGCGGCTCGTCATATTTAAGATCAGAATCGAGATAAACGAAATTGCCCGATTTGATCGCCGCATCCATCACGCTCTGCGCTACGGCGTTGAGCTGCTGAAACGACTGCGTGGTCTCGATCACAAACTGCACGCCAAGCCCCCTGGGACCCGGCAGCGGTGGAATCTGGAAAGCGGCGGCGCGCACGCCTGCGATATTGCCCAAATCCTTCTGCATCAGTGTCTGAAGCGTGTCTGCGGAGCGCTTGCGCTCGTCCCACGGCTTCAACACGATGCCGGCCAGATTGGTGCCCGGCGCCGTGATCTGGAAAGTATGGTCGGTTTCGGGGAAAGACTTCGCCACCTTGAAAACCTGGCCTTGCCAGATCAACGATTGTTGCAGCGTCGAGGTGGGCGGTGTCTGAAGCAAAGAAATGAGGATGCCCTGATCTTCCGAGGGCGCCAACTCGGACTTCGACAGGGAAAATAAGAAGTAGATACTGCCCAGGACGATCACCGCGAAGACCACGACGACCGGCAGTTCATTCAACGTGCTGTGCAGGGTGCGCTGGTAGGCGCTGTGCAACGCGTCGAAATTCCTGTCAATGTAGGTCACGATTTTCCGTTCGAGTTCCGAGCGCGTATCGCGGTGAGAATGCAGCAGCTGGCTCGCCATCATCGGCGACAGCGTGAGCGCTACGGTGGCGGAGATCACCACCGCGCCGACCAGCGTGAAGGCAAACTCCACGAACAGCACGCCGGTCAGCCCGCCGATGAATCCGATCGGCACATAGACCGCGACCAAGACTAGCGCCATGGCGATGATCGGGCCGCCAAGTTCGCGCGCGCCCAGGATGGCGGCCTCCATGGCCGTTCGCCCCTCCTCGAGGTGGCGGCTGACATTCTCGACCACGATGATCGCGTCGTCCACGACAAGGCCGATGGCCAGCACAAAGGCAAGCAGGGTCAGCAGATTGATCGTGAAACCAAAGACCAGCATGAAGATGCCGGCGCCGATCAACGACAGTGGAATCGTCACGATGGGTATGATGACCGCGCGCGGTGATCCCAGGAAGATGAAGATCACGAAAATGACGATGACGATGGCTTCGCCCAGCGTCCATTCGACCTCGTTGATCGCGCTCGAAATGAACTTTGTCGAATCGTAGGCGACGAAGGAGGTGAGGCCCTGGGGAAGCTGCGCGTTGATGCCCGGCAGCACAGCGCGTACGCCCTTGACAACGTCCAGCACGTTTGACGTCGGCGTGACGCTGATGGCGATCACAACGCCCGGATTACCGTCGAAATTGGCCTGCGAATCGTAGTCCGTCGAACCGAGAGTGACGTTGGCGACGTCGGAAAGACGCACATACGCGCCGTTCTTCGAAGTGATGACGAGATTGCGGAAGTCGTCGAGCGATTTGAGGTTGGTCGAGGCCGTCAGATTCACCTGGACCATCTGCCCGCGCGTCGTCCCGACCGCCGACAGATAGTCGTTGGTGCCCAGTACGGAATAGACGTCAGCGGCAGTGATGTTATGGGCCGCGAGCTTCTGCGGATCTAGCCAGACACGGATGGCAAACAACTTGCCGCCGAAGATCTGCGCCTGCTGCACCCCTTCGACCGCCTGCAACTGAGGTTGCACGACGCGCACCAAATAATCCGTGATCTTGTTGGTCGGCAGTACCTTGCTGTTGAAGGTAAGGTACATTGCATTGATCGAGGTGCCGACCGAGATGCTGATGACCGACTGCTGGGCCTGCGGCGGCATCTGGTTCCTGACCGAATTGACCTGCGTGATGATCTGCGACAGCGCCTTGTTGGCATCGTAGTTCAGACGCAGGCTGACGGTGATGGTCGAGACGCCCTGGATGCTCGAAGAAGTCATGTAATCTATGCCGTCGGCCTGGGCCACGGCGTTCTCCAGCGGCGTCGTGATGAAGCCGGCGATGGTCTCCGGGCTGGCGCCGAAATAAGCCGTCGAGATGGAGATTACGGAGCTCTGAGTGACGGGATACTGCCGCACCGGCAGTTCCAGGAGCGCGCGAACGCCGATCACCAGGATTGCGAGGCTGATCACCACCGAAAGAACCGGCCGGCGGATGAAGATGTCGGTGAAGTTCATCGCGGCCGGCCTATTGCTGGACCGGAGTGGGCGCCGGGTTGTTGGGTAGCTTCACGCTGTTGTTGACGACGACCTGCGCCCCATTCTTCAGCTTGAGCTGGCCGGCGCTGACCACGAGGTCCTTAGGGCTTAGCCCGCTGGTGATCGCGACCTGATCGCCGCGCGTCTCGCCGACGGTTACGAAACGCTGTTCCGCCACGAGCTGCTCGGTGCCGTCCGCGACGCGGGCCTTGGTGACGACGAAAACCGTGTCGCCATACGGATTATAGACGATGGCGGTCTGCGGCAGGGTGATGAAGGGCCGTGCCGCTCCGAGATTGGTGACGACCGTCGCGAACATTCCAGGCAGAAGCTTCTTCTGGGGATTGCGAACCGACGCCCGCACATGGACGTTGCGCGTCACGGGATCGGCTTTGGGATCGAAGGCAGTGATTGAACCGCTGAAGCTCTGACCTGGGGTGGCATCGCTGGTCAGCGTGACCGTATCGCCCGGCTTGATCTGGCTCAACTGCTGCTGGTCGACCTGAAAGTCGACGTCGATTGGGTCGAGCATCTGCAGCGTGACGAGCACCTGTCCGGCATTCACATATTGGCCGACATCGACCTGGCGGATGCCGACCCGCCCGTCGTAGGGTGCGCGGATGGCTTTCTTGTCCACCGTGGCTTGCGTGCTCTTCATCGCCGCCGATGCCGCGTCGTAATCCGACTGGCTGATGGCGTGGGTTTTGATCAGCGCGGCGTAGCGCTTGTATGTTTGCAGCGCCTGCTCGGCCAAAGCCTGCTCGTAATCGTCGCGAAGCTGGACCAGAAGCGTGCCGGCGTGCACATCCTCGCCGGCGCGGAAGCCGATTTGCGTGACGAGACCCGCAACCTCCGACGCCAAATCGGCGCCCTCGACCGCGTGCAGTGTGCCGACCGAGCGCAATTGCGGCTGCCATTGCGTCTTCTGCGCCTGGACCGTCGAGACTGTCTGAACCTGGCTGAAGGCCCCCTTGGGCATCATCAGATACTTCACGATCGGAGCCAAGATGATGTAGGCGAATACGAGCACCAGGACGCCGCCCACAATCAGGAGCATCTTGATCATGCGTGGGGTGAAGTAGCTGGTTATGCCGTTCGACATATTTCCCCTCAAAAACTGCGCAAATTCGTCCCCCGATGCCCCCTAGGTCCCATCGGCATTGAATTGGCTCACAAAAAAGTCGCCCCGCGGCAACGCGAGGCGGCACGGCAGACTACGGCGCGCGCAACGCCGATCAACCTCGGCTTAGGATATTGTCCCGGGACCGCCAAATGACAAGTGCGCGAGCCCCCAAAGTCGTCCCGAATCAATGCGGGGCACTGTCGCAGAATAATTCTAAGTTAAATAAGGTTACCAAGACGTTCCGTGACAGCGTTGTGACGCCCCGTGTCACGCCACGCTTGGCAGACCCGCCTTGGTCGCGGCGAGGCCCGCCAAGGCCGCCCAATCCTTGTCGCCGAAACCCGATGCCATTGCCTCGATGAAGTGGTCGTGGATCAGGCTGGCGAGAGGCAACGTTACCTGCAACCGGTCGCCGGCATCCAGCGCGAGCCCTAAGTCCTTCTTCCCCAGCCGCAACTTGAACCCGGCCGGCTCGTATTTCTGGCCGACGATAATGGCCCCATAGCCCTGATAGGCGGGAGAGGCGAACAAGGAGGTGGTCATCACTTCGATGAAAAGCGCCGGGTCGACGCCTCCCTTGCGCAGCAAGGCGATCGCCTCTCCCATCGTTTCGATGGCGGCCGCCAGCATGAAGTTGCCCGCTATCTTGAAAAGGTTTGCTTGTTCGGGAATCGATCCCACCACGGTGAGGCGTTGCCCGATCGCTTCGAGGGCCGGGCGCGCGCGCGCAATGTCCTTATCCGTGCCGGCTGCGATCACAATCAGCTTCTTGGCAGCCGCCGCTTCCGGGCGGCCGAATACCGGTGCTGCGACGTAGCCTATGCCACGCGCCGCGTGCGCCTCAGCCAGCTCATGCGCCAAATCGACGGAGATGGTGGCCAGATTCACGTGAACCAGCCCGGGCGCCGCTTGGCCTAGCAGCGCACCGTCAAGCCCGACCTCGCGCAGCGCGTCGTCGTTGGCCAGCATGGAAAACAGCAGCTCGCCCTTGAGCGCCTCGATAGGCGCCTTGGCAGCCACCGCGCCGCGGGCGGCGAGTTCGGTCACCGCGGCGGGCGATCTGTTCCAGACTGTGAGTTGATGCCCCGCCTTCAACAGATTCCCGGCAATCGCCGACCCCATGTTCCCAAGGCCAATGAACCCGATCTTCATGCGGTTCTCCATCGTCGAAGCGTTCGGCTGGCGGCTTGCTACATCTTTGCTTCGCGGGGAGCCTTCAGCGCATTCGCCCACCAGACGAGCTGATCGAGCATTTCCTTGGCGTTCGGCACAAGATAGGAAAGCTCGGAGATGTCCTTGCCTTGCTGCCACACCGCCATGAAATCGGCACCCTGGATGTGAACGGCAGTGCGCATGGGCGCCATTTGCAGTTCGACGCAGATCAGCCGAAGGTGTTCGATCGCGCGCGCGCCGCCGACCGAGCCATAGCCGACATAGGCGGCGGGTTTCCTATTCCACTCGGGATAGGCGTAATCGAGCGCATTCTTCAAAACCGCCGGGACGCCGCGGTTATATTCCGCCGTCACGAAGATATAGCCGTCGAATTCGGCCACCTTCTTCTGCCAGCGCAGCGCGACGTCGTTCTTGGACGGCACCCAGAGGTTCGAAGCGACTTCGTCGAAGAACGGCATCGGATAGTCGCGCAGATCGACCAGTTCAATGTCCATGTCGTCGCGTTGCGAGGCAATCTCGTAAATCCATTTCGCCGGCTTTTCGCCGAAACGCACGGCGCGCGTCGTGCCAATGATAATCGCGATTTTCGGTTTGGCCATTGAGGCCTCCATGAGTTGTTGGTTGGCTTATGCGGTTTCGACGAGGACGATCTCGGCGTCATCCACGCCGGCAATCGCTATTTCCTTCTCGTCGGCGATGGCCGCGCCGTCGCGCGCGTTGACGCGAATTCCATTGACCTCGACGGTTCCCTTCGCCGAAACCAGATAGGCGTGATGGCCGGGAGTGAGCGCGAGTTTGAGATTCTCACCGGCTTTGACCGTGGCGCCGAGCACCCGCGCTTCGGTGCGGATCGGCAAGGCGTCCTTGTCGTCGGCGTAGCCGCTCGCGAGCGTGACGAAACGTCCGGAACGGTCCGACTTCGGGAACGGCTTGGAGCCCCAGGACGGCGCCCCGCCCTGCTGCGTCGGCAGGATCCAGATCTGAAACAGCCGCGTGGTATCGTTTTCCAGGTTGAATTCCGCGTGCCGGATGCCGGTACCCGCCGACATCACCTGCACGTCGCCCGCTTCGGTGCGCCCCTGATTGCCCATCGAGTCCTGATGGGTGATGGCGCCCTCGCGGATATAGGTGATGATCTCCATGTTGGCATGGGGATGGGGCGGAAAGCCCGACTGGGGCGCGATCTCGTCGTCGTTCCAGACCCGCAGATTGCCCCAATGCATGCGTTCGGGGTCTTGATAGTCGGCGAAGGAGAAATGGTGCTTGGCCTTCAGCCAGCCATGGTCGGCTCCACCGAGCTGTTGAAAGGGTCTGATCTCGATCATCGCAAGTCTCCGTTCGCGGGCCGCCGCATTCAAGGACGTATAATTATTCTAAACTGGAAGACGCCCAGGAGATAAGCCGGTATACCGCGTTTTCAAGTACAGTCGCCCGGATCGCCCGCAATCGTGCTCGCATAATTGGCAAGGTGTACGCCCGTCCCGAAACGCGACGGGCTGCAAACCAAGGCCAAATTGGGGCCTTGTGCCGCGCCGCGGGCGACCGAGCTCTCTATATATAGTGACTTATACTGACTGTGCAGGACGCGCGCGCGGCGTCACCCTGCAAGAGGCTGCACCGATTGTGGAATAACCGGCGTGCATGAACTGAGCATTGCCAAGTCGATTGTCGATTCCTGCGTCGCGCGCGCCGAGGGCGGGCGCATCGTAAAGATTCGCATCGAGGTGGGGCAACTCGCGGCGGTTCTGCCCGATTCGCTTCGGTTTTGCTTTGAGATCTGCGCCCAAGGCACGGCGGCGGAGGGCGCGGTTTTGGACATCCTGGAGACGCCCGGTCGCGCAATATGCGAAGCCTGCGGCGAGTCAATTCTGCTAACATCGCCTTTCGGCCGCTGTGCCTGCGGCGGTAGATTGAAGATCGTCGCGGGCCAGGAGTTGAAGATGAAAGACATGGAGATCGCTTAATGTGTGCGACCTGCGGCTGCGGCTCGACCGACACGATGATTGACGGGAAAAAGGTGCACGCGGACGCGGCCCATTCCCACGGCCATGCGCATGACCACAGCCATGGCGATCATCACCATGACGACCATCACCACCATGACGCGGATTCACGCACCGTGTCGCTGGAAGAGGACATCCTCGCCAAGAACCAGCTACTCGCCGAACGCAACCGCGGCTGGTTCGCCGGCCGCGACGTGTTCGCGCTCAATCTGATGAGTTCGCCCGGCTCCGGAAAGACCAGCATCCTGGAACGCACGATCCGCGACCTAGGGAAGGAATTCCCGGTCGCCGTGCTCGAAGGCGATCAAGCCACCACCGCGGACGCCGAACGCATCCGCGCCACCGGTGCGCCCGTCGTTCAGATCAACACCGGAACGGGTTGCCACCTCGACGCCCATATGGTGGCGCATGGTGTGGAGCGCCTGGATCTGAAACAGGGCGCCGTGCTGATGATCGAGAATGTCGGCAACCTGGTGTGCCCGGCGCTGTTCGACCTTGGCGAAAGCGTGCGCGTGATCGTGATGTCAGTGACGGAGGGCGACGACAAGCCGCTCAAATATCCGCACATGTTCCGTTCCGGACAATTGCTGCTGATCAACAAGCTCGACCTGTTGCCCCATGTGCGGTTCGACCTCGCCAAGTGCATCGGCAACGCTCACGAGATCAATCCCGATCTCGAAGTCCTGACGCTCTCGGCCGAGACCGGAGAGGGAATGCGCGGTTGGTACGATTGGCTGCGCGCCCGCACCCCGCAGCGCAATGCCGCCTGACGGGCCCTGCCGCATAGAAACGCGACGATGACCACGCTCGTCATTGGCTTCGGCAATCTGCTGCGCGGCGATGACGGCGTGGGACTGACCATTGCACAGACATTGGCGGATAACCCGCCCCCCGATTGCCAGGTCATCGTCCGCCATCAACTGACGCCGGAATTGGCCGATGCCATCGCGAACGCAACGCTCGTTGTCTTCGTCGATGCCGCAGCCGACGCTGCGCCGGGCGTTGTCGTCATTCGACAAATTCGCGAAAGCGCCAAATCGCCGACGGGCCTGGGGCACGCGTCGGACCCGCCCGGCCTGCTCGGCCTGGCGCGAAGGCTTTATGGCCGCGCGCCTGAGGCTTTTCTGATCGGCGTCGGCGCCGGCTCATTCGCGATGGGCGAGGGTTTGTCGGACATGGTCACGGCAGCGCTGCCCGAAGCGATTGCCGCGGTGCGCAAGTTGGTGGCGCGCGACTCCGGCGGCGAAGATCCCTCAACGGGAACCGGCACGCCTTAGATCAGGCCGTAATCGAATCGACGATGGTTCCGTCCGCTTCCGCCAAATCAATCTCCACCGCATAGGGGTTGGCCGCGTGGGTCGAACAGCTGAGGCACGGGTCATAAGCGCGCAAAACCGCCGAGACCCGATTGAGCATGCCTTCCTTCATCTTCTTTCCTTTGATGAAGTGGCGCGCGACTTGATTGATGCTGCGTCCGATAGACAGATTGTTGTGACCGGTGGCGATGATCAGGTTGCACCAGACGATGGCCCCGTCCTCGTTGACCTTGTAGTGGTGCATCAGAACACCGCGCGGAGCTTCCGCCATGCCAACGCCTTCGAGCGCATTCACCCCGGCATGGGCGCGGACATGCGTGTTCAGGATCGCTGGATCGTTCAGCAACAGCTCTATCCGCTCCAGCGCGTAGATGATCTCGATCAAGCGAGCATAATGGAAATAGAAGGAGCTCTGTACGATCTTGCCGAATCTCTGGTGATATTCGGCAAATTCGGCATCCGCCGCCGGCGTGCCGCAGCGCGCTGCAACATTGAGGCGGGCAAGCGGGCCGACCCGGTAGTTGCCGTCCGGAAAGCCAATCGGCTTGAAATAGGGCGCCTTCAGGAAGGACCGCGGCATCGGCGATTCGCCAATATAGGTCGCATAGTCCTTGGCGGGCATGCGGTCGACAACGACATTGCCCGTCGCGTCCACGAAGCGAAGGCCCCCGTCATATAATTGGATATTGTCGTTGTCGTCGATCAGCCCGGCGTACATTGTGGGTTCATTGCCGAAAACGCCGATCTCTTCCTTGAACTTGTCGACGATCCCCTTGAAGAAATCCAAGGTCCGCAAGGCGATCGCTTTCGCTTCCGGCAAACCGGCGAGGATGCGGTCGCGGCCCGCCGAACCGAGCGGCGCGTTGACGCCGCCCGGCACGGCCCAGGACGGATGAATGCGCTCCCCGGCGAGGGTCTCGATCACCTGCTGGCCGAACGCGCGCAGCGAAATGCCGTCCCTGGCGAGTTCGGGGTGGTCTTCGATGACGCCGAACAAATTGCGCCGGGCCGGATCGGAATCGAATCCGAGCAACAGGTCGGGAGCCGACAGATGGAAGAAGCTCAAAGCGTGGGATTGCACGATCTGGCCGCAATGCATGATCTCGCGAAGTTTCGACGCCGTCGGCGGCACCGTCACGCTCATGATCGCTTCGCACGCCTTGACCGAGGTGATCTGATGGCTGATCGGGCAGATACCGCAGATGCGCGCCGTGATGGCGGGCATTTCGTAAAACGGCCGGCCCTCGACGAATTTCTCGAAGCCCCTGAGCTGGGTGACGTGAAAGGTCGTGCCAACGACGTGGCCGTCATCGTCGAGATTAATGGTGATTTTCGCATGACCTTCGATGCGCGAGACTGGGTCGATGACGACGGTCTTCATAATGATCTCCTCAGCCGAAACGCAGCTTGCTCTTCAAATCCGGGATGCGCCCATCGAGGAGTTCGTTGATCACGAACAGGATCGCCGGGGCCGGCGGCGGACAGCCGGGCACATGCAGGTCGATCTTGATGACGTCGTGCAGCGGAACCGCCTGCTTGCGCAGCACCGGAATGTCGAG
>Ga0265340_10000070_pt1 | contig 48799 bp, 67 predicted proteins | sample 4CB225metaG_FD_202082 | JGI IMG/M metagenome (GOLD analysis project Ga0265340, IMG submission 202082) | Rhizosphere microbial communities from Carex aquatilis grown in University of Washington, Seatle, WA, United States - 4-CB2-25 metaG | ecosystem: Host-associated > Plants > Roots >...
CTCGTTGCGCGACAAGAAGGGATACCCACACGTCACGATCGAAGTGAAGAACGATCGCGTACAGCAGACACGGGGCAAGCAGAACGAGAAGCCGGCGGAGAAGTATCAGAAGTACGTCGATGAGTTCTACGCGTGGCTCGAAGAGAACGACATCAGTACGGAGAGGATACCCAAGGAGCTTCAGCCGTACGCCGACGCGATCATGGAACACGGACACGACGTCGAGGACGAGTACCTCGAATCCTACGCGCGCGACTGGAGTGGCCTCGTGCGTAGTGCGGAGGCTTGCGCCGAATGGCTGAAGATGGGCCTCTTGTACAACGATGCGGAACTGGCTGGCGCTCTGGAGAACGAGAACGTCACTCCGGAGGAGTTCGGGACGTTCCCGTACGCCATCGTAAGGAAGATCCACGAGAACGGCGGTGTACCGCGTGAGCTGGAGGCGATGGTCAACGTCGCGCGCATGACGAACAAGCTCGTCGAGCTACTGCCGCTTCGGGACCCGCCGCTGCCTCCGAACGCGCAGACAGACCTGTTCGAGCGTGAACCAGGCGTGCCGGCGCGTCTGCCTGGACAGGACCCCAAGGGCCCGGTGCGAATCACGCGTCAGTGGGACAAGAACAGTACGTACCTCGGGTACAAGTCGATCGCCTTCGACACGTGGAGCGATGGCTATTCCGACGTGGAGGAAGAGAAGACTCATTGGCTCTACCCAGCCGAAGAGTGGCTTGGCAAAGGCTTCGAGTGGGACGAAGACAAGGAGATGTACGTGGGGCCGTGGTTCATCCATCGCTTCACGCCGCAGCAGGCTGAAGACTGGCGCTCGGAAGCAGGCATCGAAGATGGCAACGTTGCTGCTGAGCTGCGCAATCGCCGTGTGACGCCGAAGATGGTCGCGGAGATCGAGGAAGCGGAGGGCTATCCGAAAGATGGAGCGGAGTGGCGCCGTACCAACGATCACGTTTGGGATCTCGATGCGCAGGGCATCATCGACGTGATCGACGAGCGAGGCATGCGACGGAACGCCGGCTCGAAGCGGACGTCGCGCCCGCGACGCTGATCGTCTATCCTCGTGTTACGGCCGCGACGCTCCCCTTCGTGTCGCGGCTCAGAACGACCTGGCGGTCGCCTCTCTGCCGGGTCGTTCGCCTATCGACGCCGCTTGAGCCAGCGGACGAATGCGTTGTTGTTGAGCGCCCTGTTTCTCGCCGTCTGAATGAGCGTCACGACCTCGTGCGGCTTGCCGCCGACCAGGATGAGATGCTCGGCGATGACGAGCGCCGATCGGTTGCGTCCAGCGGCGCAGGTCACGAGCGCACGCTCGCCGCGGGCTCTGGCTTCGTTGAGGAGGCCGACTGCTCTGAGGATTTCGCGCTCCTGGCTCCTGACCGAGTCGACGTCGTCGACGTCGTCGATGCGCGCCATGTGGACGACCGTGCCGTTCTCCAGCGTGTCTTTGTCGAACGGACCACTGTCACCAGATTCGTAGTCGGTGAACTCCCACGCGACGTTCATCACAAACTGGAACTGTCCGAGCTGTTCAGACTTCGCGTACGAGAGCAGGCCGCCGATCGAGATGTCCTTGGTGATCGGCGAGATGACGGCGTGTGGATCGAACAGCATGGCGTCTCCTAATCGTCATTCGACTTCAGACTCTTGAGGTACATGAGCAACGCTCGAAGCACGACCTTGCTCTCGGGCGTCGCGTGGCCTGCCTTGTGCGCTCGGTTGATCGTGACGAGTGACGCATGCAGGAGGACCTCGGGGTCGTCAGGCTCGCCCGGGACGCCAGCGATCGCCATCAGGACGTCGTCGCACAGGTCTTCGTACTCGTCGTCGAGCGCGTCGAGCTTCGGCTCCAGGCTCGCGATGCGTTTGATGGTTGCGATTTCGAACGTCGTGAGCTTGCGCGGCATGCGCTGCTCACGGTCGCCGACCCAGGCGGTGATCGTCGGATCGCCGAGTGCCTGGAGGAAGCCGTCGTACTCCTTCTGGAGCTTCGTACGCTCAGCGTCGACGTCGGCGATGCGCTCGGACATTCTTTTAGAAGCTGCCACGTGCGAGCCAGTCCTTGAGCGAAACGTAGACGGTTCCGCGCATGGCTCGGATCTTCTCGTAGTTGCCAGGCTTGTGCGCAAGACGAATCTGCACGACGGTGTCGCTCATCGCGTCGCCCGTGTTGAGCGCGTACGCGAGCGCTCCGGCACAGTACTGCTCGCGACGCGAGTACACGTGTTCTCCGTCGGCATCGTGCTCGACGGTGTTGTGACAGAGGAACGCGCCGCCCTTGCTCGTGATGGCGGAGAGCGAGCGGATACGTTCGCGTGTGAGATGCACGCCCGAACCGTCCGCGAGGAACGGGCAGCCAGCACATGGCTTCACGAGGTCGAAGCGCATGACCTACTCTCCGGTCCAGTGCGCGGCGCGATCCATGACGTAGGTCCACTCCACGTCGTCTCCGCAGTGCCAGGCAACCCGTGGCGCCTGAAACGGCAGCAAGGAGCGAAGCAGGGCCAACGCCCGCTGCTGTGCTGCATCGAGAGCTTTCAGTTCGGTCTTCGGCAGGAACCTGACGCTGCCGTTGATGCGAGGTCTTTCGAACAACGGGTCCGTCGCCTCGAACGTCTCGGTCGTCTTCAGATTCGTGAACTGCTTCGGCGGCTCACGGAACACGGCAGGTCCAGTGGTCGACTCGATTCCGATCTCAAAGCGTTGCCCGAGCTGTGCGACGACACGAATCGTGACGTGTTCGAGCGCTTCGGCTCCGGCGAGAATCGCGATGGCACCTCGGTACTGGTTGCACAGGTGATGGATCACCGCCCGCGGAGCATCGTGACCCGCCGCCTTCACGCAGCTGACGATCGCGTCCTCAGCGTCGGTCCGATACCACGGACACGACGCACCCATGCGCCCGAGTGCATCGAGCGAAGTGAGAGTGTCGAGGATCATCGTGGCCGCCTGTACGGCTTCAGGAACGGCGCCCGATTCGGATGCGTCTTGCCGCAAGGACAGGCGCCGCGAAAATGAACGACGGGGACAGGTCGGCCCGGTCCAGCTCCGCTCGGATACGAGCCCACTATGCCTTCTCCATTTCAGCGATCTTCGCGCGGGCACTCTCGATCGCGCGGTGCGCGGCCGCATGGAACTCGGCGACCATCTCCGGGTGCGGGACGTCTAGCGCCGCGACGATGTCCATAGAACTCTTCGTGTATCCGATGATCGACTCCGGCGACCAGCCAGGCGGGTTCACGGCGATGTCGTCTTCGTTGTCGGTCTTGTCAGCGATCTTGATGAAGCGAGCGCGCAGGCTCATCGTCGGCGCGTTCTTGAGCTGACGCTTTTTCGCCTGGCTCTTCGAGAGCCCCGGAGGGTCCGACACCTCCTGGACGACGGCAGCGACGTCGATGCCGAACGTCTCGTGCAGCACGTCGAACGTCACGCCGCAGTCTTCCATCACGTCGTGAAGCACAGCGGCTGCGATCGTGACCTCGTCGACCACACCGTGACGCCTCAGGCGGTTCGCCACACTCAGGGGATGCGTGATGTACGGGATGCCGGCTCCACCTTTGCGGAACTGTCCCTCGTGCGCCTTGGTCGCGAAGGCGACGGCACGTTCGACAAGGTCGCTCATACGAGGTCGTCCAGATCGATTTCCGGCTTCGATCGTTCCAGCGCATCGAGGCTGCCGTCGTAGTCGTGTGGCGGCTCTTTGCTGCTTACCGGCGGCAGGCCGGCCTTCTCCCGCTGTTTCGCCAGCGTGGCCTGCGTCGCGATTACGACGGACGACGCCGGCTGTACCGCAGCGTCGTTGCCCCAGCTGGTCCATCCAGGACGAAGCGATCGAGCGAAGAACTCGGCGTATGGTCCATTCGAGCGCGACTCGATCATGTCGTAGAAGACCTTCGGCTTCGCCGAGTGCACGCGCTTGCCGTTGAGCGTCTCGTGATTTGCTCGAACGAGCGACCCTTCGAAGTACATCTCGTAGTCTTCCTCGTCAGTCTCCAGCTCGCTCGGCACGTCATTGCGCTCGGTGCGGACGGCCCAGCCGCGACCCCGAGTACCGAACAGAAGCAGCTCGTGCTTGCCGCGGAAGTATCGCCCGATGCCGACGCGCGTTTTACTCCACGCGACGTTCGTCTTGTAGACGAAGCCCAGCTCCTTCATGAGCCAGAGACCGTCCGGCAGGAAGTTGTTGGTGACCCACATGTACAGGTGCGCGTTCTCTTCCGGCAGCCACAGTTCGGAGTTGCGAATGACGTCTGGCATCTCCTTCGTCTTGAGGAGCGGGTAGTGGCGATCGGCGCCGCGTTTGATCTTGCCGGCTCCGACCTCCATCCATGGCGGATCCATCTGACACGTAGCGAAGTTATTCATCGGTTCCTCACGAGGCTCCGGTCATGCCGATGAAGCATGCCGAGCAGATCGCCCGTGCGGAGAACCGCTTGGACTGCTTGCTCTCCGGCATGAGCGTGACGCCGCACGAGCAGGTTGTCGGCGCGTAGTGCGGTGCCTTCGAGTCCGAGGTCTGGTACGGCTTCAGGCACTTCGCGCAGCAGATCGTCCCATCCCATTTCGTCTTGCCGTGCGTCTCGCACGCGAGGGTGTTCTGGCGCAGGTGGTCTCTCAGGTTGCTCACTCGTCGTTCCCTTCCCGCATGCGATGCGGCGTCAGTCTGTCGGGCCAGTTCCTCGGGTGACCGATCTCGTGGCCACGACGGCGGAACTCGACGCCGAAGCGCAACTCCAGGCTCTGCTGTCGAGCCATGTCGTCGTCGGCATCAGCGCTTGTTCCGCGCGTCGTCGTACAGCGGGAACGCGAGATAGTCCGGTCGCTGCGGCGCTCCGGGAGCACGCAGGTCGACGTCGTCGACGGTGATCTCCAGAACGTCTTCTCCCTCCTTCGACCATTCGCCGCGACAGATGAAACCGTCGTCGCCTCGAACGACAGTGGTGCCGTTCTTGAGAAGCTCGATGTCGTACGAGCGAACGGGCCCTTCGAGAGGGACGAGGCGAACGATCATCGTACCTTCCTACAACACACGCAACGCACCGTCAAGAGCTAGAGCGGCTCGTACCCGATGTGCTCGGGGAAATAGGCCGGCGCCTGGGCGCCATTGCATCTGCGTCGTGGATTCAAATGCGGACATCGGAAGCCCATGTCGACAAGCGTGTCGCATCTCATGGGATGCATCTCGACCGTCTGCTCCCACTTCTGTTCTGTCCCGATGGCGCTGTACCTCCGATCGAGTTGCGATAGCTCATGGAACGCATCGTGACCCGCCGCTCCGAAATGATGTAGCTGTGACGCAAGCGCGACCCACAAGCTGTACGGCTGATCCCCACCAGCTTGTAGGTATTGGAAGAACGCGCAGTGCCGTCGCGCGATGAGGAGGCCTTCGTCCGCTGCGTCACCATGCAGCACGGTGAGCGCTCGGTTCGTGTATAGGTTGCCGGTCGGCGGGTCGACGCTGTTGCTGCCCGGCGCGTTGAGCAGTGCGCTCCGAAGCTCGTCCTCGCCCCACGCTCGCTCTTCGACAGCGCGCACCAGGTGCTCCCAGTGTCGACCATCAGGCTCGAACGCGCCCATCAGCGCTGCCTGCGGCGAGATCGGCAGCGTTCCGCCCCTCGCATCCGCGAGCTTCTTGTGCATCGGCGAGCCGACGAGGTTACCTGGGCGCCGATGCATGTCGTACGTCAGATCGAGCCGCAGCGTGTCCTGCATCGGGATCAAGCGGTCGAAGCTCGATGGGATCGCGTCGTCGATCTCGGAGATAACACCCGACTCTTCGAGCCACGCCTGCATCCACCGCCGCGCCATCCAGCCCGGCACCAGCTCGCGGAAGAGCACGCGTACGTGCACGCCCTGTCCTGAGCGCGAACGGTTCACGAGGAAGTTCGCGCCGGAGTCTACGATGCACGCGAGGAAGCGCTGTACGTCGCTCTGCCAGTCGCAGCCCTGCTTCTTGCCGTCGAAGTCGGCTGCGATCCACCAGCACTTCGGCAGGTCGTTGTACTTCGTCCCTGGCACGAGCGCGTACGAGCCGATCTCGATCTGTCCCGTCATGTGCCGGATGAGCGTCTCGTCGCTCACGTCCATGTATACCGGGCGCCAGAACCACGGCTGCTCTCGGCTCGGGTCCCATGACCGCAGCGCATGGCAGTCTTCGGGTCCGCGTGTCGCGTCCCGAAGGAACCGCACTTTGTCTGCGATCGATAGGCTCACGTCCTGCTCTTCTGCCAGCGACGATCGTACGCGGCGCTGAGGAGTTGCTGGCGGCGCAGCAGCTCGCTGATCGTCGAACGGTGCATCTCTGGCGAAATCGCCGCGAGCAGCAGCGCCGTCTGTGTGACGTCTGCGAGAGCCCCGTGGGCGCCCATCGTGTCTATGCCGCGCCGCTTGCACGCCTCGGTGAGTTTGTTCGAGACCTTCGCGTCGTCGGGCCCGACGAACCGGTCCACACTTCGCACCCACGCCAAGACATCGAGCCACGGGGTCCATTTCATCATCGGCATGTCGAGACTGATGTTCGCGCTCCAGAACTCAGCCATCGCGAAGCCACGATCGAAGCCTTCCTGATACGCGCACGGCACGGCGCCATCGCAGAACGCGATGAACTCGGCCGCCTTCTGTTTGAAGGTCGGAGCAAGCGCGACGTCCTCGTCGTAGATGCCGTGCACACGGCTGGCTTCTTCCGGGATCGGCCGCTGCGGATTGATGAACGTCTGCCACTTCTTGACGATCTTCAGCTTTTCGACACGCACGACGGCAATCTCGACGATGCGGTCGCCACGCGTCGGCGCGGTGCCAGTGGTCTCGAAGTCCACGACGCAGATCGGTACGTCGCACCAGAGCGCGAAATGGTCGATCACGACCACCACCTCGGGCCGCAGTAGATCGCACCGAAACGACTGTCGCGGTTGCGACGAATCAGACCAGGTGGCAGCGTCGCGATGGCAGTTGCCCACTCATCGCCGAGCTTGTCGACGACGCAGACCTTGGAGCTGCGCTTCGCCCACGGCGTCTGTTCGCCACGCCACAGCGACAACCGCACAAGCTCACGGTCGATCAGCACTTTGGGAGCGCCGACAGCTGTGAGAATCAGGACGCCGAGCGCTTGTGATCCTGGCGCGACGGTATTGAGTGAGCGGGCGAGCACGTAGGCGCCTCCGTGGTCCCACGCATCGGTTGGCTCCAACTCGCGGGCCTTCTGGACTTTGCTGAGCGACCGATGAATGCAGCGAAGCCATTCGTCGGGGCCGGCAATCAGAACCGGTCGTTGCATGCTCGACAAGCTATTCGACGCTGTCATCGTCCTCCGGTGGTGGCGCTCCATCGTCGAATCGTTCGTCGACGCGTTTGCGTGACTCCAGCTCCTTCAGACGGCGCACGATAAGAGCCTGCGCTTGTTTCTTCGTCATCGCATCGATCTCCTCGGATGATGCGAGCTTGTGACCGACAAGAAACGCTCGTTGCTTCGGCGTCGCTGGCTCGCGCATCTTCGCGTTGCGCTCGATGGTCATCACTGAGAACAGATCGGACGCTTCGCCCGCAGTTTTCGGAACAGAGTCTGGCTTCACGCCGATCTCGACGAGTGCGTTGCGTTGCCGGTCGCTGGTCGACTTGTCACGCCAGTTCGCGTCGGAGCGCATGAGATCCTCTGGCGAAAACAGCTCGCCGCTCATGCCCTGCTCGATGACCTGGCGCGTCGTATCGACCTCTGGGCCCGCGTCCGTGGCGTCGCGTTCCTTGAACCGCACGCGCGACGTACGCGCGGTGAACAGTCGTTCGATCTCCTGCTCAACGAGCCCATACGCCATCTCGAAGTCGAGTCGCGTACTGAGGACGTGCGGAGCCTTATCGCGATGCCCTTCGCGCATGTCGTGAAACTTCACATCGACGAGCGAGCGGTCGTTCGCGCACCACGCTAGCAGGAAGTATCCGATGCGTGGGATCGACACGGTCCAGCCGAAACGGGTCTCGACCCACGACCACTTCGAGACCCGCTGACGCAGCACACGGAAGTCGATCGCGTGTCCAGTGAACCCACGCACCGTCGCGTCGCCTAGTTCTGGATTTTCACCAGGCGCTCGCGCTGTGCCACGACCTTCATCGAGCGGTACGAGTCCAGCTAGTGATGCGAGCTGGGCGAGTTGATGTCGCTGGCTGTTGCCAACGCAGTCGAGCACTAGCGCATCTACCTTCGCCGGTGCTGGACGCAGCGCGCGTCCGATCGCTTGAATATAGACGAGCTGACTGTTCGTCGGTCGTGCCATGAGGACGCCCTGTGCGCTCGGATCGTCGTACCCCTCGGTGAGTAAGTCGCACGATAGAAGAACGCGGATCTTGCCCTCGGAGAACGCCGCGAGCAGTGCGTCCTGCTCGTCCTCCTTCATGCCGCCGTCGACGGCGCGGGACGGGATGCCGTTCTGTCGGAAGCACTCCGCGAGGTCGTGGGCATGCTTCACGGTGACGCAGAAGCCAAGCAGCTTCTTGCCTTCGCCGTACTGGAGGTAGCCGTCGACAACCGCCTTCATCACATCTGGCTGGCTCATCACCTTCGAGAGCGGTGCACGCTTGAACTCGCCGCTATCTGTCGGAATGACGTCGAGGTTGACCTTCAGATCGATGCGCACGCCACGCGGCGGCACGAGTGCGCCGTCGTTAATGAGCTGGAACGTGTTGCGCTCGTACGCGACGCCGTCGAAGACCTTGTCGAGCGCGGTGCCATCGGTGCGACCTGGAGTTGCAGTCATGCCGAGGATGCGCAGCTCGGGGTTCATCTCGCGCAGCCAGCCGAGGAGCTTCAGGTATTTCGCGCTCGTGGAATGGTGGCAGTTGTGGACAACGACGTCGTCGACGAGATAGGTGTGTGTCCCTTCGATTTCGAGATTGTAGACAAAACCGTCTGGACACAGGTCTCCAGGTCCTCCTGGATCTGTGCGTTCGTGAACCTGAACACGGTCCAACCGGCGCCACGTAAGAACTCGTCCTTGCGTCGGTCCTGGTCCCGTCTCTCCAAGGACGTGTGTGAGCTGCCGTCGATCTCGATCGCAATCTTCTCCGACGCATGCGCCACGTCGATCTTGTAGTGGTGCGGTGCCACCTCCGGCCGCGAGCGACCTGTCTTCACGATCCACTGCATGGACCATCCGGGTCCCATACGGACGAACAGAAGCAACTCCGCGTCCGTCGGTCCGCGTCCGTTGCCACCTCGAACCGTCGGCCCGTGGCCGATGCGTCGAAGCGTTGCGCTCATCTTCTGACGGGCTTCGACGAAACGCATCGGGTTGCGCTGTGTCATGCGCGCCGAGGCGTACTTGCGATTGGTCTTGGCCATTGTGATGGACGCGTTCTTCGATATGGCTACGCGGCCACACGTCTTCGAACAGTACGCACGCCCTTTGTTCCGCGCCTCGTTCGCCTTCGCGTAGAACAGCTCGACTACTACTCCGCACGTCGCACAGTTCCCGCGCCACACTGACTTCAGCCGGTTCGCCGCCAGCCACGCGATTCGACAGGCCGGACAGATCTTCTTGTTGTTCGGTATGATCGTCGGACACCTGGCACACGTTTTCATGCAGTAGTACCTCGTCGTCGGCTACCAGCTCGCGGGCGGCGACCCATCCGCGGCGAGTGAGCACAGGATGCTCTTCGGTACATACGAAGCGATGGTCGCCAACGTTCACGACGACCACGCGCGACGGCGCAGGGCGGCGCATCGTATTAGCGACACGGCGCTCGACAATCCTACCAACGCTTTCGTCATACGAGCGCACGCAGTCGCCAACGCAGATCGTTTCGATCGGACGACCATCTACCTTCGTGCCGGCGGGAAAGCACTCGTCGATGATTACGAGGCTCGGCGCTCGCGCTTGTACGCAGTGCTCTCCGCGGCCGGTGCAGGTCTCATCGAACCGCGCTCGGTTCGCGAGCGTGTCGATCGAGCCGAGCGTTAGGAACTTGCCGATGTCGCGTCGGTTGCCCTGGACGATGCCGGCTGTGACCTCGGGGGCGACGAGCTTGATCGTGCGATACGCCTGGTCCAACAGCTTCTTACGGTGTGCGAGAAACCAGATCCGATAGTTGAAGCCAGGGTTCTCGTCGCGCAGACGACGGATGATCTCCGCAGAGATTATCGTCTTGCCACCACCGGTGCTCAGGACGATCAGTGGAGCGCGTCGTCCGTTCGCGAAAGCACGGAACACCGTGTCGACACAGTCGATCTGATACGAACGGAGCTTGCGCGGCTGGAGCTGCGGCGTGCCGAGCGCGAGCGCGGCGACTTCGCGCTGGACGGTGGTGACCGACGCCTCCGCGATCTCCGAGGCCTCCATGAGGTCGCCTACGAGAAGAGCTGGTCCGCCGCCCGGCTGCGCTGTCCAAGGTTCAGGATCTGCAAGCCGGAGCGGCGTGAGCCACACGATCTCAGGGACGGTGACGACAGGCACAGGCCCCCGTCAGACCATGTCCTTCTCGTCGGCCTCGACCTCAGAGTCGACGCGGTCGACGTTGTTGAAGATCGGAACCGGCGCCTTCGGATCGTCTGTCGCGCGCTTCTTTCCAGCGCGCTGCGTGACCGAGATCTTGACGCCTTTGCCGAGCAGATGATCCGTATTGAACGAAATCATACCGCCTTCCAGCTCCTTGTTCGGGCACTTCGTAGCCGCCATGAGCTGCTGGATGCGAAAGGCGTTCTGCTGGTTCGTGAACTCTTTGCTGCCGCGCTCGATGATGTAGTCCTGGAAAACCGAGCGACCGGCGTACTTGTCTTCCTTTTCGTCGTTCACGATCGAGCCCTCAGCCGTTTTCACGATCTGGAACTCGATCGAGATCATCTGGAGTGCGGGCAAGAAGTTGGTCAGTCCAGGGGTGACCTTGATGAGCAGCGCATGATAGCTGCCTGATGGCAGCGTTTCGCGTTGCGGAGGGGTGGCGTCCTTGACGTTGTGCTTGACGACGACTTCCGGCATTGGTTCAGGGCGCCTCCAGCGCATTGAGCATCGACTTCAGGGAACCGAGTTGATCATCGCGAACATGGACCGATCGCTCGACCCCCGCCTTGTCCTTGAGCCACTCGCGAGCTTTCTCTTTGCTCCCGAGCTTGGCGAGCAAGAGCTGACTCAGCTCCGCCGCCATCGCGTTCGTGATGACGTCGCCTTTGCCAGCGATCGCCGCATCCGCGCTCGGCGTCGTGGCCTCGTCAGGCGGTGGGCTCTGAGGTGCCGCCGCGGCGGGCGCAGTGCGTTCCGTCTTCGCAACGGGCTCGCCTTGCGGCGCAGGAGCAGCTTGCTTCAGCTCATCCACGAGAGAGCGAGGAGACGACTGTGACGACAGCGCCGGACGTTCACGGACCTGCGGCATCGTGTTCTGGATGACGACGACGGCACCGTCCGCGTCGTCGAGACCTTCCATCGACTCGGCGCCGACATTGTCGTAGCCGGCACAACGCAGTACGGCGTGGCAGTATGCGCGCGTATCCGCCATCGAGATGATGGCGTGGTTCTGCATGTTCACGCGCTCGGTCTTGTCGCAGTAGCCCTGGCCTTCCTCCTGTCGGCCGGTGCGCTTGTGCGTCGCGATGTAGCGACATGAGCTGTAGTTCGCGCGCGTGTCCTTCGGCAAGCCCGTCGTCTCGACCATGCGAGACTCGATGCCGAGCGCATGCGCCAGCTTGAGTACGCCGCTCTTCTTCGGGTGCGCCGTGTAGTGGCCCTCCAGGAACGCAGATTTTTCCTGCGCTTCCTTGAGCGTGTTGACCATCAGCTGCCGCTGCTTGTTTTCGCGGTCGACGTACTTGACCGAGTAGACGAAGTCGCGGTTGGGATCGAGGATGCTCGTGAGAACCCGCTGCCGTTCCGCGAACGCTGCACGGAGCGCTGCGGGATCGGCCAGCGGCATCATCATGCCGGCGTCCTCGATCTGTTGCGTAGAAACGATCCGATTAGCCGCAGGCGCGTCTGCGCCCACGTTCCCTGCTTCAGCCATAGATCACTCGCTCCTTCAGGCCGCTTTCGCCTTTGTGGCCTTCTTCTTCGTGGACGTGGCCTTCTTCTTCGGACTGACGGGCGCATCAGCGATGAAGTTGGACTGGAACTGCGCGAGGTCTTTCTCGCTCACACCCCGGAACCGAGGAGTAACGCGAGTGGACTTCAGCATGCCGGACTTGATCCAATGCCACACAGTGGTGCGGTGGACCTTGAGCTTCCGCGCGATGTCGCCGGTGCTCAGGAGCCCCAGGCGCTTGAACGTCGATGGTGTTGTCACCGGTTCTCCCTACACTCGCAACAACAGCGAGCTGAGGGCGAACGTAGTGTGTAGCGTAGGTCGCGTCAACTACTATTTGCCCAACAACTCGTCGAGTTGGGCCGCCGGAGGGTTCCAGCCGGAGTTGCGCAGGGTCGTCTTGATCACCTTGAGGTCTTCGCCGTTGCCGAGCGCCCATCGAAGCCCTGACGGCGAGATGACGAGCCACGATCCGTGCATCTGCTTCATGCCGGCGCGGATGGTCTCGCGCTCGTTGTCGACGATCGTCTTGGCCATCTTGCCGCTGTGGCCGTCAGCGAGGCCGTGGGCGAACGCGTCGAGCGCGGTCTGCACCGGCTTGGGGACCGATCCGCCGGTGCCGACCTTCGCGATGACGCCGATGATGCGACGGCGCGACTTCTCGATCAGGTACCTGCCGGGGCGGATGACGAAGACCATGCCAGAGCGTAGCTGATCACTCTTTCCACGGACAGATCCAGGTGCGAACGAGCGGGCGCTTAGCGAGCATGGCCTGAAGAGCCCGGCCATGAACATCCTGCATCACGTGATCGACACCGGGGAGACCGATCGTGGCTGCCTGTTTTTCGACGAATCCATCTGGGATCGCGAACGCGTCGTAGTTGCGACCACCGCCAAGCGTCATGCTGACGGTCAGCTCGATGGCGGGTCCGATGGAGCGGTTCGTCCAGCTCGCCGCCACCCCCGAGCACGAGTTGATGATCACTTCGCGCCGAGTGCGTTCCAGGCGCTCGACCTCTGGCTCGGTGAGCGAGTGAGCTAGCCGCCGGCCGTCGTTCATCTCGGCGCGCTTCATCGAGCGTACCTGTTTTCGTGTCGGCGGCGGACCGATCACGCTCACTTTGAGACCGTCACGGTCTTCGAGCTGGAGGACAAGCGTCTCGTAGATCTCGCAGGCGCGCTCGCGCATCGCTCGCGGAGGCGGGTCAGCTAGGCCGCCGCGTTTCTCCGCGAGCGAATGCACTATCTGCCGCATGTCGGACCGATACCAGTGTTCAGCCAGCCCGAGCCGCCCGAGCCCATCGAGCGCGGTGAGTTCCATCATGGAGCGGTGTAGCGAAGCACGCAGGTGCTCACGTTCGTGCCGGACTCCTTGAACGAACCCTCGGGCAGCATCTCGAAGTCGCCTCGCTCTTCGGCCCATGCGCGGAACGCCGTGTGTCGCTTGTCAGAACGGAACATAACTCCCGCAGAGAGTACCGAGACGAGCAAGCCGTCTGGCTGGAGCAAGCTCGCAGCATGGCGTACGTGATCGAGCTGGTCGTGACCGTCGACCTTGTTGAACGGTGGGTTCATCACGACCGCGTCGAACTTGGCGACCGGTGCATACGCCATGAAATCCATGGTGATGACCATCAGCTCGGGACCTTCATTTGACCCTTGTTCGCAGCGGCGAAGGTCCAGGCGATGCTTCGCGTCGCGTTCGACCGCGGTGCAGAGCCCACCACGTCGACGGATGGCCGCAACGATCCGTCCGGTTCCCGCACTCGGTTCGAGCACCAGATCGCCAGCCTTGACGCCGGCCCTGTCGACGAGCACGTCCGCGAGCTTGGGCGCCGTCTCGAAGAAGCCGACCTCGCGAGCAGTTGTTACCTCGCCGAGCGCGATCACAGTGTCGACGTGATCGGCGGCGTCGCCGGGAAAGAGATGTGCCTTTTTCCCGCGGTTCCACTTCCCACCACACGCCTGGAGCACCCTGTCGACCTTGAGGTAGAGCTTCCGGTCGAGCTGCCCGGGGAGCATGAGCAACGCGCCGGTGGCCGTGGCCTGCGAGAGCACATCGAGCACATCCTGATCGATCTTCACTTTTTCTTATCCCTTTCGGTGGGTGTCCACGCGCTGAGGCGCGCCTTGCCGAGTGGGTCTGGAGCTTGGCCAGAGCCACCGCACGCGCTGCACGGCTGCCAGCCCATCCCCCAGCCCACAAAGATGTGACCGTGTACGTGATTGACACGACCATCGTCGGGCCTCTTGCATACTTGACAGTCGGACATCGTTCAGTCCTTCCGACTCACAGCGTGACTTCCTCCAGGCGCTTGCCTCGGCAGAGTCGATGGGTACGGACCCAGTGCGCGTCGTCGTGCTCGTGGCGCGTGATGGCGTAGAGGATCGATGGATCTTCAGGCGAGCGTCCGCAGACGAACCTTCCGTCGACGACCGCAAGCCCCTCGTCGAACACGTCCTTCTTCCAGTTCGCCTGGTACGGGACGTTCCACGGGTCGTCGTTGAAGTTGCTCACGACGAACATGTCGAGCTGGTCGTCCACCGGGACGTCCCAGAGCGCCCGCATCGAGCTGCGGAAGTTGCGCTTGCCGAGTCCATGCCGGTACCCGGCGCGCTCGACGTTCGCCAGCACGAGCGAGCGCAGCTCGGCGCGCTCTGGCCGCGCACGCTCGGCCAGATCGAGCGCCGCTCGATACACTGGATTCGCCGAGTACGCGAACACCAGCTCTTCCCACGCGCCGTACTTCGGCCGATGCGTGCCGCGAGCGAGCCGTACGAGACCCGAGGCGCCCTCGACGAGCGCCGCGAGCGCTGCACAGCCGCGAGCGCCGTCGATCGGAGGTAGTCCGAGCAGCAGACGGCCGACCAATGACGCGCCGCGCTCGCGGGCATCAGCACACGCGCACACCACGCGTCCGTCTTCGCGGAGCGTCACGTCGTGGCGCTTGTTACCTCCAGCGGTAGGGCAGGCGATCAGGGTCGAGGCGAGAGTCTTCACGGATGCTCCTTCGGTGGTTGGCAGATGAAACAGAGGCGTGCCCGGACCTTCGGCTTCACGACGCAGATCGCGCTGCACTTCGAGCAGACGCGATCGCCGCAGCGGAAGCACGTACACCGGGCGGACTTGTCGCCGACAATGAGGCCGTTGCTTCCAGTACGGCGCGCCAGCGGGGGCGAGGCAAGCGCTGCCCCCATACGACGGAGCACGGTTCGATCTCCTTCATGCGCGTCATAGTAATCACTACCTACGCAACCGTCACGTGTCGCCGGCTTTTTTGTCGGCCTCGGCCTTCGTACGCGCGTCGAGTTCGTCGTAGAACTCGTCGCGCTCACGATCACGCTTGGCGCCATCCAGCTCGCAGACGTACGCAACGCATTCGCCACTGCCGTCGCGGCCGTCGAAGTAACCGCGCGTCGCACGCGCGTCGCAATCCTGACATCGTGGCCTTCTCATACTGCCTTCTCCACGACTACGAGCGTTGCCCATGCCGGCACGAGTGCGAGGTGTTCCGCGGTGGCACCGATCGCCGCGACGATGACGTGGACGCCCGGAGGCCGCTTTTCTGGCCACGGGGTGGCGCAGTCGGTGCACACGACCACGCAGTTCGACGGGTACGGGCGCGCCAGTGCCTTCGCGATGCCAACCCGCATGTCGGTACCGCCGTGTCCAGCTCTGGCAGCGAGTCGACCGGAGGTTACGAGCAGATCTCGATGTACCGCTGCGTCGACGTCGATCACGCGGAGCGGTATCGCTAGATGGCGACATGCGTCGTCGACGACGCCGCGTACGAGCGCCCGCTGGTCACTGTCCATCGAGGCAGAGGTGTCCGACACGAGCGCGATCCGCGGCACCGGCCGCCGAAATGCCGGCATGATGGCGCGGCCGAACGCGTGTTGACGGCGCGAGACTCTCGTGTAGCTGTGCTGCACAGCACCCGCGGCCATGTGGCTCGCGCGACGCATCACGTTCGCGAGCAATCGGTCCCATGGAATGCGCCGCGGGCGCAGTAGCTCGTCAGCCCATTCGAGGAGACCGGATGGCGCACTGCCGCGGCCCTTCTGTTTGACGTGGTCATGTACGTCGCGCGCGACGTTGCGGCGGATGTCCCAGGCGTCTGCGTCCTGTACGCCATCGACGCCGCTGTTCTCTGGATCTCCGTGCTCCCACGGAGCCGCAACACCCGTCGAGCCCGAGCCGCAACCGTAGTTCTGCTCCTGAGTGCGCGAACCGCTGTGACCTCCGCCAGCCCCAGCCGAGCCTTTGCCACCGTCGCCGGCCCCGCCGTTTTTCTTCGTCTGGCCGCCGGTGACCTTCTTGCGCTGTTCGCGCCGCTCGTTCATACGCTGCGCGTAGTACCACTCGACAACCTTGCCGTCTGGCAGGCCAAAGTGCTTGGGGAGCACACACCACGCGTCAGGTAGCGGCGGAAGGGCCGGCTGACACTTCTGGCAATCGAGCAAGAGGCCGTCGTTGATGTCGCAATCGCTACACTCCCACCACTCTGGGAGCGTCCCGAGCGTGACACCGACCGCGCGAGCCCGCGCGGAGTGGTCGAGGAGCACGTGCTGTAGCTCGTGGCAGAGCGCGGTGGCGATCTGGCCGACGTCGTGTCGGTCGATCCAGCCCGGGCTCGCGTACAGCCGCCACCACTCGTCGACGGCAAACGACGGCACGTCCGGCGACACGATGAGTCGTAGTGCGAGCAGACCTCGCGCGTAATACGGCCGCGCGAAGACGGCACGCGTGCGGGCCTCCTTGAGCTTGCGTTCTGCGGCTGTGTACATCATCGGCGATTCACGAGCCGCGCGAGCGGCGTGTGAGTGAGTGGTCGACCGGCGAGGCGCGCTTCCTCGCGGCGTCGATAGAGCAGCTCGGCCGCGGCAGGCGTCTTCGCCCAGAGAGCGCGCTCGTTTCGACTCGCCTGCCGAGCTGTGATGACGGATATGACGAACTTTCGCGGTCGCTCGCCTGGATCTGGGAACCGGTCGGTACGCAGCACCGCAACGGTACCGTCGCTCGTGCGCACGACGTGATTTGTCTGTAGTCCGCGTCCATGACGCGAGTCGACCTCGTACCAGATCTCCCACGTCTCGCTGTCGGCGAGCCTGTCGATCTCGTCACGAAACATCTGCCACGCGGCTCCGCGCTCGTAGGCTCGCGCGAGTGCATGATCTGTCCACGTCGGCTTCATTCCGGAGTCCTCGCTGTGACTTCAACGGGCAACGCATCGCCGTGACGACGGCTGTCGCGCACGCAGATGAGGTACGTGTAGCGGTAGTGCATGTTGCGATACGACCGAGCCGTGTCCTCGGGGACTGGCAGCGAGCTGTTCACGACGTAGTGCAGGAGGATGAACCTCCCGAGATCCTCAACGCTCGTGCGTGCCGCCTGGATGATAGACGAGAGCTGTACTTCGACAGAGCGCTCGAACGGACTGAAGCGCACGTGCTTGTGGCAATGCCCGTGCTGTTCCGGCTGCGAGGGGCATCGACCCTCGCCTGGCGTTTCATAGAGGCATTGCGTCGGCGGCACGGGTGGCGCTGACGGCGCCTCCTTCTTCTTTCGCCGCGGCTTGGCGTACGGCGAGGTCATCGTCGCTTCGCGCTTTCTGACAGTATCGGGAGTCCGACGAGCCTTCGTACCCGATCGAGTCCGTAGCGTTCGCCCTCATCGTCTGTCCACGAACGCACGTGTGCCGCGCGATGGTGCTCAATGAACTCGGCGAACGTAGAGAACACGCGCGTGCGATCTGCCGGCAGCGAGGGTCCCTCACGCGGCACCTTGCCGGTGTTCGCCTGAAGGATGAGCGCGCCGGCACAGAGCTTCGCCTTCGGATCACGCTTCGAGAGAAAGCGCTCGCGCCAGTCCGTACGCTCGTAGTTGATCGTCGAGTGACACGGCAGCGGTTCGGTACCGATCAGGATGGTCCCGATGAATCCCTCGGGTGTCGACTGACCAAGCCAACCCGCCGCAGCTTTGCGCCGAAACGGACACTGGTCGCACGGAGCCTTCTGCGCCTTGTGCTCGCACTTTTCCGCGAGGTCGGCGGGATACGGCTCGCCTAGCGCGTCGTAGACGAAGCGTCGCGCGTCGTCGAGTGAGCCGTGGAACTCCCACTCGTCCTCGCCTTCTTCGCGTCGACGCTCCATGTCGTCGTCGTCCAGATCTTCGTCGTAGACCGTCGCATTGCCGTTTGGCTCGCGCACGATCATGAAGTGGCCGATGCAGAGGCTCATCGGTGCAGCTCCAAGCGCAGGTACGGTTCGCCGTCGTGCGTGACGTGCGTGACGCCGATGACGCGCAAGCAACCACCGCGACCATCCGGTCCGCCACCGCGGCCTTCGACACGTTCGCCGAGGCGCGGCGCATACGTTGCGACCGTTGGCCATTCGACGGTGCGGAACGTGTCGATGTTCGTGTAGCAGGAGATCCGCACCGGTTTGGCGATGCGCTCGATCTGACTAGCGAGCTTGCGCACCTCGGCTTCAAGCGAGGCGACGCGACGCAGCGCTTCACCATCCGTGTCTCTTTTCGTCACGTGACCCTCCCGTAGTCGACGCCAGCGGGCTTCAGGTGCCCCGCAACGAGCACGAGTCCCTTGTGGAACGGCGTGTTCGCTTCCTGGTCGGCGCCTGGCGGCATCAGCGCGCCGAGGTCCTTGGCCGAGCGCATCGCCATGCTTGGATCGTCCAGTAGCGCGCGGTTCATCACGCGCCACCCGTTCATGTAGACACGAACGTTGCCTCGGTGCTGCGCGACGTAGCTTACGACGCCAGAGAGGACGGCCTGGACCTGGTCCTGTCGCGACGGCATCGCGAAGCCGTCGGGATCGGCCATGACGTCTGCGGTGCGTGGGAGGTCCATGTTGGCGACCCAACTCGACCACATGGTCTGCGCAGCTTCGCCGACGAGCCCTTCGACGATCGTGCGTGCGACGACCGTTTTGGCGCCGTAGCCAGCCGCGTCTGCCGCAGCGAGCATGGTGGCCGTGATGTCCCATGTTCGTGCGCTCGGCCACGCCTTCGCCTGCTGCTCGATGTCCGTAGGCTGCGCCTGGGCGAGCATGGTGGCCGTGTCGAGGAACGCGACGACGAGCGCCGCCATTTCCGGGATCCCGTCTCGCCAGTCTGCTGGGAGCTTCGCAATCTTGCGGTCCTCTGGCGCCCAGCCGCGCAGCATGCCGGCGCGCCAACGTTCGTACTCGAACGGCCACTTGATGTGGACGCAGCGATTCGCGATGCCCGCGGTGATCTCGTTGGCGCCCACGTTCGTCTCGGGCGTGTTGCCTGCGAGGATGAAGCTCGTGTCCTTCGGGAGCTGCTCCGCGTCGCCCACGACGCCTTCCTGCACGACGCGCAGCGCGCTGTTCATCGTCGCTGGGGTGGCGTTCGAGACCTCATCGAGGAACACCACGCCGCCCTTGTCGCGGATCAGCTCGCGCGCCCAGCCCGGCGGCACGAGGCGCACTTCGGGGCGCCCATTGACGTCGGTCACGGCAGGGAGGCCGCCCTGATCGGTGGGCTCGCGTACCGAAAGCATGATCGTGTGCAGGCGTGCCTGGATCGCCGCAGCCATCGCACGCACGGTTGCGCTCTTGCCGATGCCGGGCTCGGAGTAGATGAAGACTGGCACGCGTGCCTGGACGCAGAGCGCGAGCACGGCCTCCGCGACCTCTCCAGGGCTCGTGGCCTTCGTGTCGTCGATCAGAACGGAAATGAGTGGCTTTTGGCCGTTAGCCGATGTCGTCGGCTTGGAGGATCGTTTCGTCGTCATCGCTTCTTCCCTTCGTCCTCGGCTGCGAGCTTCTCGACGAGCTTGCGAAGTCGGTCCCATCCGACGAACTGCGCGAGCTGACGCAGTATCCCGGTGTAGTAAGCATCGTCACGGTCGTTGTCCTTGGCGGCGCTCATGCTTTCGGTCCTTTCGTACGCGGTCGCTCCATGTGCTTGACGTCGTTCCACGACTTGTCTGGAATCGCCTTTGCTTCGAGCACAGGCGCTTCCTTGAGGCACTTCTCTGCGAGCTGAAGCGCGACGAGCTTGCCTGCGGCCTCAGCGATATCGACGAGATGCTGCCCAGCGTTGCGAGCTTCGGCGCACACCAGCTCGTAGTTCTCGCGTTCGAGCTGGCGCTCGATATCGCGCGCATAGCCACGGAGCGCTTCGATGCCGGCGCGAATGCGACGTGCCGTAAGTCCACGCTCGTGCTTTACAACGTCGTCGAAGAAGCTCATAGCGTCCCCATTGTCACGGCGGTTGCACACAACGTGTCGAACCGGTCGTCGTTTTCGCCGTACCCAGATCCTTGAGCGCGCTGTTCGGCATACGAGACGAGTGCTTCGAGCGCAGCCTCGACGTCCCCCTCGGACAGTGCGCGCTCGGCGCGTGCGAGTACGTCACTCATCGTGAACTCCATACATCTGGTGAGTAGCTCTGGATTCCGTCGGCAGCGGGGTGCTGTTCACCGTAACCGCGACGAGCGCCCTTGTAGGTCACGGACCGCGCACCGTTGCGCTTCTGACCTGTCGTGTGTTGGCAGATCTCCGACCACGCACGCGCAAGACGCGTCGGTGAGCGACGCCCAGCCTCACGTAGAAGATCTTCGATCTGGAATCGATCGAGCGCGCTCACGTGAGTGCTCCCAGCAAGCACGTGATGGCCTGCACCCACGTCTTCTCCATGTCGCGCGAGATTTCTCGTGCGAGAGCTGCATCGTGACCAGGCCACGGCCGATCAGCAGCAGGCCACGGCCGATCAGCAGCAGACGGTCCGAAGCGGCCACGGGCGAGCAGACGGTCTAGCGCACGTTCGTCGCGGCGGTTCTCGGCGACTCGTGCGGCGGCCGCCTGTAAGAGCTGCTCGTTCATGACTTCCTAGGCTCCCAGGTCAGGCCTGGCGCGCTGATGCCATCCTCGTTCAGGTTCGGCTGCGACATCGGCACGCCTTCACGCAATGCGCCGCCGAAAATGGCACGGTTGAGGATCGTCCCGATGCCATGCCGTGTGAGCCCCTTAGGGTTAAGGCCCTGATAGATGCGTATCCCCTCGCGCGAGTCCGACGGCAGAGCGCGGCAGACATCTTGTAAGTTCATGAACTCCCGCTGCTGTAGGATCAGCGCACCGGTGCACTCGTGCGTCGTCGCGTCCTCTGGTACCGGCTTGCAGCCTTCGGGAACTTCGTTGCGTGGATCGGTCGGGTGGCACGACATCGACTCGCCGCGACGGAGCTTCGACCAGAGCCGCACGAGGTTCTTCTGCGTGTACCAGCCGTGTGGGTGTGGGGTGCCCTGATTGCTCTCGCGCCAAGGGCACGCGGAGCACGGGCGCGGATTCGCTGCTGCGAGCTTCTTCTCGTCGTCGGTCATGTCGGAGCTTTCAGGGCGGCGGTGACGAGACGGCGGATCTCCGCGAGCGGAAGACTGGGCGCGAGATCGGCGATCTCCGTGAGGGCTGTGTCGAGAGACCGGTGAACGGAGATCGGCTTACCGACCTTCGCTAGCGCATACACGCCAACGCACAGTGAGAAGAGTCGCGACGAAATGAGGTGATCGAGCGCGCTCGACCCACGCGGCATGATCACGTACTGAATCGTCGACGCGACCTCTACGAGCTTCGGCCAGTTTGCGTCCATCGACTTGCGGACATCGTCCGCTGGCATCCGGGTGTCCGGCGCCATGACTGACACCAGCACGAGAGGCTTGCCGACGCGTGCACGCATGCGCTTTGCTGCGACTAGCGAGTCGTCCACGTCCTTCTGCGATGGTTGTCCGCGCCAGACAGTGATGAGTGCTTCGCCCAGCTCGATTGAGTGAATCACGCGACACCTCGACCGAACTGGAGATCGGCGACTCGCAGCCTGGCGAACAGTAGACGTCACCACTGCGTACCGGCGTCCATGCGCCTTCTTTCCAGATCGATACCGTGCTCATGCTGGCTCCTTCAGCGCGGTCTTTGCCGCGATGATCTGTTCTTTGGTGACGACTCCGCTGGTGAGCAGCTGCAACAAGATCTCGTTGCCGCGCCCCTGCCGAACTGGCGCGGTGCCGCGGGTCGTTCGTGCAGTCACGATCCACCTCGCACGCGTTTCGCCGGAGCACCGAGGGATGCGCGTCCGCCGAGCTTGATGCGGTCGCCCGCGGCTTGCCCCGCCTGGTATGCGCTGACGTCGCGGAGCTTGGACCTCTTCGGATTCGCGAGCTTGAGATTCGTGTCCATCCACGACGCGGCCCGCGAGCCTTCGTTCTTCATGCCTTCGATAGCAGCGTCGACGCGGGCGAGCGCAACGCCAGACCCGATCAGTTTGGCGCGAGCTTCTTCGCGCCCTTGCTTCGCGGCCTCACGTAACCGCTCGCTCACACGAGCCGCGCAGCCGACGCGCCACGAGTGCCCGTAGGCCCGGCCGCGACCGCGCGCGGCATCAGTCCCAAGTCGATCGATCTCCCGCACGAGATACGCGTACAGGTACCGCACGGCGTTGATTCGCGTCGCTGCGCCGACGAGGCGAATTTCACGTCCGTCGGTGTCGTGGTTGTAGTGCCAGTAATGGCGGCAGCCGTTCGCGCGGGCTACGCCGCCCGCGAGCACGCCCCGCCAGCGCACGAGGCGCTTGCTCTTGTCGATCGGCTCGACGTGTTCAGCAACGGGCTCCTCGGACACAGGCTTGTCGTCTTCGCCGCTCGCGTCGAGCAGCGCGGCGCCGAGCTGGTACTCCTCGATCAGCCGCTGCGCGGCAGCCGCTGCGTTCGCGGCCTCGCCTTCGGTCGCGCCGCTGTTCTCTGCGAGCGCGAGGAGCTTTCGGATCTTCGAGAGAATAGCAGCGGACGCTTCGCGCTGCGTTGGCGCGGCATCCTTCGCGAACCCCCAGCGGCGCTTACCCGGTTCGTAACGCGCCGGATCGGCCGCGCCGAGGTTGACGGGCTCGTCGGTGCGCTTCGCGAAGCGTTTGGCGGTCGCCGCGTCTGCGGCAATGACGACGATGTAGTCCATGATCTGGCACTTCACTGCGCGCACGCCGCCGTGGCAGTCGCGAGCTGCGCACAGTCCGTTGCCGCGTGAAGCTGCGCCGTGCACGCAACGGCGTTCGCTGTACCCGTCGGGCACGCGTGCCACGAGTACGGACAGATCAGCGTGCCCCGCGCGACGTCGTACGTGTGAACCGTCTCGCCGCACGCGCTGGCGCCCGTCGAGCCACCCTCGCACGCGCGCATCGCATCCGCGAGCGTTTCGCAGCTGGTAGCCGCGTCGATCAGCGCGCCGCACGAGGCGAGCTGCGCCGTCGTTGGCTGAGTGCCGTTGAGGCACCCGTTGTCGTCGAAATCGAACGTGCGAACGTGCACGCACGTCGCGCGGAACTCCGCCTCGCGAGCGTCGAAACGCTGCCACACGTCCATGCAGGTGAGTGCCGCGGCGTCGCCCGTGAAGCCTCCGTCTGCCGCGGGCGGCATCGTCGTCACCGAGCATCCGCCGAGTGCGAGAAGCACTGCCGCGAGCGAGCAGCGAGCAGCGCGGCGCACGAGGCGACGAGCGCGAACCTTGCCGTTGCCCTTCGGGGCATCGGCGTGCTTGAGGCGAGCCTTGACGTGATCGTGTTTCATGGTGGTCTCTCTTTCCCAGGCTGCCCTGGTCGGAACGCTCCACACCGCCCCACCACCCCGGGAGACCAGGGACCGGGGCATCGGAGAGGTGTGGAACGTTCCGACCAAGGGGCGCGCTCGAAGCGCGCCACCCTAGCCGTGTCGATCAGCGCGTGCGGCGGAGAAGATAGGCGCCGCCCGCCTCTTCCCACGTGAGACGATCGTCGACATTGCGCGTCTGTGCGACGTGCGTGATCGCGTTCGCGACGTCGTAGACGGTCACGGGCGCGGCGCTCGCGATGACGTCCTGCCACTGGTCTGTCGCGGTCGGCAGTGCCACGCCGCGGTCGTTGAACAGGTCCCGCGCGATGGCGCGCGTCTCGCCGACGCCGAAGCCGAACGCGCTGAGACCCTCGATCTCACCGAGCGCGTCGTCGATCAGCCGGTCCACGGCCGTCACCATACGCTCGCGAAGCCCCTTCGACTCCGCCAGCGCGACCGGCAACGCATCGGTGAACGCCTGGCGCAGCCGTTCGGTGTCGCCCACGTGCGTCCAGCGCTTCGCGGCGCCCGTGGACCACGCACGCATGCCGTTGAGGCACACGAGGCGGTACGTCGACGGCGCGATCGACACCGAACGGTTGAGCGTCTCACCGTTGAGAATGTCGAAACCGTAGCTGATGATGTCGCCCTTTCGGACGGGCTTGTCCTCGCCGGGAAGCACGATGCGCATGGAAAGCGTCGGGCCAACGGCCAGGTCGGTCACACGCACGTCAGACAGCATGCCGAGTGCGCGCAGCGAGCGCTCCGTCGTGTCCAGCACGAGCGCGTTGTCGAGCGGCGCGTAGCGGTCGCTGGCGACGGCGCGAACTTCGTCGTTCGCGAGCCGCAGGAGCTTGCTCGTGTTCTTCGGGTCGAGCCGTTGCAGGCCGGTGCTGATGCACGCGGTGGCGAGCTTCGCGGGCAACCCGAGCAGGTAGTCCGCGGGCGCGCCGATGGCGCTAGCGAGGTGGCGGAAGGCCGCCTTACGCATCGGAAGCAAGCCGTGATTCGGGCGGCCCGGAACGGGGATCGCCGCGAGGCTCGCCACACCGGCCGGATTCGGGCCGACGACGAACGCGCTCAAGTCGCCGATGGCAAGGTCAGAGCGGACGCCGTCCGCTGCATCCGCCGCGGCGACACGTTCGCGCGCCTCGCTCCATGTGATCGGCGACTTGCCGTGCGCCGTCCACTTTTCGGGCTGGTCACTCAATACCGTGAGGCTCGGAGCTGCGGCGAGGCCGGTTGCTCCGGGGTTTCGGTTCGGGATCTGTTGCTGGGTGCTGGTCATGGTGGTCTCTGGTCTCTCCGGGCAGGTGGTTAGGGGTCCCGCCCTGGCCGCACACGAGATACACCTCGGGTACGCCCAGCGCGGGGCCATCGCGGACCTCTCGCTGCCTGTACACCAGGTACGACGCCCCGCGGAGCGTCGACTGACGTACAGGCTTGACCCCGCCTATCGGCAGGGACTAGACGGGCACTCACGGGAGGGTATCCTACCCGGACGGGATCGAGGCAGGGTGACCGGCGCCGGTCCACCTGTAGCCCTCTACCCCCCTCGCGGGGTCGCGGGATTCACTCACGCAAGCGCCCTACCAGCCCCGAAGGGTCACGGGAGGAACGTTGTCCCTGGGAGCCTCGAAAGACGACCAGGAACAATCAGAACCTAGCGCAAACCATATCAAACGCTAACAGACGTTGTGAGTGAACTCACATGTTAGCGCTTCTCTCTCCTTTCTCCACGCGGGACCCCGCGGGAAGCACTTTTTTCCGCGTTTCGTGCCGGCCGCTGGCGTTGACGCATCAGGCGCGGCGCGTGCTCATGGCGCGCTTTCGGCGTCTCTCGCGCTTCCGCGCTTCCGTGCACGTGTCGGCGCTCGCCCTGCTCGCCTGCCGGATGCGTCCGCGCGAGCGCGAGCGGGGAGCCGTGGCTTGCGGCTCATGTCTCCTCTCTGCGGATCGTCGAGCTGTATGTCAGAGGTCGCGGCCCAGCTCCACTGGTCGTCGGCGGTGGTATTCAAAAGAGCTAGCGGTCCGCGGCCAATTTTGGGTGCCTCAGCGAACAATATTTGCAAAACCGTGGCGGATAATGAAACTCGTCGTTGTGAGGTGTCCGCTCGATGTTAGGGTCCGCGTCCATGGGCGAAAAGGGTATCTTCGATTCGAGCAAGGATCCCTTTTGGGGCGGCACCGACCCCGACAAGCCCGTGTCGCTGGAGACGCCGGGCCAGAAGCCCATGGCGACACGAGCGGCGGACTACGTGGAAACAGGTTTCGTGCCCGTAGTCGAGTCGCCTGATGGCGGAGTGTTGATTGCGGGCGGCGAGCCGCCGGGGCCAGCGCTCATGCTCACGACCGGCAATCTGGTCTGCACCGAGGACGAGGCCTCTGGGCGTGAGGAGTGCCAGTTCTTTGTTCAGTGGCTCACTGAGGCCGAGGGCGTGACCAAGGGCTTCGGGGATCAGCCGAAGCAGATTCGAGCGTATTGCACGCGCCTCGCGACCGCGAGCGAGTTGATGGAGATCGGCGAGGTCGCCGTGTTCGCGTGCTCGGCCAGACGCCCGCAGGATCTCGTGAGCATCAACCTGATCAAGGGCTTTCGTCGGCGTCAGCGCGAGCTGGCCGCCGAGTACGCACAAGAGTCGAGCGAGAAAGATCTCTGAAGGGAGCGGTTATGAGCGACGAAGAGACGAGCGAGTCTGAGATGGAGTTGGAAATCGAGCTGCCACCAGCATTGGTACAGCTCGTCGCCATGGTCCGTGACGAGCAGATGAAACTGCGCAAGGACAAGGCGTTCGACAATCCGGTGCATCTCCGGAAGTTCGTTGCGCTCAACCTGATGGAGCGCGTCGTCCAGATCGTCGAGATGCTGGGCACGACGATGTACGACACGCATCAGCTGGCGCTCAGCAACGCCATGCAGCTTCAGCGCATGCGGAAGTGGACCGGCAAGCACCTGCGAAAGCTCGGGGCGGACGTCAGCGATGGCGATCCGTTCGGCGGTGCGGATGTCCAGGGTCAGATCAACGCGTTCGGTCAAGCGTTCTACGCGCTCGGCTCGCACCTCCAGGCGAAGTACCCGAACGACAAGGACACCGAGATCACGTTCAACAATCTCGCCATGTCGTTCAACAACCTCGTGGCTGCGCTCATGGGTGATCAGAGCGTGGAGGACGATGTCGACGACGACAGCGAGCCTGACGAGCCCGAGTCCGGAGCGGAATCCGGTCAGGCAGAGAACGCTGGTGATGAGGCTGACGGAGAGCCAGCGTGAGCGCTGACAACGTCAGCGAGGACGTCGACCGGTTCGTCGCTGGTCTGGAGCCGGACGAGTCGTCTCAGCGTAAGCGTAAGCGCGCGACGAAGGCAGTGGCGGCGCTTCCGGCGGAGATGCCGCGTGACGACGTTGCTGAGCGCGTCGAGCGTGATGACGTGCGTGGGGACGAAGACGAGGACATCGACAGCGGTCCGCAGCTTCCCCGCGATCTGCCGCGTCCGACCGATACGGCGCGGTCTCTCGACGGCGTCATGGCGAAGTTCGGCATCGGTGAAAACCCGGATTTCAAGGTCCAGCTCCACCGTCTCCTGCCGAAGTATTTCCCTGGCGGCGTTCAGGCGTACGGGTTCATGGAGGAGTTTACGATCCCGCTGAGCGAGTCGTACATCAACGCCGAGTACGGCGGTGGTACGTACGAGGTTCGCGTACTCGGGCCAGACCCTACCAAGTCGGCGAACGCTGTTCGACGCTATGATTCCATCAAAGTGGAGATCTCTGGCGCAGCGAATCCGAGTCGTCTCGCGCGCTCAGTTCAGGCCAAGCTCGACGCATCGTCGGGGGCGCCTGCTGTTGGAGCGCCTGCCACCGGAGCGTCCATGGTCATGCAGGCTCCAGCCGAGAACCCCACCGTCGCTGCGCAGGCGCTCAAGATCGTCGCAGACGCCGCCGAGCGCGAGCGCGACGCGCGTGTCCGTGCCGAAGACAAGGCCAGTGATGCAAGTGCGAGAGCGCGAGAGCTGATGGACCCGTTGGTCGACGCGGCGAACCGTCGGGCGGACGAGCTGGTGAAGGCTGAGCGTGAGCGTTCCAAGACGGAACGCGAAGCACTCGAACAGAGGCTCAGGGAGTCGCGCGACGATCTGCGTCGCCTCGAACAGAAGGTAGAGACGATGAACGCGACACCGCAGCCGAGCTTCGCAGAACAACTGAAGGACGTGATCCCGCTACTCGGTAGCGGCGATAAGGCCGCAGCCTCAGCTGCTCACACGGCCGAGACGATCACGCAGAGCATCATCACGCGTCACTCGGATGAGATCGCATCGCTGCACAAGCAGCACCAGTCGATGCTCGACTCCATGCGCAGTTCTCACGCGTCAGAGATCGCGTCACTACGCGACGCCGGCATGCGCGAACTGGAAGCAGAACGGCAGGCTGGGCGCAACCGTGAACAGCGACACGAGGAGCAGCTGAAGACGGAGCGCGAAGAGCGTCGTCGCGACACGGAGATGTACAAGAAGGACGCGGATGCACGCGACAAGCAGTGGCGCGACCGCATGGAGCAGCAAGAGATCAACCTGAAGACGCAGTGGGAATCACGCGTCGAGACCCAGAAGACCAACTTCGAGTCGCAGCTTCAGTGGATGCGCTCGGAACTGGAGCAATCTCAGCTGCGTGTCCGCACCTTCGAGTCGAAGACCGCAGAGCAGGGAGATCTGGTCGCACAGCTCGGTCGCCTCAAGGATGTTCGTTCGGTCGCCAAGGACATGCTCGGTTTCGACGATTCTCCGCCAGCACCGGCGGGCGGTATCGGACTTCAGCCGAGCGGTCTCGCTGGACTGCCGAGCGAGTGGGCGGGAGCGTTCGAGACGGCAATCGAGAACTTCCCCGCGATCTGGGCGACCATCCAGAACCGCGCGCCGTCCCCACCGCAGGGTGAACAGCAACAGCAGCAAGCACAGGCACAGCAGCAGGCACAGTTGCAGCCAGGTCAGATCGTGAACACGCAACAGGGCGTGATGGTCGTGATCAACACGCGCGATGGTCTTCGCCTGACGCCGAAGGCCGACTACGATGCGTATGTGGCGCAGCAGCAGGAAGGTCAGCGCACGTCACGTCAGGTGAGCGCCGGACCGAAGCAGCGAGGGATGCTCGCCAAGCCGCCTCAGAAACGGCCGTCGGACGGTATCCCGGTACCCAACATGGCCGAAGGACTGCCGCTCAAGCCGCGCCAGTGGGGTGAAGCGGTACAGCCGCCGATGCCGGATGCGGGCCCTGTTCAGCAGGCACAGGCGACAGATCTGGCCCCGCCGTCACCGCAAGCTCCCCGTCAGCAGCGTCGTCGTGATAGACCGACGGCAGACATCCAGCAGCAGGTCGGCATGGACAAGACGCAGGTCATGATCGCGAACGAAGTTGCCAAGCTCGTGCACCAGAGCGTCGACAACGCGGAAGAGCCAGAGGAGTTCGTGAAGACGATGCTCAGCGGCGGCTATCCGGACGTGGTGATCCGTGGCATCGCGGATATGTCCGACGAGCAGGTCATCGCGAGCATCAAGCACGTGCAGCCCACGAGCGCGGGTACGACGCCGCTCGGGCAGCGATTCATTCGCGAGGCGATGGCGGTGCTTCGAGCTTCGATCTGAGCGAACATGACGACGCGGTGATACGCTGCGGTCCAACGTGAAGGGTCTCGGCAATTATCGGAGCGTCGCTGCTCAGCCATCGACATCCACCGAACGTCGTCTCGCGCAGCTCGTCTTGTTTCAGGGCCCTCGCGCATCGGTGCGGTTCATCGACGGCTCCACCTACTCGATGCCGTCGGTGCCACTGCGCAAGCTCGGGCTCGTACCCGGTGGCCTATTCATCCTCGTGATCGACTATCGCGGACGCGATATCACCAACGTGCGCGTCGAGCTTCAGAAAGAAGCTCGCGGTGCATCGCCGTTGCGGGCAATCCCGAAGGTGATGGTTCGTGACGGTCTGAAGTTGACCACGCGTCGGTAGCGGTTGCGCGCATCGGCGCCCGTGTGCGACACTCTGCTCGGGCACGCTTGGAAAAGGTCTACGACCTGACCATGCAGCAGCTTCGCGCGTCCAGCTACAGCCCCGCGTATAACAACGCGATCGGAACGGTCGAGCCGTATCGGGGCACGGACCATACGGTCCGCAAGATGATCGAGCTGGCTCGTGGAGCCCGTGGCGAGAAGTCGATCTACGTGCGGCGTCATGCCGAGCAGATCATCCAGAACATCCGTCCGAAGGCGTACCAGTCTGAGTGCGCTGCGATCGGCAAGTGGTGGGGCAACAACGGTCGCTACACGCGCGATCCTGTACACGTCGAGCTGATCAAAGACCCGGAGCGCATGATCTCCGACGCGGCGCAGGGGCGTCTCGTATGCGACTGTGATGAGTTCGCCCTCGGGATCGGAACGTGTTGTCTCGTGATCGGCGCGGAGGTCGAGTTCGTGACAGTCGGCTTCGAGCCGCGTCCGTTCGGCTTCCCGAAGCGACACACGCACGTGTTCTGTCGAGCGAAGGATCCGTCCTCGAAGATCTGGTGGGTGCTCGATCCGGTCGCCGGTCGCCGCACGATGCCGATGCTGAGTCGCGTCAAGCAGTACAGCTTCTTCCCGGTGTAACGCATGAGCCATCACGCAAAGGTTCCGTATTACGCCCGAGCGCCGCTCGGCCAGGACACGTCGACAGCACCGGCGCCGACGACAACGTCGTCGAGTGCGCTCGCACTCAGCACCCCCGCGGGCATCGCGATTCGTGTCGCGAGCATTGGTGCGATGGGCGCTCTCGCGTACCACGGCTACCGCCGGACGAACTCGTGGGGCTGGGCACTTGCGTGGGGTATCGGCGGTGGACTTATCTGGCCGGTCGCGCTCGCGGTCGCGCTCGCACAGGGGTTCGGTAAGTCGGCGAGCGTCAGCAGGAATCGTGGTCGCCGTAGGAGAGCGCGATGAGCTACGCAGGACTCGGACAGGTCTACCCGGGCGGTCGAGGAAACTCGAACGACAGCTCACCGACGCGCGGAAACTCGAACGATCGCTCACCGACGCGGACCGAAGTTCGCTCACCGACGAGCACATCCACGAGCACCGAGGTCCGCTCACCGACGAGCACAAGTACCGACGCATACACGCGCGGCAACGTCACCGTGACCGGCGGCGCTGGCGCTGGCGCAACGACGAGCGTGCGCGTCTATCAGGGACGACCTGGAGACTTTCCAGAGCGCACCGGACGCGCTGCTGGCCGAACACAGGAGCGCATCGTGAACGACTCGGTTCGCGGGCTCATGGCGCCGCGCCCGTCAGGCCTGCCGATTCCATTGCAGCCGAGCACAACACAGAAGGTCGGCCTCGTTGGTCTCGGCGGATACGAAGGGCCAGCCCTGCGTCGCCGTGGATACGGTCAGGGTCTCATGGGACTCGGCGCCGCAGTCGACGATCAGGCGCCGGTCAAGCTCGGTACGCAGGCGACTACCGACCCCATCCTGTCGTCTGCGAGCGTGATGGCGTCGTCCATCATGCTACGGCTCGCGGCAGTGCCGAAAACCAAGCGGCTCGACGAGATGGTCGCGATCATGAACGCGGGCCAGCCTGGTCTCGGGGCGATCGTGAAGGCCGACTACGTGCGTCGGGCGCAGACCGCTGGCAGCAGCCAGAAAGATCAGGCGATGTTCGACGCGCTTCGCGCGGCGATCGCCAACGTGCTCGCCAGTCGTACGCTCGCATTGGCTCCGATGTCTGGCTTCGGCCAGGTGAGCCAAGGCGTTCAGGACGCGAACTCGCTCTTCTGCTCGTACGGCGCTGGCACCGCATCGATGGTCAGCGGCCTGCTCGCGCAGTTCAACACCGGAGGGTCGAGCAGTACCGCTGGGATCACCGGTGCGCAGAGCGCCGGTGCCATCGCCGGTTGCAACATCCCAGCGCTTCAGGCACAGGGGCAACTCGCGCTTCAACAGGCGCAGCTCGCGCAGAGCGCAACAGCCCAGACCATCGCGCTTCAGCAGGCGGGGGACACGCGGTTTTTGCAGTACGCACTGGCCGGTGGCGCGCTTATCGGCGTGCTCGCGATTGGCGCGGCGATTCTCAAGAAGTGAACATGAGCTACACGACCAGTCGAGCGCTCGGTGACCTCACGTCGGTGGACGTGGGGAAGCGCGCGTTCGCTGATCCAGTGCTCGCTCACGCATCACTCGATGCGTCGAAGATCATGCTCGCGATGTCCCGTGTTCCACCCGCACAGCGGCTAAACGTGATGGAGAACAAGCTCACAGGCATCGACGGTACGCTGCCGAAAGCGGTCGTTGCCGAGATGCAGGCGACACTCAGGCCTGGAAAGAATCCAGATCAGGTCGCGTTCGACGCAATGCGGCTTGCTATCGCAAATCGTCGCATGGCCCAGGGCCTTGACCGTCTTCGCATGAAGGCGGTTCACAACTACGGCTGGGACTCGGTGCTCGACACACCGCTCGGCGATATCTCCGCGAACGACAAACAGATCGGCTGCACAGCGGCTGGTGCGGGTCAGGTCGTTGGCAATGTGGTCGGCATCGTTCCGGTTTACGGCTCGATCATCGGCGGTCTGCTGAACGTCGGCAGTGGGGCGGCTGCATCCGCGCTCGACTGTGGGAGCGAGACGCGCGAAGCTCAGGCGGCCGCAACGGCAGCGCAGCAGCAGCTCGCTGCGGCGCAGGCGCAGGCGGCAATGGCGCAGGCGGCTACGGTGGCGCAGGCGCGGACTCAGCATCTACAAACGATGGCGATCAGCGGCGGGATTTTGCTCACCGTGCTCGCCGGCACCTGGATGCTGCTGAAGTGAGCGCGTGGGGCGCTACGGAGAACGCGATGGACGACGACTTCGATCTCGACGACTTCAATGACGCTGGCGATCTGGACATGCCGACGATGCGCGGCAACGCCAACCTCGACGTGCAGGACTATCAGCGCATGCCTGGTGAACCAGATTCGTCGTTCCTCGACGACGAGCTTCAGGAGGACGTGCCGTCGACTCCGGGGTCCGGCGCTGGTCCGGCTCCCGATGTCGACGATGGGATCGACGACTTCGATCTCACCGACACGACCGAGGACGATCCGGGTATGTCCGAAACGGACTACGGTTCGTACCCGTGGAAGGTCGGCGGCGGCGGCGGATATCGCCCGGCGTCGATGCGAACAGATCTCTCCGGCGACGAACAGTCGCCCGCGCAGGAGGTCGCCATGCGAACGCGCGACGCGGCGGTGCAGACGCGCATGCCGCGGATGCAACAGAACAATCGCATGCCGTCGAACGCAGATGTCGATCCGGCGACCGTCTACGACCGCACATCGTTCGAGTACGACGACGATCCGCAGAACGTGATCGGAACCGGCATCTTCGACGAGGAAGAGGGCACGGTCTGGAACGCGCGTGACGGTGTGTTCGCGAACGACTACGCGCTCCCGGCGTACATCGCGCAAGAGGGGCAGCTCGACACGCAACAGTCCCAGATGTGGGACTCCGTTGCGAACAACTGGCGGACCGTGCAGCCCTCCGGTGGTGGCGTGACGTTCTCGCGCTCGGTGCGAGCACTCAAGCCGACACAGTCACCGTTCGTCGATCAGCAGATGCCGAGCATGCGTCCAGAGCGCACCGGACCGCGTTCGCACATCGAGGCGTTCGGACGTCGCGTGGCGAAGGCTGTCGTGAACGAAGCTCGGAGTCTTCCTCCGACGCAGCGCACGTTGTTCCTCACGAACGCCACGGAGGCTCTCGGAACTGGTCAGACGTCGAAGTGTCGTCAGATCGCGGAACGTCTCGTTCAGATGGGGTATCCATCGGATGTCGCGCTCGAAGACACGTTCGCGCACTGCGTGATGCACGCGACGATGCGCGATCTGTCGGACCGCACCGCCGGCAAGAGCGGTCTCCCGCGTATCGACAAGATGGGGTCGAAGGTGCGCAGCGCCGCGACGGCGAATGCGATCCAACAGGCGGTTGCGCAGCACGTGGCGCCGATCGCAACCGACAAGAGCAAGGCGCAGGCGGATGTCGCTGCGCTTGTGAGTAGCCCAGCCGCAGCCGGCATGGGCCAGGTGGCAACGCCCGATGTGGCAGCAACTCCGACCAATACGGGCCGGAATCTGCTTATCGGCGTGGCAGTGGCCAGCGTGGGGTACTACCTCCTCACGCAGACCAAGCAGGGCAGGACGGTTCAGCGAAACGTCAGGCGTAGTGCGCGAAAGTTCGCGCGCAAGATGGGAGTGAAGTGACCATGGGAACGAAGCGGAAGAGCCGGAAGAAGCACTCGCGTGGCCGCAGCAGCAAGCTCAACGCGAAGCTGTATGCGATCCTCAGCGGCAAGACGCACCGTGTCGTGGCGCGAGCGCGGAAGCTCACCACGGCGCGGCGTCGAGCTGCGGGCCTCGTGAAGCGTGGCAGCAAGCGCGTCAGCATCCGTCGCGGTGCCGAGACGTTCGCGATCGGCGCGGTGAAGCGCACGTCGCGCAAGCGCCGCAGCAAGAAGCGCACATCGCGCAAGCGCGTCAGCCGCAACGGTCGTCGCCGTTCGAAGCGTCGCGTCAGCCGCAACGGTCGTCGCCGTTCGAAGCGTCGCGTCAGCCGCAACGGTCGTCGCCGTCGCCACTCGCGCCGCTGATCTCCTTCTTCGCTGACCGGAGGTACCCATGCGAGGCGACCAGTTCGTCGATCCGCAGCAGTACGCGCAGCAGGTCACCGAGATGAGCGGGGGGGCGGTGCCGACATCAGGCATGCCCTCGTATCCGCTCTACGGTGTCCCGCCGCTCGGACAGGCGGCAGACGAGACTCCATTCTACCGACGTCCACTCGTCTGCTTCGGCGCGGGCGCGGTGACGGTCGGTCTCGCATGGGCGTACTTCGGATGGTGGCGACCGAAGCAGGCGAAGAAGATCAAGAAGAACGTGAGCGAAGAAGAGTGAGGCGTCGATGACGTACGCGGTGAAGAGATATCTGGGAAGCCAGCCATGGGCGGTCAACAACCCGTGGGTGTTCGCCGATCTATCCCAGCCGCAGCGGCGTCGCGGCGGTCCGAGCAAGTACGTGTGGCAGACGCATCCGCCACGCGAGGGCATGTTCCCGCTCGGTAGCGTCGGACAGGTCGTGTCTGATTTGACCTCAGCCGATGCGCGACCGCTCCGTATGGAGCTGTACTCGCTCATCGGTCTCGCGTTGACCGCATGGTTCGTTATGAAGTCGTCGCGATCGATGGTGCGCAACAAGGGGCGTCGCAAGAAGCGTTGATAGAAGAGACGACGTGAACTACCGCTCACATCACCTGGGACAAGCTCCCGCGTCCGCGCCCGCGCCCGCATCGTCGGCGCCGTCCGGCGTTGCGACCGATTCGTCGGCCGCTGCGCGCGTGGCTGCGCTGCCTCAGTTGGCCGTGATGGCACGTCCCGCTGCGCCGCCTCCGATCAATATCGTGCCGTCGTGGTGCACGAGCGTGCCGGCGGTCGACGTGTCGCAGCAGGGGCCTGGAGCGAACCAGATCGCGGTGCTCACGTACCCGATTGTGAAGTTCACGGACGATCAGGTGCAGGGACTGCTGAACGCGATCTACGGCAATGGTGCCGGTGGCGACGCGCTAGTCACGGGTACCGCTCAAGCGATCGCACAGGGTGTCGTGACGTCGGCGCCGACGTTCGTTGCGTCTGGCTGGGTGCGCGACGATACGGCAAACCAGAACGTTACCCGTGGCGCGCTTTGGTTGGCGTTTGGCTGGAACACGGCGGTCACGGCAGCGAACTTCATGAAGTTCGCGAACATGATCGTGACCGCCGGTACCGGTGTCGATCCAACCCCTGGCGTCGGCGGCACGTACTCTTCCACTCCGACCAGCAAGGCCATCGCACCTGGTCTCGTGCCGAAACTGGCGAGCGACAACAGCGATGCGTCGCTGCTCGCGGCGGCAGCGGCGTCCGCTGCGGGCACCATCATTGGCCTCACGATCTTCGCGCAAGTGTTCAGCTTCGGCGGTGTGACCGCAGTGACTGACACCACTGCGCCACCGTCAATCGCGGTGAGCCTTCAGAACGCCACGGCACAGGTGCACCAAGCGGTGGCAGCGGTGGCATCGCTCCCTACGCTGCTTGCATCGGTGCCGCAGGTTGCCGCGCAGGTTGCCGCTGCGACTCCGGACACGTGTCATGCGACGATCGATGCGATGCACGCGGTACGTGCCGCGATCGTCAGTGCACGAGACCAGACCAACGCCGGTCTCGTGGTTGCGCGAGCTGTGATCGACGGAGCGCAAGCGGAGACGCAGCCCGGCGGAGGTTCGGTCGCCGACGCCATTCGAGCGCAGATGCAGGCTGCCGCAGATCGCGCTGTCAGCAGTAGCAGCACGAACTACAAAATCGCGAAGCCTCTGCTCCAGTGCGCGTACTACCGCGGAGCCCAGACGTCGCTCGCCGCAGCACTTCAGAGCACTGCAACGGCGTTGGCGTCGGCGAATGCCGATGCACAGACGCTCGTCGACAACACGTCGCAGATCACACAAGTGCTTGCTCAGGTCGACCCGGCGCTCGCGGTGCTCGATGCTGCCGAACAGCAGTCGTGCTTGGAGTGGTACTGGAAGAAGTGGTACGGCATGCCGGTCGCCTACTGGGTCGGCGGCGGCGCGAGTCTCTTTCTTGCGACCGCAGTCGTCGTTCGCGTGCGACGCAAACGCGCAGCAACCGTGAAGGTCACCGCCAACCGTCGCAGGACAACGAGTCGGAGGGTCCGATGAGTTACGCGATGACGCGCGGTCATGTTGTACGCGGTCGCGTTCTTGGACGCGGTCTTGGCGACCTCGGAGCGCTCGCGGTGCAGAGCGGCTTCCGTGGCGTTCCAGCCGCCGGAACCGTCGCGCTTCCGATGCCTGGTTGGCAGACGGCGTCGTACGGCGACCCAATGAACAAGCAGAACGACGTCTACCGCAAGGTTGGCGATGACAACGTTCTGAATCAGATTCAGCAACGGCTCATCGACGTGTACGCGATGAATCCGGCGGACGCTTTCAACACGGACGATGGACATTTTTCTGCCCGCCGCAACTATCGTGACTGGATGAACAATCTGGTCTTCGAGATTCGCGAAGACGGTCCGTTCCTTCAGGCGCTCAAGAGTTACTGGGTGCGTCAGGGACGCAACGACAACCTGTGGCCCGGGTCCGGCGGACAGACCGACTTCGGCCCGAACACGAACAACAGCAGGGACTTGCAGATCGCACAGTCTCTGTACGCGATGCTCGCGAATCCGAGTCAGCCGCTGTGGCAGGTGTACCCCGGTGATGGCTTCGTCCGCTTGCGATCTGCGGACTACCTCTACAACGGCATCATCCGCAACGCGCTCATTGCGGCCGGATATCTCAAGCCAGGCACGGAGATCAACACCAAGGACGACGGACCTATCGTTCAGGCACTCGAAGCGTTTTACCGCGAGGGAGTCGCATCTGGACGAACGGATCTGAACTACGGACGCTGGGCGAGCGATACCGGTCTCGGACCGAATACCGCTGTCAACTTCGGACCGAACACAAACACTGACGAGGTACGCATTTCGCCAGAACTGATCACCTCCGTTTTGAGCGGCTGGTCTGCGCGTACGCTCGGAACGGCGGCACAGCGCACGGCGGCGCAGGCCGCGTTCGCGACTGCGACCATTCGTCCGCCGCTGCTCGGCATGGTCAGCGACACGTCGCGCCCAGCCTTCAATCCACGGACTGTGCTCAGTCCAAGTCTCGTGCGCAGTCTGGCCACGACGCTCGCCCCGGTTCTTCTCAACATTACCATCGGAAAGAAGTGAGTCATGGCCTACAGGCACTACACGCGACGCGGATTCGGGGCCGATGTGATGACCACCACTACGGATGGTCAGCTCACGACCAGCGATGGGAGTGATCCCGCGTCGCCGACACCGGTACCCCTGCCGGTCCCGGTCCCGGCGTCACCTGGTCCGACGGACTTGATTCCGGTTCCGGTCGATCTGACCAAGGTCGATCCGGCGTCGATGGCGCCAATGGTTCCGTCGACCGCACTCACGCCCGTTCCGGCCACCACAACCGGTTCGAAGCTCATCTCCGCGGACGGTGTGCTCGGGATTCCGTGGAAGTGGATCATCATCGGCGGCGTCCTCGTCGCTGTCGCCAAGATGGGCGGCGCTGCCGGCGGCGCTGCCGGTGCCATCGTCGCGAACTTCGGACGCAAGAAGCGTCGTCGCACCAAGCGCAACAGCCGCAGGAGACACTGATGTCGTACGCAGGAATGGGTCTCAGCATCCCGGCGCTGGCATTGCCAAGGCTCATGCCGGCAGCGACGCCGATGCTGCCAGCGGTGTCCACAGCCGTACAGGTCGATCCGGCCGTCGTCCAGAACCTCGCGTCATTCATCCTGATGTTGGCGAGTTCTCTTGGCGCGGGCGATTCCGCGAGGGCCGTGCTCACGATCGTAGGCGGCAGCCTCAAGCAGCTGCGTCCGGCAGCGAACGGCAAGTACGACGGCGCAGCGGTGCTCAACCTCATCGCGCAGATCCCGACTACGGCACGGACGTACGTGTCGAACACACTGGCGACCGGTCCCGCGGTACTGAGCGGAACGTCCTACGGACCGTACGTCGCGGCGCTACAGCAACTCGGCATCTCCTCGTTGACAGCGCTGACCACGGGCATCCCCAACAACTCGTTCGCCTCGGTCGGAGCAGCAGCCCCAGCGGCAGCAAAGACGTCGTCGCCTGCGCTCATCAAGCCCACGGCGCTCGTCAAGCCCGCTGCGACGATCATGTTGAAGACTGGGCCGGCGACGGTCGTTGCGTCAGCGCCGGCTCCGACACCGACGACGGACGTGGCTTGCACGGACGGCTACTATCGCGACGCGAGCGGATTCTGCCAGCCGAACGCTGCTCCGCCTGGCGTCACCGCACCGCCGGATGCCAGCCAAATCGCAACGACCGATGCGCAAGCAGCTCAGGCGGCGGCACAGCAGGCGGTTCTCGCAGCGCAACAGACGGCGGCGGCACAGTACACGCCGGTGCTCCCAGCCACAGCGTTGCAGCTGCCAATGACTGCGACACTGGTACCGGTCGCCACGTCAACATCTGCGGCACCGCTGGGCGTGTCGTGGAAGTGGTGGGCCCTCGGAGCAGCGGGCGTCGTGGTCGCGGGCGTCGTGTTTCGCGCGACGAGAAAGGTGACGCCGAACAGGCGTCGCCGTCGGAAGCGGAGTTGATCGTGGCAGGTTCTACATCGTCGGCGGCGTCGCAGTCGTCGGTGTTCGCGGCACTGCTCATGATGAGCAGCGGCTGCCGTATCGCGGCGAACCGACGCAAGCGCTCGCGTCGATAACGGAGAGAGATCATGGCTGGCATCTTCAGTGGACACCTGTTCGAAGGCATGGGTCAGGCGGCGTCGGCGTCGACGACGACGACGCCGGCTCCAGATATGACCTTCTCTCTGACGGATCCGGACGTCGCTGCGGGTCAGGGGCTCACCGTCTCTGGCGGGAAGACGGACACCAGCTCGGCGTACATCCCGCCGACCACGAGCAAGCCGGTCACGACTCCGGCATACATGCCCGGAACGTCCACGATGTCGGTGGCACCGGTACCCGCAGCAGGTAGCAACAACACGACGCTCTACATCATCGGCGGCGTAGCGGTTGTCGGCGCCCTCGCGGCACTGATGCTGATGGGCGGTCGTCGTGGTGGTACTGTGGCAGCCAACCGCGGCAAGCGTCGGCGTGGCTCGCGCCGCCGTAGCCGCTGATCACAGAGAGGAACGTGGGGCACATGGACGAGTACGATCAGATCGAAGCCGAGTTCTTGGACAGGCATCCCGGATACGCGCCGAGCATGACGCCTCCGCAGATGCAGGTCTTTCCGCTCTCGCTTGCACAAGAGCAGGCGTATCCGCTCGCCCAGACACCGCCTCCGGCGGAGCCGCTGCTCACGCGTCGCGTCGCAGGCGTTCCGGTGTGGGGGTGGGGTGCCGGGGCCGTCGTAGTCGGCGGCATCGCGTACTACTTCCTGACGAAGGAGAAGTCGGTCGCGAAGAACACGGGAGACGCGGTTGGCGGTGAAGATCTGCCAGCTCTTCCCGCTGGCTGGTCTCCGAGTCGCGGCAAGTTCTGCGACCGGCTGAAGCCGCAGCTCACGAAGCTAGGCATCGGGCAGTCGACGACCGTCTATTCGGACGCGGACGACGCGAAGAAGAAGCTCAAGCAGGTCTCGCCGCTGGTGACCCTTCAGTGCAAGGGCGTGAAGGTGCCGATCAGGGAGTTGGACAAGATCGCGAAGCGCGAGGGTCTGACAGCTGTCGAGCACGAGCAGGGGGTCGTTGGGTTCTATCCCGGCGGCGGCAAGAAGGGCAAAGAGTGGGAAGAGTACATCGACGCCCTGCGTGAGGCTGGGCAAGAAGTCTGATCGCTCGTCGAGGGCGACTGAGGAGAGAATTGCGATGACATACACAAACGCAGCTACAGTTGCTCGCAGGCGACACCACCGACGCATGGTCGGTCTCGGCGCGGGTGCTCCTGCCAGCAATACGTCGGCGGCTCCGGACATGACGTTTTCGCTGGCCGATCCCGACGTGGCGGCGGCGGCGGCGGTCAGTGCGATCATGTCGGCGTCGGCTTCGCAGCTTCGCAGCTCGATCGCAGCCGTGCGCGATTTCCAGACGGCATACGGCCAGGGACTCGCGGTCGACGGTATCTACGGGCCGAACACCCGTGCCGCACTCGTCGCTGTCACGGGTCGTACGGATCTGCCATCGACAGGTTCGAGCGGCTCGTCGGGAGGCTCTGTGTCGACGTCGACGTCGTCGTACACCGCCTCGCCGCCGCTGGCTCCGACGTCGAGCACTCCGTCGTGGCTCATTCCGGTCGCGGTCGTCAGCACTCTCGTGATCGTCGCAGGCGGTCTCATGTTGACTCGTCGACGACCAGCTCCGGTGGCGGCACGGAGCAGCGTTCGCCGCAATGGGCGTCGTCGAAGGATGTGAATCGTGAGCTACGCGCAGATCGCTCGTCGTCCAGTCGTCGCAATGCGGCGGGCACCGATGCGTTCGGTCGGCGCTGGCTTGGGTCTGTTCACGATGGCGGACTACACCATCTGGACGGTTGGCGATCGCACGGATCAACTCAACAGGTTCTTTGACGCGGTGCAGTCGTCCGACGCGGACATCGAAAACAATCACAACCCGATCATCGCCGCCGGAGCAACGGGCACGCGGTTCTGGACGGATTGGCAGACGTTCCTGCGTGACTACGACGCCTTCACAGCAAGCGTCAACGCGGCAGGCTCGACCGGCATCAGCGGCAGCGGGGACCCGATCCTCGTTCAGCTACGCAGCTTCGTTGACCGCTACAACGCGCTCGACGATCGGTTTCGAGCCATCTCTGGGATCGCCGCGACTACGACATCCCTCGACTCTCGCTCGCCTGGTTTCTCGCTTCCGGGGTCCAGCGTGCTCGGCACCGGTGGTTCGATCGGCCTCATGCTTGCGATCGGAGCCGGCGTGGTCGGACTCGCGTCGCTGGCGGTGATCGTGACGCAAGCGCGTTCATTTTCGCGAGCGGTGACGAGCAACAGGCGTCGTAGGAGGTTTCGGTGAGCTACTCGATGCGACGTGGTCTACGCGGAGTGCCGGACGCTGACGCGTATCCGATCGGAACCTTCATGGCCGGCGGCTTCCAGGTTATCGGCCTGCCATCGTCCGCAGCGGCCGGCGCGGTGCAGAAGCTGACCGATGCGTTCGCTGCGAGCTTTCCAGTCGGCACGATTGCACCGCCAGCCACGTCTGGAGCCGACACCGGCCGGCCGACGGTTGGGTGGGGCCCGGCGTATGGCGTGGACACGGGACGTCTCTACGCCGTGATCTCGACGAACCGCGACGGCATCACCGGAGCCCAAGCGAACGACGCGTTCGGTGCTGTTGCGCGAGACCTGAGCAATCGCCTCGGGCTCGTAGTGAACCTGACGAACGCACACACGCTCGGAAACGCAACGCCACTTCCGGCACTGACACCTCAGCCTGGCGTCACGCCGGACAGTTCGGTCTCTCCGATGCTGATCGGAGGTGTTGTCGCGAGCGGCGTTGCCTTGCTGCTCTTGACGGTCGCGCTCGTTCGGCGTCGCCCAGTCGCCCGCAACCGAGGTCGCCGGAGGCGCCGGTGACGTATGCACATGCGCTCGGTAAAGGCGGCGGCGGCGGCCACGGTGGTGGCGGCCACGGCGGTGGCGGTCACGGCGCCGGTGGTCATGGCGGCGGCTACGGCGGTCGACGAGGCGGATTCCGCGGTCGTGGTGGCTGGGACTGGTGGGGTCCAGGCTACGTGGACTACTACAGCTACAGTCCGTGCGACGAATGCGTCGGCATGCCGCCGAGCCTCTATCTCCGTTGCCTCGCGTATTACGGGTGCGTTTCGCCGTTGTACGGTCTCGGACAGACGTCGACGGTCATTCCTTCGACGTCGGCCACTCAGGCGGCAACTACTGCGATCGCGCAGACATCAGTCGACACCGTGGTCGGAGTTGGCATTGCAGGTATCCTTGGGGTCGGGCTCGCTGGAGTCGGACTCGTGTGGTGGCTGAAGAGCCGCAGGAAGAAGAGCAGGTCATGAGCTACGCACAGTCCCCGCGCTACGGAGCGCTGATCGACCGACAGTACAGCGGTCGCCTCAACGGCCTCGGGTTCGCGCAATCGCGCCGCTATCCGCCGTTCATCGTTCCGCAGTATCGCGGTCGCCTTAGCGGTCTCGGGCAGACGACGACAACGAAGCCAGGGTCGCCGACCGTCGACAACACTGCGCAAGATTGGTCGACGGCGCTCACGACGGGCGGCACGATCCTCAGCAGCATCATCGGTGCTGCGACGGGCAATCAGGCAGCGGCGACGGCGGCGGCGACGGCAACGCCGGCAGTCGATCCGGCGACGGCGACAGCGCCGGCAGTGTCGGCAAGTCCGAGCTGGTACTGGCCGGTCGTTATCGGCGTCGGCGTCGCGGTGCTCGGCGGCATCGGCTACATGAGCTGGAATGTGAAGGGTCCGGTGAGGTCGAATCGCGGTCGGCGTCGCAGCCTGCGTCGGAACACGATCGACGAGTATTTGCGCAGCCATCCGGCGCGAGCACGTTTCCGGGATCACATCTACATGATCCCCGGCGAGAGCGCGCATGCGCAGCGTGCGTGGGATCAGAAGTACGCTCGCCTGAAGAAGGCGGCGGAAGCGGAAGAGATGCGCGACTCTCCGCGCAGGAAGCGCAGTTCGCGTCGTCGTCGGGCGGCTTGAGCCGTGGCCCCTCGCAAGCGAACGAGTCGCGCCCTGAAGCGTCGAACGTCCCGACATCCTGTGCGGCGCAACACGTCGCACGGCGGCGCGATCGTGGTCACGCGTCGGGTGGCGCCAGGATGCAATGACGTCGTTGGAGCATTCACCAACGCCAACGATTCGATGCGTTGGATCAGCGGACACGAGTTCGGTCGAGACTTCCACGACGTAACCGTGTGGGGCGACGCTGGTCCGCATCGCGTGTACGGATACGACGAGGCGTACGCTGGCGTCGTTCGAAATCGCGGCGGTGAGCGGCTCGACACGCTGGAGAAGGAGGTCGACATCGAGCTGACGAACGCTTGGGCGGCTCTCCGGGCAGACGACATGTGGCGCGCTCGTGACGGGCTCGCTCACCTCGATGCTCTCGAAGACTTCGCGACGCCGTCGCAGCGGACAGAGCTGCGGTCGCTTCGCGCAGCGATCAAGCAAGCGTCGACCGACGCGTGGCACGAGGTAGTCGCGAACAAGGGCGCACCTCCGAGCGTGTATCGCGCGATCTCAGTTGACGACGAGGGGCACAAGCGTCCACTCGGGGCTGGTCCGCTGAGCGCGATGAAGAACCTGACGATGGCGTCATGGCTCGGCGACACTCGCATGCGCAACGCGTACGTGATCGATCAGAAGGGTCACGCGTACCTATCGCTCGAACCGCGTGATCGTAAGAGACTCCAGACGAACAAGGCGCGCAGCCGTCGCTGACGACATGCTACGATCGTCCTCGGGGCATGCCTGGACGATGAGGAATGAGCGATGGCGCTGTACTCCGTCTGGGACTGGGATCGGAACGCGTGGGCGATCTATCGCAACGCGCAGCCGGTTTCCGTTGGCGACGACCCGAAGCCACCGAAGCCACTGAAGATCAGCCCGCTCGGAGCCGATCCGGACACACAGTCAAATCCACTGCCGTCCGACGCGCAGTTCGTAGGCTACGACCACATGTGCCGTGGTGAGGTGCGCGTGCAGGGCGGCAGCCTCGCGGCGCTCGGCATCGACATGCCCAGCAACGATGACCTCAAGAAGTACGTCATAGGCGGTCTCGTTGGCGCGGCGGTGATCTGGTACTGGAGACGTCGATGACCAAACGAAGTTCACGTCGCGTTCTCCTGCGTCGTTCGAGCAAGCCGCTCGTTCCGAACCGTGGCGTGGAGCAACGCACGTTCGGCAGCGAGGTGGATCCCGATCGTGTGAACGGAGCCGCAGGTCGTTCGCTCGACGAAGCGATGAACCGCTACGAAACATTCCAACAGAAGCCACCGCAGAAGGTCGTGCGCGTCGAGCACGACGCGCCGGCACTCGTGGTGCCAGTCGGCGACTGCCTTTCGGTGATGTACCGATCGAGCAAGTGGTACGACGACGACAAAGACGTCGACTACAAGCATCGGCACGAACCGTCGGAAAACAAGGAGTACGCGGCGCGCAAGGGCGTTCGACTCTACGAAAACGCACGCTTCGCCGACGCGACGCTGAAGCGGAACACGGGCACGCAAAAGCTGGCGGTGCCGGCGCCGCACGCGTGGGCTCGCCTGGGGTACTGCCTCGGTCTCTTCGTCCGCCGCGATGACGATGGCGAGATTCACGAGGTCAACCCACGCAACACGTGGCTACTGTCGGCGCCGAACGGGCACATGCTGGCGGTCTACTCGCCGAAGCCACAGTCCAACGGAGACATCGGCTTTCTGTGCGTGATGTCTGGCGGCAAGTTGCGCGTGTTGAAAGAGGGAATCGACGGCTGAGTCATGGACATTCCGCCGGAGATCGTCTCGCTCGCTGCGGTGGCAACAGCAGCAGCCCCACTACTAGTCACCGCGTTGTCGAAGGGCATCTCGACTATTTCCGCAGCGCTCGCTACTCGCACTACTGCAAAGGCCAACGCGGAGGTGAAGATCGCGGAAGCGAAAAAAATCGACGCCGACGCCAAGAAAGTTGAAGCTGACGCCAAGAAGTCGGAGGCTGACACGGAACTGACTCGCGCGGCCACGGACAAGGTTCAGGCAGAGTCAGCGGCACAGATGCTTTTGGGCTTGCAACGCCGACTCGAAGCGACGGAAGAAAAGAACATCGAGTGCGAGAAGCGTAACGATGAGCGCGATGCGACGATCGAGAAGATGCGTCGTCAGATGGAGGCAGACGGTGAGCTGATCGCCAAGTTCTCAGAGCGGGCGATTAACGACGAGAAGCGCATGAAAAAGATGAACGAGGATATCCTCGAACTGCGTAGAGTCATTCGCCTGGGAGGCATCAATGCGTGAACATATTCGCGACGCAGTTCGATGGTTCATCGCGTTTTCAGCGTCTGACTGGCGCGTGTCGATCCGTGAACAGATGGTCAACGTAGCGCTGTGGTTCAGCGTGCTTGCGCTTTTGGCGCGCACACTGGTGCTTGCGAATGGTTGGACGCTGGCGTCTCTTTTTCTCTTGCATCCGTGAAAAGACCCACGTAGGGTTCCAATCGAAGACCTGGGGCGCGCTGCGCTTCACCTGCTCTCAGGGGTCGAGCAGGTGAGTTGCGTCCAGATGGCCCTGGTCTACCGCAAAAGCACGCGTTCGAACGCGCGTAAGTACGCACGAAGCCCCGGCATGGAGCCGAATACGGGCGGCGTGACGCACATGACGGTGATCAACTCGGGTCGGCCGACGCGCAATCCGTTTCAGTGGATCCGTGGTCAGACGCTGCGTCATCAGCACCTCAGCCCCGCGTATCGCACCGTTCGCGCAGCCCGGACATGGGCGAAGAAGCACGAGCCCGAGTCGTCGCATGCTCGGCTCTATCCGGTCGATGAGTACGGAACGATCATGTCACGGCCGATGAGCCGGAAGCAGATCTTGACCCAGAACCGTAGAGGAGCCCCGATGGCCTACAATCTCCCTGCCCTGCGTCGCGCCATGCGCAAGAACATGTCTGCCGCAGATCGTGAAGCTATGAAGGCAGCGGCGCGAAGTGTCGACGTCGGTCGCAGGCCGAAGAGCCGCTCGCGTCGTCGTCGCTCGAAGATGACCGGCCCCCAGGGTGCCATGGCGTCGCTCACGGTGAAGCAGCGCAAGCGGATCTCGAAGGCGCTCGGCTCAGCACATCGTACGTCGAAGCGCAGGTACTCGAAGCGGAAGCGCTACTCGCACACGAAGGTGAGCGGCGGCAAGGTCACGGCGAAGCGGGCGTCCGCGAAGGGCGCAAGCAAAGCGGCCAAGAGCGCAGGCAAGCAGGCGAAGACAGCGAGCAAGGCCGCGACGCGCGCGAAGAAGGCGACCTCGAAGAAGGTCGCGAGCAAGGCCGCGACGGTTGCGCGCAAGGCAGCTTCGAAGGCGAAGAAGGCCGCGACGATCGCAACGAAGAAGGCGAGCAAGGCGAAGCCCTCTTCGAAGAAGGCGGCGAACAAGGCTGCGTCGAAGGCACGACGCTCGGCGTCGAAGGCGGCGAGCGCGGCGAGCGCGGCGAGCGCGGCGGCGAAGCGCGCACACTTCCGTGGTCGTCTGAGTCGCAAGCAGGGCGGGTTTCGTCTGACGTCCAAGGCGCACGGTCGTTACCGTCGCGTCAAGGGCTTCTCGGCGTCGCCGTTCCGTACCGGGCGACTCTTCAATCCGCCGTTCATCCACATCACGAGCAAGCATCCGGCGCGTCGCGCGGGTGGCATTCGGATGGCTGCGAACATGCTCGGTCGTGTCAGCCAGCGCCGCGGTCTTCCGACCGGCGAGCGTGTACAGCTCGTCGAGTTCGGCCCGCGCAGCAAGCGCAAGGGCTACGCCGTCTACGTGCCTGGGCACGTGAGCGAGCGCGCCTACGTTCGCAAGTTCCACTTCGGTGGGGCGGCGTCCGATGCCCACGCCCGCGCGTTGCGGTCCGGGTACAGCAAGAAGCGGTACAGCAAGAAGCGCGTGAGCGCGAACGGGAGGTCCTCGATGCGTCGGAACAGCAAGAAGCGTGTGAGCCGGAACAAGCGCCACAGCCGGAAGGGTCGCCGACGCGTGAAGGCGAACCGCTACGTGCTCGTGCCCAACCGTCGTCGTCATCGTCGCATGTCGCGCAACACGCGTCGTCGCGTGCGTCGCAACATGACGATCTTCGGCGTCGATCCGATCAGCCAGATCATCATCCCCGGCGGCTACGCGGTCGGCGGTCTCATGGTCGCGAACGCCGTGGCGAACGCGGCGGCAGCGATGCCGAGTATCACGAACGTGCTCGACGCTGGTCGCACCGATCCGATCGTGACGAAGTCGCTGGTCGGCGCGGGCGTCGCCGGTCTCGCGATCGCGTTCGGTCAGAAGCTCCCGTCGATGCTTCGCCAGAACCTCACGCCGATCGTCGCAGGCATGGGCTGCGCAGTCGCGGTGCGGCTCCTGCGCGGAACGCAGGCAGCGCCGTACCTCGGTCGCTACCACCACATGGGCGAGTACGTCGACCAGCCGATGGGCGCGTACGTGCAGGACCCGAGCATGGGCGAGTACGTCGACCAGCCGATGGGCGAGTACGTCGACCAGCCGATGGGTGGCCTCGGCACGATGTTCGCGGCCGCTGGCTACCCCGAGGGTGTCGACCCGGCCGATCAGGACTCCGTCGACGGCCTCATGGACGCGATGGAAGCCTCGGCAGGCGTCGGCGCCTACGAGGCGGCGGCGGGCATGGGCACGATGTACGCAGCGGCGGGCATGGGGACCATGTACGCAGCGGCGGGCATGGGTCAGGACGCAGCGACGCCGATCCCGGTGGTCGCGACGCCCGGTCCGGTCGGTCCGGTCATGCAGCCGGCGCCGGGTGCGTTCAAGGGCTCGGGCGGGTCGACGGGACTCACGCAGCCGCCGTTCGTCTCGATCGAGCAGCCGATCGACATGGCGAACTCCGTCTCGGTCAACATGCCGCGCACGAAGCAGATCCCGACCTCGATGGTGACGTCGGAAGGTCGCGGCTACGCGGGCGGCATCTTCTCGCGAAGCATCTTCGGCGGAATGATGGGCTGAGCCGCAAGGCTCGCACCATCACTCACTGAAACTCAAAGCCGGAGAGCACCATGAGCAGGAAGAAGCGCACGAGTCGGAACGGGCACCGCAAGGTGCGTCGGAACCGCTATGTGCTGATCAACCGCGCTCGCGGTGCTCTCCGTCGTCTGACGCGCAACGTCGCGTTCGGCGGAATCGATGTGATGGAGAAGATCGTGTTTCCGTCGCTCGGGGCGACCGGCGGCATGCTTCTCGCCTCGTGGCTCGGGTCCAAGGTTGGTCCGAGTCTTCTTCCAGGCCAAGACCTCAAGCTGATCGCGCTTGGAGCCGCTGCCGCCAGCGCGTTCGGCGCGTACACGCTTGGCGAAAGTCTCGGTCTCTCACCCGAGACGCAGATGGCAGTCGCAGCCGGCGCTGGCATGAGCGGCATCACCCCTTGGCTGCCGGCCGCCATACTGCCGGTGGTTTCTCTTGCTCCCGCGCCGAACGTCGCGACGAGTGGCTACTACCAGCGGGGCATGCTCAGCGGACTGATGGTCGACGTGAGTCACGCCGGGGCTCCGTACAAGGGCATGCTCGGCCTCGGCGCAGATCCGTCAGATCAGGACGCGGTCGACAACGTGCTGAGCACCGTCGAAGGCATCTCGACCGTCGAGCCGATCGACATGGCTCTTCCGGCGATTCCGAAAAAGGAGTTTCGTCGGGTTCGAGAAACGATGGGCACTCCGCGAGATCGTGGTTGGGCCGGCGGCGTGTACGCCCGCAACATCTTCAGCGGAATGGCTTCGTAAGGCCAAACGAATCGTCGAGGCTTCGGCCTCTGGAACCAAGGAGAAAAGTCCCCATGCCGAAGATCGTCGGAACTCGCGAGCGCGTTCACCAGCCCTTCTACGACAGCCTCATCCGTACGGATGGCGCGGTC
>Ga0265340_10000071_pt1 | contig 48537 bp, 47 predicted proteins | sample 4CB225metaG_FD_202082 | JGI IMG/M metagenome (GOLD analysis project Ga0265340, IMG submission 202082) | Rhizosphere microbial communities from Carex aquatilis grown in University of Washington, Seatle, WA, United States - 4-CB2-25 metaG | ecosystem: Host-associated > Plants > Roots >...
GTCGAGTATTTTTCGACGCCGTCCTTGTCGGTGTATTTGCGGGTCTGCAGCGCGCCTTCCAGATAGACCTTGGAGCCCTTGCGCAGATATTGCTCGGCGACCTTGGCCAGGTTCTCGTTCCAGATCGTGACCCGGTGCCACTCGGTCTTTTCCTTGCGCTCGCCCGAGGTCTTGTCCTTCCAGGTTTCCGAGGTCGCCACCGACAGGTTGACCACCAGATCGCCGGAGGTCATGCGCCGCGATTCCGGGTCCTTGCCCAGATTGCCGATCAAAATCACCTTGTTGACGCTGCCCGCCATGCTTATCTCCGTCCTGTCTTTTCACAACGTTAGACTTGCCTGCCCGCCCGCGCCACCGGGGAGCCTCACGGCCCTGTGGACAGGCGGAGCCGAGTCATGAGATAGCACCGTTCTGTGTTTGTTCCAAGCCCCACTCAGAGCCGGCACGCGCTTGCGGGGCGTGTCCTCTATCGCGCAAGGTAGCCGGTTGCTCAAGGTCTTATCCATGCTGAAAAACATCTCCGTGCGCGGCGCGCGCCAGCACAATCTGAAGAACGTCGACGTCGATATTCCGCGCGACAAGTTGACCGTGCTGACCGGGCTGTCGGGTTCCGGCAAATCCTCTCTCGCCTTCGATACGATCTACGCCGAGGGTCAGCGCCGCTATGTGGAATCGCTGTCGGCCTATGCCCGCCAGTTCCTCGAACTGATGCAAAAGCCCGACGTCGATCACATCGAGGGCCTGTCGCCTGCCATCTCCATCGAGCAGAAGACCACCTCGCGCAACCCGCGCTCGACAGTGGGCACGGTGACGGAAATCTACGATTATCTGCGCCTGCTCTATGCGCGCGTCGGCGTGCCCTATTCGCCCACGACCGGCTTGCCGATCGAAAGCCAGACCGTCAGTCAAATGGCCGACCGCGTGCTGGCGCTGCCCGCCGGCACGCGGCTCTATCTCAACGCGCCCATCGTACGCGGGCGCAAGGGCGAGTACCGCAAGGAACTCGCCGAGCTGCAGAAGAAGGGCTTCCAGCGCGTCAAGGTGGACGGCAAATACTACGACATTGCTTCCACGCCTACTCTCGACAAGAAGCTGAAGCATGACATCGAAGTGGTAGTGGACCGCATCGCGGTGAAGGCCGATCTCGGCAACCGGCTGCCGGATTCGATCGAGACCGCGCTGGGTCTCTCAGACGGGCTGGTGATCGCCGAATTCGCCGACGAGAAAGACAAGGACGGCAAGCCGCGTCAGCTTCTGATGTCGTCGAAATTCGCCTGTCCGGTTTCGGGGTTCACGATCTCGGAGATCGAGCCGCGGCTGTTCTCGTTCAACAGCCCCCACGGAGCCTGTCCGGCCTGCGATGGGCTCGGCACCCAGCTATACTTCGACCCGGCGCTGATCGTGCCCGACGAAAGCCTGACCTTGCGCAAGGGCGCCATCGCGCCCTGGTCCAAGACCTCCTCGCCCTATTATCTGCAGACGCTCGAAGCCCTCGCACGCGCCTACAAATTCTCGCTCACCGAACCCTGGGAAGACCTGCCCAAGAAGGTCAGGGACATCGTCCTCTACGGTTCGGGTGAGGACGAGATCAAATTCATCTATGACGACGGCATGCGCCGCTACGAGACGAAGAAGAGTTTCGAGGGCGTCATTCCCAACATGCAGCGCCGCTACAAGGAAACGGATTCCTCGTGGATCCGCGAGGAGATGGAGCGCTTCCAGGACGCGAGTCCTTGCGACGTGTGCAACGGCTATCGCCTCAAGCCCGAGGCGCTGGCGGTAAAGATCGCGGGGCTGCACATCAGCCAGGTCTGCGAGAAATCGATCAGGCTGGCCGATGCCTGGTTCCGCGACCTCGACGCCAGCCTGACCAAACAGCAGCAGGAAATCGCCGCGCGCATCCTGAAGGAAATCCGCGCCCGGCTGAAATTCCTCAACAATGTGGGCCTCGAATATCTTACCCTCGCGCGCGCTTCCGGCTCGCTCTCGGGCGGCGAGAGCCAGCGCATCCGGCTTGCCTCGCAGATCGGCTCGGGTCTGACCGGCGTGCTGTATGTGCTCGACGAGCCCTCCATCGGTCTGCACCAGCGCGACAACATCAAGCTGCTGGAATCGCTCCAGGGCCTGCGCGATCTGGGCAACACCGTGATCGTGGTGGAGCATGACGAGGAAGCTATCCGCACCGCCGATCACGTGGTCGATATGGGGCCGGGCGCGGGCATCCATGGCGGGCACATCGTCGCCGAGGGCACGCCCGCCCAGATCATGGCCAACCCCAACAGCCTGACGGGAAAATATCTTGTCGGGCTGGAGCAGATTCCCGTCCCTGCCAAGCGCCGCAAGGCGATGCACGACCGCTGGGTGAAGGTGGTCGGCGCGAGGGGCAACAACCTCAAAAACGTCACCGCTTCCATTCCGCTCGGCACGCTGACCTGCATCACCGGTGTTTCGGGCGGCGGCAAATCTACGCTGGTGATCGAGACGCTCTACAAGGCCGCCTCGCGCAAGCTGCACCAGGGCCGCGAACATCCCATGCCCTTCGACAAGATCGAGGGCCTCGAATTCCTCGACAAAGTGATCGACATCGACCAGTCGCCGATCGGGCGCACGCCGCGCTCTAATCCGGCCACCTATACCGGCGCCTTCACGCCGATCCGCGACTGGTTTACCGAGCTGCCGGAATCCAAGGCGCGCGGCTATCAGCCGGGTCGCTTCTCGTTCAACGTCAAGGGCGGGCGCTGCGAGGCCTGCCAGGGCGACGGCGTGATCGAAATCGAGATGCACTTCCTGCCGGACGTTTACGTGACCTGCGACGTCTGCAAGGGCAAGCGCTACAACCGCGAAACGCTGGAGGTGAAATTCCGCGACAACTCCATCGCCGACGTGCTCGACATGACGGTGGAAGCGGGCGCCGAGCTGTTCAAGGCGGTGCCGTCCATCCGCGAGAAGCTGGACACGCTGACGCGCGTTGGGCTCGGCTATATCAGCATCGGCCAGCAGGCCACCACGCTCTCGGGCGGCGAGGCGCAGCGCGTCAAGCTGTCGAAGGAATTGGCGCGCCGGGCGACCGGGCGCACTTTGTATATTCTTGACGAGCCGACCACCGGGCTGCACTTCCACGACGTGCGCAAGCTCCTGGAGGTGCTGCACGAGTTGGTCGACAACGGCAACACGGTGGTGGTGATCGAGCACAATCTGGAAGTGGTGAAGACCGCCGATTGGATTGTGGACCTCGGCCCCGAAGGCGGCGACGGCGGCGGCGAGATCGTCGCCCAAGGCACGCCGGAGGATGTGGCGAAGGTTGCGCGCAGTTACACCGGGCAGTATTTGAAGCCGCTGCTCAAAGGCATCGCTCCCGGCAAGATTGCGGCATCATCGCGCAAGATGAAAGCGGCGGAGTGATGGCTAAGGCTCTGTTTGACGGGTTTTCTTAACCTGTTCTGGTGTGCTATATTGGAACCATGGGTACCGTTGAAGAAATCGCGAAAGCCGTTGAACGGCTGACACCTGACAAACTCGCCAAGTTTCGCGCTTGGTACGAGCAGTTCGATGCTGCGCTTTTCGATGCAAAGATAGAACGCGATTCCATGAGTGGAAAGCTCGACAAGCTTGTCGAAAAATCCGAAGCGGATTTTCGTGCTGGTCGTTTTCGCGAGCTATAGAATCTCAGCCCGTCTGGATGTCGTAATCGGCGTGCGAGCCGATCCAATGCCAGCGCATTTCACCATCTACTTCTGTGGCGAGCGCGCGGTGATGAGCGCCGATGCGGACGCTCCAAAACCGCCCGACTTTCTTGAAATGCAGCGATGGATGCTTCGGGTTATCCTTTAGTAGCTTGAAATTCTTGTCCGCAAGCTCCTGCACGGCTTTCGGTAGCCGATCATATAGATTCCAAAATGCGTGGCTGCCGAGGTGCTTCATGGCGCCGCGCCGTCCAACACCCTGGGCATGTCCACGGGGGCATCCAACTTGAACATCCCGTTCTCGCCGGGCAGGGCAGCCCCGTCTTTGTGGCGCCAGAAGAAGTGTACTTCCACCGCAAGCCCGAGCCGCTTGGCCATTTGCGCAACAGCGCGCCACGCGTCGTTGGCGTCTTGTCCCTGAACTGAAAAGCCAACGTCGGAAAGATAATGGTACCCCTCGCCGACTTTCTTACCGTCGACAATATTGACGTTTGCGTACTTCCTCACAAACGTCACTGAACCACTCATCTTGCGCGCAACCCGGAGGGTTTCATCGAGTAGTGCATTCCAGTTCGGCGACCGTAACGAATGACTGTCGATAGTCGCGAGCGTCACCTTGGTATGCGTAAGGCTTGGATGGTCGAACGGATCCCAAGTGCGTTCTGCGCGTAAGAGATCCGTCTGCGGCGGCTTCGTGCTCGATCCTTTCCGCTCATAAACATCTAGGAGTCGTTCGATGATCGACGCGTAGGTGTCCTCCAAAGGCCGCGCGAGCCGCTTAAGGCGGTCATCTATATGATCGGGAAGGATAATTGTCTTTGGCATCGGTCGGTAAGTAAGTACGGTTTTTCGGTAAAAATGGTATTCTTACGGAAGCTACCTGTCAAGGCTGTCCCGCTGACTCAATGATCCGCTTTAGCGCGACAAGGCCACCCGCCGCCACAATATGCGGCGAGGCCAAGGGATACCAACTTCTGCGCGTTGTCGGCGTTGCACCGGCGCGTCTGATCGCGCCTATTTCCCCGCCCCGTTCAGTCCCGCCGGAAGCTTGAGGAATTCGTCGGGCGCCAGCGCACGCGGGGTGAAGCGCACTTTCAGGATCGAGCCGTGGAAATAGCTCACCCGGTTGATCCGCACGCCGATGGAGGCGCGGCCCGGCCCCTGCGGCGTGAACTCTATCGGCGCTTCGGCCTGGAGCACACCGTCTACGAAGCTGCGGTACATTTTGCCGTCGTAGGTCTGCTCGACGCGATACCAGCGCCCGAGCGCAAACAGCTTCTCGGGAACCGCCAGCGCCTTGTCGTAGCCTGGCCCCTTGGCGAAGGCGTCGAGATACCATTTATCGCCGACCACGCGGACCTCGAACAGAATGCGCGGGCTTTGCGCCTCGCCGTTCGCCGCGTCGGCTTCCGCCAAATGCAGCCAGCGCTGCTCAAACGCTCCGCCGTCGGGCCGGAACACGGCTTCGATCGTGAAGGTCGCAGCACCCGCCAGCGGGTGTTGGGCGATGAACAGTGCGTCGTCCACGCCGTTGAACGCCACGGCCTTGCCTGCCGGGGTGGCGATGATCTGCGGATGTCCCTCGACCTCGGTGGGCGCCCCGCCGATGTTTTCAAGACGGTCGAAATTCCATTCGATCTGGGTCATAGGAGGCGCCTCCGCGCCGAACAGTTCGCACCCCGCCGCCAATGCGCTCAACCGGATGGTGCGCAGACGGTCTTTCATGCGCTTCCAATTCTGGCAAGGCGAAATGGCGCGAGACCGGTCACCGTTCCCGCGTCAAGTCCGCGGCATTTGGTCCGTCAGCGCGCGATAGGCGTAGGCCGCGGGCGCGAAGGTCATGCCATAGGTCAACGGCGCCAACACGAACTGGAGCCCCATCATCAGCGGCAAGTGCGCTCCCAATTGGCGCATCTGTTGGGCCGAATGGCGCATCTGCGCGGCCTGGTCCTTCACCAGCTCGAGATGGGGGTTCAGGAAGTCCGGCCCCAACACCACCAAATCGACCACGAGCACCGCGATCATGACCGGCAGCAGCGTCGCCATGGCGACCGCGAAGATGCGCCAGAAATTGCCCTTGGTGAGCTGCCAGCTGCGTTCCAGGCCGAAGCCGCCCTCCGCCACCGCCGCCGGCGCCAGCAGAAAGCCGAGGCGCGCGAACAGGTAGACCACGCCCCCGCAGCCCGCCAATACGATCAGTCCGACGATGAATGCCGCCGGTTGCGACATCGTCGGGCCCGCCGCGTGCGTCGCCGCGCCGGCGCTCAGCCCAATCGCCACGACCGCCGTCACCAGGACGATCGTGAAGACCATCATCAGCACGAATAGCCCGAAATAACCGGCGACCACCCTGAGTTCCGTCGCTCCCAGCCCGAAGCGCAGCAACAGCGGGCGCTTCAGCGGCTTGAGGATTTCGCGAGTGATCGCCACCGCGATCACCGCCTGGAGCACGAACTTGACCAACCCGAAGCCCAGCACGCGCACCAAGAGCGGCCCGGACTGGGCAAGATCGCCGCTGTCCATCGCGCTCGTCATGCCCGCGATGTACTGACCCGTGATGAAATACTCACCCACCGTCATCAGGACGATCGGCAACCAGATCAGCGCGATCACCGTTCCCAGACCGCCGAAGGTGAAACCATAGGATTCAGCGATCGTCCGGGTCACGGGGATCTTGTTCATACGCTCGCGGCTCCTTCGGGCTGGCCAGCGGCCGGTTCCGCCGTAATCGCTTTATAGGCGGTTCCTATGGCGCCCGCCAGCAAGCCGCGCAGCGCAATGGACTGCGCGATCAGGACCACCGCGACCAGCGGCAGCAATGGCACCAAGCCGCGCAGGAAGTCGAGGATGTCCTTCGCCGTAGGATCATGGGGCAGCCTTATGGCTTGCGAGATGACCACCGGCAGAATCGACATTTCCAGCACCATTCCGGCGACGAAGCCGACCGGAATCACCGCGAGGAGATAGACGAAGAACATGCGCCAGAAATTGCCGCGACCGAGTTCCCACGAGCGGCCAAGCCCGATCCTCTCCTCGGCCACCACCACGGCCGGCAGGAAAAAGAACAGCCGGAACCCCACGTAGAAGAAGGCGCAGACGATGATCAGGCCGAGAACGACCGCCCCAGCAACCGCATAACCGTGGACGAACAGCTTCGCGCCGAACGCGGCGGTCAGCCCGATCAGCACGCCGCAGCCGATGGCAAGCGCAATTATGATCAGCGTGCCGAGCAGCAGCGCGCCGAGCATCCGCCACACCGGCGCTCCGAGCGAGAAGTAGATCAAGGTCGTCGATTGTTTGAGCCCCAGCGCGTGGCGCATCAGGCCGACCGCGATCATCGCCCCGGCCAGGAGCGAAACGACGAATATCGCGAGGCGAGCAAGCCAGATAGGCGCTGTCAGCGTCTGTTCGGGCCTGAAGTGCGAAAAGTCGCCGACCAGCCAAGCATGCGGCACCGCAAGATAGACGCCCCCTACGATGACGGCCGCGACCAACACCATGGGAAACCACATCACACCAATGATCGACACGATGTTGGTGAATAAAAAGCGATAGGCGCCGACCAGCGTCCCTTCCAACGGAATTTTCTTCATTTTTCTTCCCCTATTGAGATCTCGCCTATTTGGCGTCTGGTTTTGTCAACGCAATGTAGGCCTTGCCGATCGCCCCGCTCAGCAAACCCTGGATCGCGATTTGCTCGAGCAGGCTGATCACGATCATGATCGGCAGCACGTGGAACAGCACCTGCATAATGCGGCCAATCTGCGCCATCGTTTCTTGATCCGTCTTCGCCGTCTCCAGATGCAGCTTCATGACCTCAGCCATCATGACCGGCATCACGGTCATCTGCATGATGATATTGGCAACGAACCCCACCGGAATGGTGATCAGCAGGAAGATAACGACAATCCGCCAGAAATTACCGCCGCCGAGCGACCAGGAGCGGCCCAGCCCGATGCGGTTCTCCGCCACCACCACCGCCGGAATGAAGAAGAACAGGCGCACCGCCGCATAGACGTAGAAACAGAATTCGACAATGCCTAGCACGATCAGGAGCGCGATCCCGCCACCCTGCGGAAGATGCGGATAGACGATCAGGTAGGCCAGCAGCAACAGCAACGCGAGCGCCACGATCAGCAGCACCATGACCATGTAGTACAGCACGAAGGCGCCCAGCATCCGCCACACCGGCGCGCCCAGCGAAAAATAGACGTAAGTCGTCGTCTCTTTCTGGCCGAGCGCATGGCGCATCAGGCCAGCGAGAACCATGGCCGACATCAGGAACGAGAGGAAGAGGATTACCGGATAGATGGCCAGGAATGGCATCAGGAGGGGAACGATCTCGGTCGGTGACGTGATGTGCGGGAGGTCTCCGCTCCACCATGCGTGCGGCACAACGAGGTAAACCAGCCCGCCGAACAGCGCGACAGACACCACGAACGGCAGCCAAGCTGTCCCAATGATCGACACAACATTGGTGAACAAGAACCGATAGGCGCCGCCCAGCGTGTCTTCCAGCGGAATTTTCTTCATCTTAGCCCCCGATCTTCCGGCCCAGAGCTAACATTACGCTCCATTCAGATTTGCGACAAACCTGGAGGCCGCGGCTTGTCCTTTGATTTTGTCTAAGACGGGACCGCAGAATCGCTTCGCTCGCGGAGCCGGGTTTTACCTGTGACAACCCGTCAGTCTGCGGCTAAAGTTTGGTAAACGCGCGAGGAACCTATGGCCTTCAGCGACTATGGCCGCCACGACGCATTGGGCTTGGCCGAACTTGTGGCGAAGAAGCAAGTGACGGCGGTGGAATTGCTCGACGAAGCGATTGGGCGCGTCGAGCGGCTCAATCCGGCGCTCAACGCCATCGTCTACAAAGATTACGAGCGCGCGCGCCAGGTGGCGCAAGGCCCGCTACCTGCCGGGCCGTTCACCGGCGTGCCGTTCCTGTTCAAAGACATCTTCGCGATGGTGCAAGGCACGCCGACGCGCCAGGGCTCGCGTTTCTTTCCGCCCTTCCCCGCCGATCACGATTCCACCCTGACCACGCGCTTCAAACAGGCGGGCCTTGTCGCGTTCGGCAAGACCAACGTGCCGGAATTCGGGCTGGTGCCGACCACGGAAGGCAAGCTTTACGGTCCGGCGCACAATCCCTGGAACCTCGCCCATTCGACCGGCGGCTCGTCGGGCGGATCGGCGGCGGCGGTAGCGGCCGGCATCGTGCCGATGGCCCACGGTAATGACGGCGGCGGATCGATCCGCATTCCAGCGTCGTGTTGCGGGCTGGTTGGGCTGAAGCCGACGCGCGGACGCATTTCCTATGGGCCGGATTTTGGTGAAGCAGTGGACGGACTGGCCATCGACCTGGCGCTTTCGCGCAGTGTGCGCGACTCGGCGGCAGCGCTCGACGCGGTGGCGGGCTATGAGCCGGGTGATCCCTATTGCGCCCCGCCGGCACCGGCGTCCTATCTGAAGGCGTCGCGGGAGAAGCCCAAACGCCTGCGCATCGGCTTCGCCACCAAGACGCTTGACGGCAAACCGGTGCACGCCGATTGCGTCGCCGCGGTCAAGCACGCCGCCAAGCTGTGCGCCGATCTCGGCCACGCGGTGGACGAAGCCTCGCCAGAGCTCAACCTCGAACTGTTGATGCCCGCTTTCATGGCGATCTGGACCGGCAATCTCGCGTCGATCGTCGATTTTATCGCCAGGCTGACCGGACAAACTCCGTCTACGGACAATATGGAGGGCTTGACCCTCGGCCTTTACGAGGCGGGAAAGGCGGTCAGCGCCGCCCAATATCTCCAGGCCAAGATGATGCTCAATCAGGCGTCGCGCGCGACGGCGAAGTTCCATCAGAGCCGCGATCTATGGCTGACCGCAACGCTCGGCACGCCGCCGGCCAAGCTCGGCAGCTTTGATCTCGAGGAGCGCGATCCCGTTAAAGGCTTCGCGCCGCTGATCGCCTATGTGCCGTTCACCGCGCTGCAGAACGTCACCGGCCAGCCGGCAATAAACCTGCCTTTGTATTGGAACGAGGCCGAGCTTCCCATCGGCGTGCAGTTCGTGGCGCCGTTCGGCGACGAACTGATGCTCCTGCAACTGGCGACGCAGCTCGAACAGGCGCAGCCCTGGTTTGCGCGCTATGGCGAGATCAAGCTATAGCGTGCAAATGAAAAACGCCGTCATCCATGTGATCGGCGGCGGGCTCGCCGGAAGCGAAGCGGCGTGGCAGGCGGCCCAAGCCGGCGCGCGCGTAGTGCTGCACGAGATGCGCCCGGTGCGCGGGACCGAGGCGCACCAGACCGACGGCTTGGCGGAACTGGTCTGCTCCAATTCGCTGCGCTCCGATGATGCCGAGAACAACGCCGTTGGACTGCTCCACGAAGAGATGCGCCGCGCGCGCTCGCTGATCCTCAACGCCGCCGATGCGCACAAGCTGCCCGCGGGCGGCGCGCTGGCGGTGGATCGCCACGGCTTCTCCGCCGCAATCGGCGAGGCGCTGGCCGGCCATCCCAACGTCGAAATCCGCCGCGAGGAGATCGCCGAGCCGCCGCCGGAATGGGACTGCGTGATCGTTGCCACCGGCCCGCTGACCGCGCCGTCCCTCGCCGAGTATATCCGTACCCTGACGAACGAGGAGGCGCTGTCCTTTTTCGACGCCATCGCGCCCGTCGTCCATCGCGAGTCGATCGACATGAGCGTCGCCTGGATGCAATCGCGCTACGACAAGGGTGACGGCGCCGACTACGTCAACTGCTCCATGACCGCGGAGCAATATGGCTCCTTCGTTGCCGCGCTGCTGGCAGGCGAGAAGACCGAGTTCAAGGAATGGGAGAAGTCCACGCCCTATTTCGAGGGCTGCCTGCCGGTGGAGGTCATGGCGGCGCGCGGGATCGATACGCTGCGCTACGGGCCGATGAAGCCGGTCGGCCTCGCCGATCCACGCTCCGGCGCACGGCCCTGTGCCGTCGTGCAGCTGCGCCAGGACAATGCGCTCGGCACGCTGTGGAACATGGTGGGATTCCAGACCAAGCTGAAGCATGGCGAACAGGTTCGTATCTTCCGCATGATCCCGGGGCTTGAAAACGCGAGCTTCGCGCGGCTGGGCGGCCTGCACCGCAACACCTTCATCAACTCGCCGCGGCTGCTCGATGGACAGCTGCGGCTGAAGGCGCGGCCAGCCTTGCGCTTCGCGGGGCAGATCACCGGCGTGGAAGGTTATGTGGAGAGCGCCGCTATCGGATTGCTGGCGGGGCGATTCGCGGCGGGAAGAGTCGAAGCTCCGCCGCCCACCACCGCGCTCGGCGCACTGCTCGCGCACATCACCGGCGGAGCCGAGGCGCAGACCTTTCAGCCGATGAACGTGAATTTCGGATTGTTCCCCGACCTCGCCGTTGCCGAGCGAGGCCGCGACCGCAAGAAGGCGATGTCGCGGCGCGCGCTGGCGGATTTGGAAAAGTGGCTATAGCCGCCCGCTGACCGACGCGCGCAGAAACACGAGCTGGCGGCGCCATAGCGGTGGATCGTTTCGCTTCAGATAAAGCGGCACCAACGCCGCCGGAAGGAAGACCGGAAGCGCGGCGGCCGGCATTGCCAACTTTCGCGCCGCGCCAAGATGGCTTCGCGCCGCGGCTGCCGCTTCGCTCAGCAGCGCCTCCGGGATAAAGCGCTTGCCGCGCGCGGCATGGAACGGGACCGAGCGCAACAGACCCGCCAGGGCAAATGCGATGCCTGCCTCGCGTGCCAATTCGTCGAGCGTCTCTCCGAGCATCCGCGCCGCAAGCCGCATCAGGTTGCCCGATGTCGCATCGGCATATTCTTCGAGCGCCGCCATGTCCGCAAAGGAGTCTGGCGAGGCGTCGAACGAGCGCGCTGCGATCATCCTGTCGAACAATTCTTGAGGCAGGTCGTTCGCGGCCAGCGTCTCGGCCAGCGCGCGGGCCACATCGTGGTCGCGCGGACGGCCAACACGCGCGCCCTCCACCGTTTCGCGCCACCAGGCCAGGCGGATCTCCGCGAGCATTGGTTCGCGCGCCGTCTCGGCGACGCGCGCCAATTCGACGTTGAGGGCGTAAAGCGCACAGAGAAAGCCCCGCTTACCGGCCGGCGCGAACAAGGCGGAAAAGTAACGGTCCGGATCGCTTCGGCGAACCGCTTCTTCGCAGGCCGAAAAGTCAGCCACGCATCAATAAATATTCTGCGCCGCGACCATCGAGAACAATAGCGGGATCGACAGCATGGTGTTGATGCGGCTGAACATGCCGGCGGTCTTGGCGGCGGCGGCTTTCTCGTCCGCCGAGAGGCTGGGATATTTGTCGGCGATGTTCAGCGCCTTCTGCTGGGCGGGCCAGATGACGAACCAGACGTTGAACCACATGATCGTCCCGAGCCACATGCCGACGCCGATGCCGATCGCCTTGGGAACCTTGAAGCCGTCGATGGCGTCGAGCGTGTAGGCCTGCAGCAGATAGCCGTTCAAGTAGGCCAGCACGATGCCGAAGATAATCGTGCCCATCGCCGCCCAGCGAAACCAGAACAGGGCTGCGGGCGTGATGTATTTGCCCAGCGCCGGGCGAAGCTCGGCGGGAATTTTCGGCACGGTCGGCGTCGCGACGAAGTTGAAGTACCATAAGAGGCCGATCCACATGATGCCGCACAGCACATGCAGCCAGCGCACCAGGAAGAGCCAGAAGCTCGATGCATCGAGGCTGCCGTCGAAGCCCTGAAGCTCGACGTAGAGCCCGAACAGCAGGACCGCGAGGACGGTTCCCGCTATCACCGTGTTGCGCAGGTTGGAGAAGAAGGCAGCCATGTTTTCCTCGTCGTGAATCGGCGAGGGAGTTTAGCATAATTCCCGAGCATTCAAGTCGGAATTGGCTAGATCGTCAGTTTCTTCGGCTTGGCGACGTGCAGCCAGCCGATCACGATCAGCCGGGTCACCATCACCGCCGTGAAGAACGAGGTGATGATGCCGACGCCGAGGGTCACGGCGAAACCGCGCACCGGGCCCGAGCCCAGCTCGAACAGAATCAGCGAGGCGATCAAGTGAGTCGCGTTGGCGTCAATGATGGTGGCGATGGCGCGCCGCTCGCCGGTATCGATGGAGCCCAGCATGCTTCGCCCGTTGCGCTGCTCCTCGCGCATTCGTTCGTAGATCAGCACGTTGGCGTCGACCGCCATGCCCATGGTGAGCACGATGCCGGCGATGCCGGGCAGCGTCAGCGTCGCCCCGAACAAGGTCAGGATCGCCATCAGCAGAACGACGTTCAAGGTCAGCGCGATGTCGGCGAACACGCCGAACAGCCCGTAGCGCAGGATCATGAAGATGGCGACCATGATCAGGCCGCCGACGGCGGAGTATTTGCCGGCTCTGACCGAATCCGCCCCAAGCTCGGGGCCAACGGTGCGTTGCTCGATCGGCTTCAGTTTCGCCGGCAGGGCGCCGGCGCGCAACAGCACCGACAAATCATTGGCGCTCTGCATCGTGAAATTGCCTTCGATCTCGCCGGACCCGCCCAGAATCGCATCTCTGAAGACCGGCGCCGAGATGACCTTGTTGTCGAGGACGATGGCAAAGCGCTTGCCGACATTGTTCTTGCTCATGTCGGCGAATTCGCGCGCGCCGACATTGTCGAAGCGCATCGTCACCACCACGCCGCCGCTCTGCTGGTTGGTTTCGGGTTGGGAGTCCTTCAATCTGTCGCCGTCAACCGCCACGCGCTTTTCGACCACGATTGGGATCGGATGCTTCGGATCCTTTTCGGCGTCGTAGAGAAGCTGGTCGCCGATGGGCACATTCCCCTTCACAGCCTGAGAAATGTCGGCCGTATCGTCGACCAGTTGGAACGTCATCTTGGCCGTGGTCTGCAGGATGTTGAGCAGACGCGTGGGGTCCGCCAGACCGGGCACCTGAACCACGATGCGATCGCTGCCCTGCTGTTCGATACTGGGTTCCTTGGTGCCCAACTCGTCGATGCGCTTGCGCACGACTTCGATCGACTGGCTGACGATTTGCGTCTCGGTCTGCCGCTTATAGGTCTCGGTCATCCGCATGGCGATGACGTCATGCCCGGGCTGGCTCATGTCGAATTCGCGCCCGCCGACCGAGAACACTGCGCCGGTCAGCGTCGGATTGATGTCCTTGAGCGTCTGCAGGGCGGTGTCGAACTGGTCTGCTTCGATGATCCGTACCGAGACGGAGTCACCTTGGGCGGCCAGATCGGCATAACCGATATGCGCCTTGCGCAGCGCGCGGCGGATGTCTCCGAGCGTCGACTCCAGGTGGGACTTGAAGACGTCCGGCAGGTCGACTTCGAGCAGAACATAGGAACCGCCTTGCAGGTCGAGACCGAGGCTGACGGTGTTACTGGGGAGCCAGGAAGGAATCCTCGTGCGCACCGACTCGGGCAGCGCGTTGGGCAGCGCGATCAAAATCCCGCCGAGAACGATAAGAGTGACGAGGATGCGAACCCAGGCGGAAACCTGCAGCATTGACGATCAATCCTTGTCGGCCTTGGCGTCCACCGGCTGGCTCTTGGCGCGCACTTCGCTGAGCGCCCCCCTCAGCACGCGCACCTGGACGTTTTCGGCGATTTCCACACTGATCTCCGGATCGTCCTTCTGCGGCACCTTGGCGACGCGCCCGATGATGCCGGACGACATCACGACGGTGTCGCCGCGGCGCACGGCGTTGATCGCCTCGCGCAGCCGCTTGGCCTGCTGCTGTTGCGGACGCCAGACAAGGAAGTAAAAGATCGCTCCGAAGGCGATCAACAGGAACATCGGGTTGCCAGGGGAAAGGAAATCTTGCATGGGCTGGTCCGGAGACGGTGTGGCGGGTGCATCGCGCATTTTTCTCGCGACGCGTCAGGGCGCGGACTATAGCCGCGCAGACCGCCTTTGCAACCCTGATAAATCAAAGGATTAGCTATGGCGAGAGCCGGAAAATCCAAGCCGCGCGGCCCCCGGGCGGCGCAGGCGTTCGTCTGGGAGGCCGCTGCCGGCAAGCTCTTGGCAGTCGACAAGGTGGCGAGCCTGCCCCTCTCGCTGCTGAAGGGTATCGACTCGGCGCGCGAAACGCTCAGGGAGAATACGCGCCGCTTCGCCGACGGCTTGCCTGCCAACAACGCGCTGCTGTGGGGCGCACGCGGCATGGGCAAAAGTTCGCTGGTCAAGGCGCTGCACGCCGAGGTCAATCGGGGCCGCAGCGTCCAGAAGCGACTGGTTCTCATCGAAATTCACCGCGAGGAGATCGCGAGCCTGCCCGCGCTGCTGCGCCGGCTGAGGGGCGACGCGCGCCGCTTCCTGCTGTTTTGCGACGATCTCAGCTTCGACAAGGACGATACCAGTTACAAATCGCTCAAGGCGGCGCTGGAAGGCGGCATCGAGGGCCGTCCGGCAAACGTGCTGTTCTACGCCACCTCGAACCGCCGCCATCTTATGCCGCGCGACATGATGGAGAATGAGCGCTCCACCGCGATCAATCCCTCGGAGGCGGTGGAGGAGAATATCTCGCTTTCCGACCGCTTTGGGCTGTGGCTCGGCTTTCACAATTGCGCCCAGGACGAATATCTGGAGATGGTCGAAGGCTACGCGGAGTATTTCGGACTGAACATGCCAAAAGAGGAACTGCACCGCCGGGCGCTCGCCTGGTCGGCGGCGCGCGGGGCGCGCTCGGGCCGCGTCGCCTGGCAATTCATCCAGGACCTGGCCGGCGAACTGGGAAAACGGATCGGGTAGCGAAGATAGCGATAGCCGCCCCGCGTCAGAAATCCTCGCGCGTGGCGACTTGCTGCGGGCGGAGCAGCGGGCGCGGATCGATTGGGCGCGTACCGCGGCGGATTTCGAAATGGAGCTGCGGCTCGCGCACGTCGCCGGTGTTGCCGGCATAGGCGATCACCTGCCCCTTCGTCACATGGTCGCCGCGGTTCACCACCATGCGTTCGGCATGGGCGTAGGCGGTGACGTAGCCGTCTCCATGGCGGATCAGCACGAGATTGCCGTAGCTCTTGAGGTCGTTACCGGCATAGCTAACCGTTCCGTCGGCCGCCGCACGGACCGGCTCGCCATAGTCCGCGGCGATGTTGATGCCGTCGTTGCGCCCGCCGTCGTCCATCGCGCCGAAATTCGAGATCACGTGTCCCTTCATCGGCCAAACGAATTTTACATCCGCATCGTCGGCTGTGGCCGTGTCGCTATCGGCCTCGCGCGGTGCGCGGCGCGCATTGTCCTGATACCAGCCGGGCTCGGGGCGCGGGGTTGGAATGGGCGCGGACGCGTCCTGATAGGCGCCATTGCAGGGGCAATCGCTCTTTGCAGCGACGGCGGTCGGGCGGGTGTACGTCTGGTGGGCGTATTGCGCGTGATGGATGTGGTCGTTGACGCCCCACTCCAAAAACGTCAGCGGGGTAGCGGCGCATCCGGCCAGGCAGGTCGGCACGACGAGGGCGAGGATCAAACCGCGCGCGAATTCATGTGGTTTCCGAAGATCCATTGTTGCTTCGCGGCTCCTGCGGCACACCCCCCATCATCGGGACGAACACCACGGGGATCAGCGCCTCTCGCTTCAAACCTGTCTCAGATCGGATCATCTTCGTTAAAAGTTGAGAAAAACTTTCAGGATGTGGTCCTTTGGCGAAGTTCTCGAGATTTCGGGCCGCTGTGCTGAATTCTTGCTGATTTTCCCTGAGCCACTCAGGATTTGGCGCCGCCGCGGCCCCCACCGGTGCGATCAGGATGCCGCCCGGTTTTAACTGTTCGATAAGGATTGGCGGCACCTCGGCCACGGCGGCGGAGAGCAGGATACGGTCGAACGGCGCCTGTTCGGGCCAGCCTTTCAGCCCGTCGCCGTGCTTGGTGACGATGTTCTCCAGCTTCAGCGCCTTGAAGCGGGCCTCGGCCTCTCGCAGCAAGGGCTTGTGGCGCTCGATCGTGTAAACCCTGCGGCAGAGCGGGGAGAGCACGGCGGCCTGATAGCCGGAGCCTGTGCCGATCTCCAGCACGCGCATCGCCGGGCCGACTTCGAGCGCTTCGGTGGCATAAGCCACGATGAAGGGCTGGCTGATGGTCTGGCCGCAGGCGATGGGAAGCGCGGTGTTGTCATAAGCTGCATGTTCGAACGGCACATCGACGAAGACCTCGCGCGGCGTGCGCTCGATCGCGGAGAGCACCTTGGCGTCGGTGATCCCCTGCTTGCGCAGCGCCATTACGAGCGCGATGGGGCGCGGATCGGTGCCCGGCATGATGCGCCTATTCGCCGAACGAGCGTTTCAAGGTTTCCATCACCTTGGTCTCGGTGAGGTTGAGCTGCAAGGGCGTGACGGAAATCTTCTTGGCGAACAAGGCGCCGAGGTCGGTTCCCGGCTTGGCCGAAACCCGCTCGCGCCTAAAACCGATCCAGAAATAAGGATAGCCGCGCATATCGACACGCCGGTCGATCACCGCTTCCTGCAGGTCGCGCTTGCCCTGCGCCACGATGTCGACACCTTTCACTTCGTCGGGCGGGCAGTCGGGAAAGTTCACGTTCATCAGCACGTCCTTGGGCCAGCCGATCTCGATCAGCTTGCGGATCAGGCCCGGCCCGTGGGTTTCGGCGCAGGCCCATTGCACCTCGCGCTTCTCCTCGAAATTGTAGGCTTGCGACAGAGCGATCGAAGGAATGTCGAGCGCGCAGCCTTCCATCGCGCCGGCAATCGTGCCGGAATAGGTGACGTCGTCCGCCGCATTGACGCCGCGATTGACGCCGGAGAGCAACAGCGTCGGCTGACCGTCCTTGATCAGATGGGTGGTCGCCAGCATCACGCAATCGGTCGGCGTGCCGGTAACGGAAAAGCGCTTGTCGTCGATCTTGCGCAGACGCAGCGGCGTGGTGAGCGTCAGCGAATGGGAAGAACCCGATTGCTCGGCTTCAGGCGCGACCACCCAGACGTCGTCGGTCAGGGCCCGGGCGATGGCTTCAGCGACCACCAATCCCTTGGCATGGATGCCGTCGTCGTTGGTGACAAGAATACGCAGCGCGCTCATTTCGTTTCTATCTTCGCCATTCCCATGTAGGGCTGCAAGGCGTCGGGAATGCGGATCGAGCCGTCGCTTTCCTGGTAATTTTCCAACACCGCGATCATCGTGCGCCCGACGGCCAGCCCCGAGCCGTTCAGCGTGTGGACAAAGCGCGTGTTCTTGCTGTCCTTCGGGCGATAGCGCGCGTTCATCCGCCGCGCCTGGAAATCGCCGCAGTTGGAGCAGGACGAAATTTCGCGGAAACGCTCCTGGCCGGGCAGCCAGACCTCGATGTCGTAAGTCTTCTCGGCCGAGAAGCCCATGTCGCCGGTGGAGAGCGTCATCACCCGATGCGGCAGGCCGAGGCGCTTGAGCACTTCCTGCGCGCAGTCGGTCATGCGCTCATGCTCGGGCTTGGATTGCTCGGGTGTGGTGATGGAAACGAGTTCGACCTTGGAGAATTGGTGCTGGCGGATCATGCCCTTGGTGTCGCGCCCCGCCGCGCCCGCCTCCGCGCGGAAGCACGGCGTCCAGGCGGTGAAGCGGAGCGGCAACTGCGCCTCGTCTAGAATTTCTCCGCTCACATAATTCGTCAGCGGCACTTCGGCGGTGGGGATGAGCCAGAAACGATCTGTTTGCAACTGATCCCATGCAGCCGACAAAAGATTCAGGAAATTCTTGTCTGAGACAGCAACCTCAAAAGGTTGACCGGCACTTGCATTTGCAAGCTGATGAATCGCTGCATAGATCGCTTCGCCTTGGCCCGCTGCAGTCGCGCTGAAAAAGAGATCTTCTCTGAACTTCGGCAGTTGACCAGTGCCGAACGCAGAATTGTCTTTCACCAACAACGGCGGAACGACTTCGGTATAACCAAATTGCTCCGTATGCAGGTCGAGCATGAAGGCGCCCAGCGCGCGTTCCATTCGGGCGAGCGCGCCTTTGAGATAGACGAACCGCGCACCGGAGACCTTCGCAGCGCGTTCGAAATCCATCAGGCCGAGCGCCTCGCCCAGCTCGAAATGCTCTTTCGGCTTGAAAGAGAATTTCGCGGGCGTCCCGAACTTGCGCGCCGCGACTTCCTTGTTGAACGCTTCGTCCGGCCCGTCGGGCACATCCGCCGCCGCGAGATTGGGCAAAACCGACATCGCCTTCTTCAACTGTTCCTCAAGCTCGCGCTCTTCGGCTTCGTCCTTCTGGATCGCTTCTTTGAGCCCGGCGACTTCGGCCAGCAGTTCCGCCGCCTTGGCTTCATCCTTCTTGGCCTTGGCCTGTCCGATGGCGCGCGAGGCTTCGTTCTGCCGCGCCTTATGCTGCTCGAACGAGCCCTTGGCCGCGCGCCAGCGATTGTCGAGTTCCAGAATGTCATCGACCACGTCAGCGGTCGGCTTGCCGTCGAACGCCGAGGCGCGCCGCTTGAGTCCGGCGACGAACGCGTCCCGGTTCTCGCGAATTTGTTTGATGTCGTGCATGCGAGTCACTCCGCCCGGGCAGGTCATCGCACGCCCGCCCCGGCGGGTAAAGATTGGATTTATGACATATTTCCCAAAGGCTTGGCGGCGCTCAGTCTGCCGCTTCGCGGGCGGCATCTTCCTGGGCGCGGCGTTTTTCGATCAGCCGCACGCACAAGATCGAGACTTCGTAGAGCAGCACCAGCGGCACCGCCAAGCTCACCATGCTGAAGAGGTCGGGCGGCGTCATCACCGCGGCGAGCGCGAAGATGCCGACGATGGCGTAGCGCCGCGCCTTGCGAAGCATCGCGGCGGTGACGATGCCGACGCGGCCGAGCAGCGTCAGCAGCACCGGCATCTGAAACGTCAGTCCGAAGGCGAAGATCAGCGTCATCACGAAATCGAGATAGTCGCTGACCTTGGCCATCAGCTCGATGCCGAGCGTGCCGGAATCGCCCTGGGTCTGGTAGCTGAGGAAGAAGCGGATGGCGAACGGCAGCATCACATAGAAGACGAAGCTCGCGCCGATCAGAAACAGCACCGGGCTCGCGATCAGGAACGGCAGGAAGGCTCTGCGTTCCTTGCGGTAAAGGCCGGGCGCCACGAACAGCCAAATCTGCGCGGCGATCACCGGAAAGGCGAGGCACATCCCTGCGAACAGCCCGACCTTCATGTAGGTGAAGAAGGTCTCGTACAGCGCGGTGTAGATCAGATGATTGTTGGGGTGACCGGCCAACGCGTGGGCCAGCGGCTCGGTCAGAAAGCCGTAGATCGGCTTGGCGAAATAAAAGCAGATCGCGAAGGCGACCGCGAAAGCGAGTAGCGAATAGACAATGCGCTTGCGCAGCTCGATCAGATGTTCGAGCAGCGGCGCCTTGCTGGCTTCGATTTCCGCTTCTTCGTCGGGGATGCTCATGGCGCGGGCGGCTCATGCGGGTCGCCGGCGGGCTCCGTCGGTTCAACGGCGGGCGGTTCCGCGGGCGTCATGGAAATATTGGGCGGCTGCAGCGCCTCGTTCACCTGGCGCTCGGTCTCGGCCAGCGGGCGCATGGTGCGCAATTCGTCGATCTCCTTACGCAGCTCGTCGAGCTCGCTCTGTCGCGCCATCTCGTCGAAGCTCTTGCGGAACTGATCGGCCATGGAGCGCGCCTTGGCCGCCCACTGGCCCATCGTGCGCATCAATTTCGGCAGGTCCTTGGGTCCCACGACCACAAGCGCGACCACCAAAACGAGGAGCATATGGCTCCAGCTGAGATCGGGAAACATGCGCGGACCCTAGGCCGGCGGCTTCAATGCGCCGCGGTGTCCTTCTTCGTGGTTTCGTCGCGGGGGGCGGCGTCGATGGTGCGCGGCGGCGGAGGCGGCGGCGTGTCCTCGTCGGCCAGCCCTTTCTTGAAGCTCTTGATGCCCTTGGCGAAGTCGCCCATGAAATCGGAGATCTTCCCGCGGCCGCCGAACAGCACCAGGACAATCGCGGCCAACAACAGGATGTGCCAGAAGCTCAGTCCGCCCATGAGGAATCTCCTTCCCGTCCGGCCAAGTCGCGCCGGCGCCGGTCGGCCTTGTTAAAGCCCTATCACCCCCTCGGACGCAAGCCGTAACACGTTAACCGACCAGGATTTCCGCCTTGCGGCCCATCGCCGAGGCGAGCGACGCCAGCCGCTTGCTGACGGTTTCGTCGGCGACCACGCTGCGACGCTTGGGCACTTCGAGGACCACCTTGGAAGGGGTGAGCCGCAAGCGGTAATTCGGCAGTTCGCCGGGCGCCGAGCCCGAAAGGTCGAAAGCGACCCGCGCCGCCAGGCCGACGCGTTTGACCCGCTCGGAATCCTGTTTGCCGAGCAATCCGGGGACGGCCATGTCGGCCGGCATGTCGTCGTCGCCCGAGTAGCGGTGATAGACCGCGGTGGCGATGAACTCGCGCGCCCGGTGATCGGCGCCGGCGAACGGCATGTAGAGCACCTCTTCATAGGTACCGCGCGCGCGATAATCGGGATGGCGCCGCCAGCCGACGTCGCTGAGCAGGCAGGTGGCCTGGCGCAGGCGGCGCTGTTCCGCGTTCTCGTCGCCGAACAGCGGCGTCGACCATTGAAACATCTCGAACGCGTGGACCGGCGCACGGCTCAACCGGGCATTCTCCAGCGTGGCGAAATCGATCAGCGGATCCTTGGCGCGCTCCTCCTCGGGCAGCCGGTCGTAAAGCAGCCCTTCGCGCAGCCCGTTGGCGCAGATGACGACTTCCTTGAACCGCGCGGACATCAACAGGCGATGCAGCACCACGGCGCCATAGGGCAGAAGTTCCATACGCCGCTTGGACACCGCCGACATCAGCTCGAGCGATTTTCGGCTCTGCTTGGCCAACACATTGCAGAGATCCAGCGCCCTCCCGTAGGAGATCGTATATTGCTGCAGCATATGCAGCGGATAGCGCTCGCGCAGCATGTCGACGCGCGCCAGACTCCGCCAGATGCCGCCGACCGCGTAAAGGCAGCGATTGTCGAGCATCTTGAACTGCGGCAGCTTCGCCAGTTCGGCGTCGACCAGTTGGCGGGCTTTCTCGGTGTCGCCCTTGGCCAGATCGATCAGCCTGAGCGGACCGAGAGCCAGTGTGGCGGCCTCGTAGGTGCGCCCCCCCTTCACCATCGCCATGTCGAGACTGCCGCCGCCGAGATCGGCGGTGAGGCCGTCCGCATCCGGGATGGCGGCAATCACGCCCTGGGCGGCGAAATGGGCCTCCTCCTTGCCGGACAGTACGCGCACCGGAGCGCCCCAGGCGGCTTCGGCGCGGCGCACGAACTCAGGGCCGTTGGCGGCGTCGCGCGCCGCCGCCGTCGCCACCGCTTCGCGTACCGCAACGCCGAGCTTGTCGGAGAGGACACGGAAGCGCCGCAGCGACTCGAGCGCAAGCTCGCAGCCCTCCCTGTGGAGCAGGCCGGTGCTCACGATGTCGCGCCCGATGGAACAGATGGCTTTCTCGTTGTGCACGGTCGAGGCCGTGCGCGACAGAGATTCATAGACGACGAGACGGACCGAGTTCGAGCCGATATCGACGACGGCGACCCGGCCCCTTGCGTTGCGCGCGGACGACGCCGGCATGTCTCGCTCGAGATCAGCCGGAAATAGTGGGATGCCGTTCATGGTTCAATCGCGGCGGGTGACGATGGCGACGGGATGCGGCTTGTCGATGCGCAGCGACCGCCCGCGGCCAGACAGCGACGGGTTGGTCATGAAATAGGTATGCGCCGAGAACGCGTCGGGGCTGTCCGCCGCCGGATCGCGCAGATAGCTGCCGTCGGCCGACATGGTCCAGCTCTGCGCCTGGTCCTTGATCTGCGCCACCATGATCTGGTCGAGCACCTGCTGGTGGACGGTCGGATTCTCGATCGGCACCAAGGCTTCGACGCGGCGGTCGAGATTGCGCGGCATCCAATCGGCGGAGGAGATGTAGACCTTCGCCTTCGAAGACGGCAGGCCGTAGCCGCTGCCGAAGCAGACGATGCGGCCGTGCTCCAGAAAACGCCCGACGATGCTCTTGACGTGAATATTGTCGGACAGGCCGGGCACGCCGGGCCTCAGGCAGCAGATGCCGCGCACCACCAGCTCGATGCGCACGCCGGCCTGACTGGCGCGGTACAGGCAATCGATCATGTGTTGATCGACCAGGGAATTGAGCTTCAGCCAGATCGCGGCCGGCCGGCCGGCGCGCGCATGGTCGATTTCTTCGTCGATCGCATCGACCAGCCGGTCGCGCAAATTCAACGGCGAGACGGCGATCTTCTCCAGCCCCATGGGTTCGGCATAACCCGTAACGTAGTTGAAAAGCTGTGCGGCATCGCGTCCCAGCGCGGGGTCGGCGCTGAACAGCGAAAGATCCGTGTAAACCTTGGCGGTGACCGGGTGATAATTGCCCGTCCCGTAGTGCACATAGGTGCGCAGATTGCCGCTTTCGCGGCGCACCACCAGACTCACCTTGGCGTGAGTCTTCAGCTCGATGAAGCCGTAAACGACCTGAACGCCGGCGCGTTCCAGATCGCGCGCCCATTTGATGTTGGCGGCCTCGTCGAAGCGCGCTTTCAATTCCACCAGCGCGGTGACGGACTTTCCCGAATCGGCGGCCTCGATGAGCGCGCTGACGATCGGTGAATCGTCACTGGTGCGATAGAGCGTCTGCTTGATCGCCACCACCTCGGGATCGGCCGCCGCCTGGCGCAGGAACTGCACCACCACGTCGAAACTCTCGAAGGGATGATGGACGATAATATCCTTGGCGCGGATCGCGGCGAAGCAATCCCCGCCATGGTCGCGGATGCGTTCCGGAAAACGCGCGATATAAGGCTTGAACAGCAGGTCGGCGCGATCCTTGAGGATCAGCTTGGAAAGGTCCGACAGGCCGAGCATATGCTCGACGAAGACGAATTCCTCCAGCTTCAGCTGCAGATGATCGGCGATAAAGCGGCGCAGATCCACGGGCATCGACTCGCTGCACATCATGTGGATGACCGAGCCGCGCCGGCGCCGCTTGAGCAGCGATTCGAACATCAGCACCAGGTCTTCGGCCTCTTCCTCCACTTCCACGTCGCTGTCGCGCAGGATGCGGAACAATCCCATGCCCGCGACCGCGTGGCCCGGGAACAGCCGGTCGAGATAGAGCCCGATCACTCTCTCGAGCGCCAGGAACCGCACCTCCTTGCCCTCGCCGGGCAAGCGGATGAAACGGCTCAACTGTGAGGGAACCGGCAACAGCGCCATCAGCGCCTTGCCGTCGCGCCGGCGCTGAAGCTTCAGCGCCATCGAGAAGCCGAGATTGGGGATGAACGGGAACGGATGGGCCGGATCGATGGCGAGCGGCGTCAAGACCGGGAAGATCTGATTGCGGAAGTGCCCGTCCAGCCATTCCTTGTCGGCGGCGGACAATTCTTCCGGTTCGATGACGCAGATGCCGCACTCGCGCAGTTCGGCGTGCAGCGAGGTCCAGACGCGCTGTTGGTCTGCCACCAGCCTGCCGGCCAATTCGGCGATGCTCGTCAATTGTTCGCTGGGCATAAGCCCGTCGGCGCTGCGCGACGTGATGCCTTCATTGACCATGCCGGCCAGGCCCGCGACGCGCACCATGTAGAATTCGTCCAGGTTCGAGGCAGAGATCGACAGAAAGCGCAGCCGCTCCAGCACCGGATGGCGCAAGTTCTGGGCTTCCTCGAGCACGCGGCCGTTGAAGGCGAGCCAGGACAATTCACGGTTGACGAATCGCTCGCGCGAGGTGGGATCGATGGCCGGCGCGACGATGCTGTCTTGGGTCGCGAAAATCTCTTCGTTTTCAAGCACCGACGTCGCCTCGGCGGCCAGCTCCAGGGCCTCCGCCTGAAGCACCTCTGCAACCGCCTCGACTCGGGTCTTTGCTTTTGACATCAATGACTTGTCACACATCCGCGATTGCAGCGTAGAACATATCTACGACGCTGTCATGTCGCTGCTTACGCGCTTTTCGCCAATAATTCCCTAATAAGCCCCTGAGTTATCGGGCGTTTTTCGGCCATAGCCGCGGCATCGGCGCGAGCAACGAAATCGCGGACCGCCGCCGGAGATCGCTCTAGACCGCGGATCATTTGCGAAACCGCCGAGTCCGGTACGTTCAACTGGCGGTCGGCGAAGAGTTTTTTTGCCAGAGCCTCGAGCAGGGCCTCGTCGGGCGCCCACAGCCCGAACGCCAGCAAAGCGCGGAAGCGCGACGCCAGATCGGGCAGACGCGCCATCCAGCCGCCGGGCGCCTCGCGTCCGGTCAGCAGCAACGGTTGGCCGCGCTCAATCAGAGCAAACAGAGCCGTTTCGGCGTGAGCACCGAGAGGCGCGCGGTCGACATTTTCAACCACCCACGCCGACGCCGGAGGAAGCAGCGCCGGCTCGTCAAGAGATGCGGCCTCGACGATCCGCGCGCCGGCCCGCGCCGCCCACACGGCGGCCAGATGCGACTTGCCGGAACCGGCGGGGCCGTAAAGCGCGGCGGCGGCCGAAGGCCACGCTGGATAGGCGTCGATAAATCCGACGGCGGCGCTGTTGGGGGGCGCGACGATGAAATCCTCGCGCGTGAAACTGTTGCGGGTTTCGAGTGGGAGAGGAAGTTGTGACGGCATCACGCAGCGCGCCGTCCGGCCGCAACCGCCTGCAGCCACACAAAGGCGTAGGAGAAAAACGACAGCAGCGTAACGGCCGCCACCGCCAGGATACCCACGAGTATCGGCTGCTCCAGCCCCAGATGCGCCGCCAACGCCAGCAGAACTAGAGCAACGAACAGGACCTGCACGACGGTGCTCAGCTTGCCGATCGTGAGGGGGGCAATCCGCAGAGGCGCTTCCAACAGGCGCGCCAAGCCGACCCCGGCCACAATCGCCACGTCGCGCCCGATCACCAGCGCCGTCAACCAAAGCGGCACGGCGCCGACCACGGTCAGCGCGACGTAGCTTGCCAGCATCAGAAGCTTGTCGGCGGCCGGATCGAGCCAGGCGCCGAAGCGCGAGGTCAGCGCGAATTGCTTGGCGAGGTATCCGTCCAGCGCATCGGTTAGGCCGGCAAAAACGAAAACGCACAGCGCCGCGACGGCGATATTGTGAAGGATCAGGTAGGCCGCGACGGGCGCCGAGAACAATCTCAGCGCGCTCAGGATATTGGGAACCTGGCGCAGCAGCGCGTTCACGGCGAGCCTGCGTTCGCCGCGGTTCCTTGCGAGAGTTGCCATGCCCCGCCGTGATTTGTCAGCACCAGGCCCGCCTGCCCCAGCCCCTCACGCAACTGGTCGATCGTGCCGATATACGAAACCGAAAGGCGCGCGTCTGAGATGTCCATTGTAACGACGGTAACGCCGGAGACATTTGGAACGCCGGCCAGGGTGTTCTGCAGGTTGGCCAATTGCGCGAGCGAGCCCATCTGAACATCCACGACCAGCTTGCTCTTCTGGCTGAAATCGACCGCCGTATGGGATTTCCAAAGATCTTCGAGGGCATGCACGGCGGCGTCCGCCGCCGCGGGATAGGTGGACGCAGCTCCTTGCAGGACTGGTACCTGGACACTGACCTTGGTAGGCATTTCGCCCGCCCCCAACCGGTGCAGCGTGATCGTCATCTTGTTGCCGGTCACCACGGCCTGGACGAGCACCGCTTCGCTGGCGCGGATGCGCGAAGCGGCGGGCTCGACGTCGGTCCAATTCGCTGTATCGAACGACAGTGCGCCGAGCGCATTCATGTCCAGCGCATCGCCGGCGGGAACCGAAAACGGAACTATGCTGTTGGCGAAGCGCGGATTGGACAGCGCCGCCGTCCAAGGCGAGCCGCGCGAATAGCCCGGCGCCATCGGAATGAGCAGGACGCGCTTGGCCGGGGCCGCCGCGTAAGCAATGCCCGAGCTTTGCAGCAGGCGCGCCACCGCCTCCGGGTTGAAGACATAGGTCATGTCGGCCACGTAACGCCGGGTCGAGCGCTTCTCATTCGCCGGGAAATAGGTCGTGATCAAGCGCTGGAGCTGGGCGTCGGCGAGCACGGGTTGGCGTGCCCAATCCTGCTCGCGCGTCAGGCGGCGGAACAGCATTTGCCACGCCGTCGGCCGGCCGGACGCAACCGCTGCGTTGCGGGCCTCCGCGACCGAGGCCGATGAGGCATCGACGTGAACTCCGGCGACCGTAAATACGCCGTCGGCGGCGGCCGGCCCGGACAACAGACAGAGAGCGGCAAGCGCAAGCGCCGGGAGGGAAAGAAAGCGTCGCATGGGGGACCTTCTTGAATGGCGCGACTATAGTCGGCGTTTGGCGCCCTTGAAAGCGGCGGTTTGGCATTCCCGCAATGAATCCAGGGGCCGCAACGACTTGCGCGCGGCTTCTTGCGCGGCCCGGTCGGCGCTATTAAACGGGGCTGTGACCAAGCTCTGCAACGCAATATGACAGCGAAACCGAAATCCGGCGGTCTCACTTACAAGGCGGCGGGCGTCGACATCGACGCCGGCGAGGCGCTGGTCGAACGCATCGCGCCCTCAGCCAAGGCGACGCGGCGGCCGGGCGCTGAAGCAGACCTCGGCGGCTTCGGCGGCCTGTTCGATCTGAAGGCCGCGGGCTTTACCGATCCGGTCCTGGTCGCCTCCACCGACGGCGTCGGCACCAAGCTCAAGATCGCCATCGAGACGAAACTGCTCCACGGCATCGGCCAGGACCTGGTCGCGATGTGCGTCAACGACATCGTGGTTCAGGGCGCCGAGCCGCTGTTCTTCCTCGATTACTACGCGAGCGCCAAGCTCGAGGTCGGCACTGCCGCCGCCGTGATCGAGGGCATCGCACGCGCCTGCAAGGAGTCCGGCTGCGCCTTGATCGGCGGCGAGACGGCGGAAATGCCGGGCCTTTACGCCAAGGGCGACTTCGATCTGGCGGGATTTGCGGTCGGCGCGGCGGAACGCGGCGCGATTCTGCCCAAGTCGGCGGAGATGCGCGCTGGCGACGTGCTGATCGGCGTGGCGTCGTCGGGGCTGCATTCCAACGGATTTTCGCTGGTCCGCAAGGCCGTCAAGCAGCGCAAACTCTCTTATCGCGCACGCGCGCCGTTCGAGCCCGGCAAGAAGCTCGGCGAGGCGCTGCTTGAGCCGACACGGCTTTATGTGAAGAGTGCGCTGGCGGCGATCCGAACAGGCGGCGTCAAGGGGCTCGCGCACATCACCGGCGGCGGCATCACCGAGAATGTGCCGCGCGCTCTGCCCGCCGGTCTCGATGCCGAGATCAACCTGGATGCCTGGACGCCGTCACCCGTGTTCGGCTGGCTTGCGAAATTGGCGCGCATCGCAGAGCCCGAAATGCTGCGCACGTTCAATTGCGGGATCGGGCTGGTTGCGGTGACGAACGAGAAAACCTCCGGCCTTGTCATCGAAGCCTTCCAGGCGAACGGCGATAAGGCGGTGCGGCTGGGCAGGCTGGTCTCCGGTGCAGGTGAAGCGAAGGTGCGCTATAAGGGGGCGCTGAAGCTGTGAGAACGCGCACCGCGATCCTGATTTCCGGACGCGGCAGCAATATGCGTTCCTTGATCGCGGCGGCCGCGGACAAAACGTTCCCCGCCGAAATCGTCCTGGTGATCTCCAATGTGGCGGACGCCGAAGGCTTGCAGCACGCGGCGCACGCGGGCATCGCCACTAAGGTCATTCCGCACAAACCGTTCGCCTCGCGCGAGGCGTTCGACGCCGCGCTCGACGCGGCGCTCGCCGAAGCCGGCGTCGAAATCGTCTGCCTCGCGGGCTTCATGCGGATTCTGTCGGATTGGTTCGCGAAGAAATGGGAGGGACGGCTGCTCAACATCCACCCCTCGCTGCTGCCCGCGTTCAAGGGCACCCATGTCCACGAACAGGCGCTTGAGGCCGGCGTGCGCATTTCGGGCTGCACTGTGCATTTCGTGGTGCCGGAACTCGACGCGGGTCCGATCATCGCCCAGGCGTCGCTGCCGGTGGAACACAGCGACACGCCCGAAACACTCGCCGCGCGCGTGCTCGCCGAGGAGCACAAACTCTATCCCTCGGCATTGAAGCTGCTGGCGGAAGGAAAAGTGCGCCTGGAAAACGGCCGCGCCGAGTTTAGCGCTTCGAAAAGTGATACCGTCCGCACGGACAAGGGGAGAGGGCGGAAATGAGCGACGCGGCGGCAGAGGCCAAGCAAGGTAAACTCCACACGCTTTGGCGCATTGTATTGGTCCGGCTATTCGTCTTTTTCTCCGTAACGATCGCGGCCTATGGCTGCGTACAGATCGCGCTGACTGTGCTCTTCAAATATGTGCCGAAGCCCTATGCCTTCTTGGCCGGGTTCCCCGCAACGTTGCTCGCCTGTCTGCTGATGCTGGGCGTCTACGTCTACTTCGTGCACCGATTGGAGCGGCGCAAAGTGAGCGAACTGTCGCTCAGTCGGGGCGCACCGCTGGTGACCGCAGGAGCGGTTCTGGCCTTCGTCCTGTTCTGCATCGCGTATGGCATTTTTTGGGAGCTTGGCCTCGCGCAATGGAAGGGGTTCGTGGGGTTCAACGGTGTTGCTCTGCTCTTGGCGATCTCCGCCATTTCGGGGGTCGGCGAGGAGCTGATATTTCGTGGAGGCGTGTTCCGCGTCCTCGAGGGCAGTTTCGGAACGGCAGTCGCCCTCATCCTGTCGGGAGCGCTGTTCGGCGGCCTACACCTTCTCAACCACAATGCAACCCTGTTCGGCGCGGTCGCCATCGCGCTGGAGGCAGGCGTTCTGCTGGGCGCGGCCTATTCCGCGACTCGCAATCTGTGGTTTCCGATCGGCCTGCATTTCGGCTGGAATTTCAGCGAAGGCGGAGTGTTCGGCGCGGCCGTCTCGGGCGGCCAGGGCGGCAAGGGCATCTTTAGTGTGCCGTTATCGGGACCGGATTTGCTCACCGGGGGCACTTTCGGCCCGGAAGCGTCGGTCGTGACCCTGGCGGTATGCCTTTTCGCCGGCATCGTCCTCGTCGTGCTGACGATCCGCAACGGACGCTGGGTGCCGCTGTCGTTCAAAATGATGCTGGACTGAACGTCTAGCCGAACACCTTTTTCGCACCAAGCTTAGCGCGCCAATGCTCCTCGCGCTCTTTCAACAGCGAGGCGATCAGCAGCGGATTTTCGTCGGTCACTTCTTCCAACAGCTCAAACGCGAATGCGGCTTCGCCGTGCGTTTTCCATTCTGCCTGAAGCTCGGCATTGGGTAAGCCGCCTTGTCGCAACTGGAACCAGAGACCGTTTTGTTGGGTATCGAGGTGATGCGACGCCGAGACCCACACCCGGCTGTCCGCGGCGCAGCGCACCGCAAAGATGCCTTGCTGCGGCACGCGCTCCCTGAAGCTGCGCGTGATCTCCTTACGGCGTGTCTTGTCCATCTACGCCCCAACTTCTGTGATCCGGGCGGAGACTTCCCATAACCGTTTTGCGTCGGCGTCGTTTTGGGCGGCGACGCTCGGCGTTTCGGGCGCGCATTTGTAGTAATAGCCGCCGCTCTGGCCCGCGACCTCGGGCGAGGAGGCCAGATAGACGATGGTCTTGGCGCCCTCTTCCACCGAAATCGCGCCGAAGCGCTTGGCGATACCGACGCCAAATGCCCACACACCTTCATTATTGTCGCCGAAGCGCGTGGCGACGAAGCTCGGATGCAGGCAGGTCGCGGTGATGCCTGTGCCGGAAAGCCGCCGCGCCAGTTCGCGCGTAAACAGGACGTTGCAGAGCTTCGAGGCGCCATAGGCGCCAAAGCCCGTATAGCGTTTCTCCGACTGCAGATCGTCGAAATCGAGCTTGCCCGACTTGTGCGCGCCCGAACTGGTCGAAACGATGCGCGCGCCGGACGCCGCTTTCAGCCGCTCCAGCAGCAAATTCGTCACCACGAAATAGGCCAGATGGTTGGTGGCGAAGGTCATCTCCAGCCCGTCGGGCGTGGTTTCGCGCCGCGCGAAGATGGCGCCCGCATTGTTGATCAGCACGTCGATCTTGGGTTCGACGGCGGCGATCTCGCCCGCCACCCGCTTCATCTCGGAGAGCCGCGACAAATCGGCAAGATAGGCAGCGTGTTTGACTTTGTCGTTCGCCACCATCAGCCGCGTCAGCGTGGTGTCGCGGCGCAACGGATTGCGCGCGACGAACACGATGCGCGCGCCCATCCGAGCCAGCTCGATGGCCGCAACCTCGCCGATGCCCGAAGTAGCTCCGGTGACGACGACGGTCTTGCCTTGCATAGTCCCCTCCCGGTTGGAGAGGGGATTATCCCACGATGTCGAGGTCGCTGAAGAAGAATCTGATCTCGGCGGCTGCGGTATCTGGTCCATCCGAGCCATGGACCGAGTTGGCTTCCATCGACTCCGCGATGTCCTTGCGGATCGTGCCTGGCGCGGCCTTGGCGGGATCGGTCGCCCCCATCACTTCGCGGTTCTTCGCGATGGCGTTCTCGCCTTGCAGCACCTGCACCACCACCGGTCCCGACGTCATGAAGTCGACCAAGCTGTTGTAAAACGGCCGCGAGGCGTGGACGGCATAGAACGCCTCGGCCTGCACCTTGGTCAGGCGGATGCGGCGCTGGGCGACCACGCGAAGCCCCGCTTTCTCGAAGCGTGCGACGATTTCGCCGGTCAGGTTCCGGCGCGTCGCGTCCGGCTTGATGATGGAAAGCGTGCGTTCGACGGCCATGTCCGCTCCGGGGTTGGAAAATCGCGGGGGTTATAGCGATAGGGTACGACCACGCCAACCCCAATTCGTCATGGCCGGGCTTGACCCCGCCATCCAGTCCGGCGACTAAGCCCGCGCAAACAAACAACTGGTTGGCCGGGTCGCACTCCGCTTCGCTGCGCTGCCCGGCCATGACAGGTTTTTCGGAATGCTGGTGATCGACAAGCTCAGCGTCCGCATCGCGGGCCGCGACATATTGAACGGGGCGAGCGCCAGCGTGCCCGCGGGACGGCGCGTGGGCCTGGTCGGGCGCAACGGCGCAGGCAAGACGACGTTGCTGAAAGCGATCATGGGCCAGCTCGCGCCCGATCTAGGCGAGATCTCGACGCCTAAGGACTGGCGCATCGGCGCCCTGGCGCAGGAAGCGCCGACCGGCTCCGCCAGCCTGCTCGATACGGTACTCGCCGCCGACACCGAGCGCGCCACGCTGCTCGTGCGCGCCGAGCACGAAAGCGACCCGCACCATATCGCCGAGATCCATGCCCGCCTGCACACCATCGATTCCTATTCCGCGCCGGCGCGCGCGGCGGAGATTCTGGCCGGGCTCGGCTTTCCGACCGAGGATCAGGCGCGGCCCTGTTCGGAATTCTCGGGCGGCTGGCGAATGCGCGTGGCGCTGGCCGCGGTGCTGTTCTCCGCGCCCGACCTGTTGCTGCTCGATGAGCCGACCAACTATCTCGACCTCGAAGGCGTCTTGTGGCTGGAGGAATTCCTGCGTCGGTATCGCGGCACGATCGTGATCGTCAGCCACGATCGCGACCTGCTCAACACCGCGGCGGAATTCATCCTGCATCTCGAGCACGGCAAGTTGACACTTTACACCGGTGGCTACGACAAATTCGTCGAGACTCGCGCCCAGAAGCGCGCCCTCGGCGCCGCTTTCGCCAAGAAGCAGGATGCGCAGCGAAAGCACCTGCAGGCCTTCGTCGACCGCTTCCGCTACAAGGCGTCGAAGGCGAGCCAGGCGCAAAGCCGCATCAAAATGCTGGAGCGGCTCGGCAAGGCCGATGTACCGCTGGACGAGCACTCGGCGCCGATCAGGCTGCCCAAAGCGACGCCGGCCAGCCCGCCGCTGATCACCATGGACAACGCCTCGGTCGGCTATGAGCCGGGCAAGCCGGTGCTGACCCAACTTTCGTTGCGCTTCGATTCCGACGACCGCATCGCGCTCTTGGGCAAGAACGGCAACGGCAAATCGACGCTGGCGAAATTGCTGGCGGGCAAGCTCGATCCGATGGCCGGCGAAGTGGTGCGCGCCAAAAAACTGATGCCGGGTTATTTCGCACAGCATCAGCTGGAGGAATTGAACGGTGCGCTGACGCCGATCGAGACACTCGGCCGGCTGAGGCCCCGCCTCACCATGCAGGAATTGCGCACCCAGCTCGGCGGTTTCGGCTTTTCCGCCGACAAAGCCCAAACCAGGGTGGCCAATCTCTCCGGTGGCGAGCGGGCGCGGCTGATGCTGGCGTTGGCGACTCTCGACAAGCCAAACCTGTTGATCCTCGACGAGCCGACCAACCATCTCGACATCGATGCGCGCGGCGAACTGTTGGCCGCGCTCAACGATTTCGACGGCGCGGTGGTGCTGGTCAGCCACGACCGCCGCCTGATCGAGGCGACCGCCGACCGCTTGCTGCTGGTGGCGGGCGGGCGCGTCCAGCCGTTCGACGGCGACCTAGACGATTACCGCCGCTTCCTCTTGTCGAGCGAGCCGGTTCCCGAAACGCACACCCACGCCGAGGCCAAGCTGACCAAAGAAGACATTCGGCGCGAGGCGGCGCGGCGGAGGCATCAGCTAAAGCCGATCAAGGACAAGATCGATGCGGCGGAGCATCAGATCGCCGCGCTTACCGCGGAACTCAAGAAGCTCGATGCGGCGCTTTCCGATCCGCTGCTGTTCACGCACGATCCGAAAAAGGGATCGGCTGTGTCGAAAAAGCGCGCCGACGCCGCGCGCAAACTCGCCGCCGCCGAAGCAAGCTGGCTCAAGGCGCATGAGGAATACGAGAACGCCAACAGCGCGTAAGATTCGGACGGGACTCGCCGCCGTGAATCGGGTATCATCGCAGCGGCGCCGAGGATGATCGAGCGGTAACCGGGGATTACCGTTCAAAAGACGGAGATCGACATGCGCGCCACCTATCTCATGATTTTTGCAACCTTGTTGTGTGCGGCGACGCCCGCCGCACTGGCAGACAGCTGCGGCAGCTATGACATGCCCAAGGCGGAGCAAGCGGTCTACACCATCGGCACGTGGCACGATCTCGATTCCTTTTACAGCAAATTAAAAGCCTGTGACGACGGCGCGCTCGCCGAAGGCTTTTCGGACAGAGTGGCCGACCTGCTGGCATACCACTGGGATACCGTCGAAGACCTGCAGAGCATCACCGAGCATAGCGAAGACTTCGAGCAATTTGTCCTCTACCACATCGATTCGCTGATGACCCCGGCCGAAGCGGCGGCCATCATCGATAACACCAGCAATCATTGCCCGAAGGACGCCGACGAACTTTGTCAGAAGATCGCAAGAGAGGTTCCCAGGGCGAAGCTTCAGTGATCGGTGAGCGCGTGTATGAGGAATGCCAGAAGACAATGGCGGGAGCCTGACTAGGCGCCCGACTGTTCCTTGGCGATGCGATACCATTCGCGCTGGCGGTTTCTGTAATAGCCGGGTGCGCCGCGCACCGATTTGACGATTTCCTGGAACAGCGCCTGGGCGCGATCGGTCTGGCCAAGCGATTTCAGCAGCACCGCAAAGCGGCAGCGCGCCTCTTCGCCCGGATAGCGCGGCACGACGCGTTCGTACTGCCTAAGTGCATCGTCGGTGCGCCCCATCAGCGCCAGCGCGCGGGCGTAGTCGAGTTCGACGTCGGCGTCGAAGGCGGACTTTTCGGTCTCCTTGAGCTTCTCAAAGGCGGCGACCGCGCCCGCCCCGTCACCCGCCAGCAGCTTGGCGCGCGCCATCCCGCGCAGCAGCACTGCATCGCTGTCGCCGAGCGGCCCGCTCATCGCGCTTTGATAAAGATCGACGGCGTCCTGGAAGCGCCCGCGCTTAATGCATTCCTCGGCGAGCGCGCGCTTGGCGTCGGCCGAGCCCACCATCTCGACGTTGCGCAGCTTCTCGCGATAGGCGCGGCCGGGATCGGCGGCATTGGCGACATTGTCGGCGAAGCGCCGCGCCGACGTGCTGCCCGCCATGTCGGGGAGGACGGCGAAAATCACATAGGCGGCGCAACCCAGCACCGGCACGAAGATGATCGGCAGGAACCACAGCATCGAGCCGCCCGAGCGGATCAAATGCACCGCGCAGGCGATCTGCAGCACGAAGACAAATCCGAAACCGAAGAACACGACAGTTGCTGTCCTTATCTACGCCAGATAGGCGCTGTCGTGCGCGCAAATCAACCCTGCTTCTCCCATTTTCCGGTGGGGCTTTCTTTCCAATAGGTTACTTCGCGGCCGGCGGCTTTCGCGTCCTTCCAGGCGGCGCGGGCGGCTTCGACGGCTGCGGGGTCACGCCCGTCGAACAGAAAAACGATCCGCGTGAATTCGCCTGCGCCGTCCCAGGCGGGCGGAGGCGCCCCGCCGACCAGGAACAAGACATTCGCGGAATTGGGATTGCCCTCCTCCACCGTGATGAGCACCGGCTGGCGCGCGGGATCGCCGTCGCCGAGTTGGGCATGCGGCAGGAAGCCGTCATTATAGGTCCACAGCCGCGTGTCGATGGCGTCGGCGCGCTCGGCGGTGTCAGCGCGGATCAGCGCCCGCCAGCCGCGCTCCAAAGTCTTCTCGATGAGGCCGGGCAGCGCCTCCTCCAGCCCGCGCCGTTCGAGATGATAGAAGAGAACTTCGGTCATCACCCCTCGTAATGATCCGCGACCAGCCGATCCAAAAGCCGCACGCCCCAGCCGGTGCCCCAGCTTGGGATCAGCGTTTTTTGATCGCCGTCTTGCCAGGCAACGCCGGCGATGTCCAAATGCGCCCATGCCGTCTTGTCGACGAAGCGCTTAAGGAATTGCGCCGCGGTGATCGAGCCCGCGGTCGGCCCGCCGATGTTCTTCATGTCGGCAATCTTGGACTTGATCAGCTTGTCGTAGGCCGAACCGAGCGGCAGGCGCCACACCGGCTCGCCGACGTCCTTGCCTGCATCGGCGATGCGCGACGACAGCTTGTCGTCGTTGGAGAACATGCCCGCGTGCTCGTTGCCCAACGACACGACGATGGCGCCGGTCAGGGTGGCGAGGTCGATGACGAATTTCGGCTTGAAGCGGCTTTGCGCGTACCACAGCGCGTCGGCCAGCACCAAGCGGCCCTCGGCGTCGGTGTTGAGCACTTCGATGGTTTGCCCCGACATCGACTTGACCACATCGTCGGGGCGTTGGGCCTTGCCGTCGGGCATGTTCTCCACCAGCCCGATGACGCCTACCGCATTCACTCGCGCCTTGCGCGCGGCCAGCGTGCGCATGGTGCCGACCACGGCGGCGGCGCCGCCCATATCGCCCTTCATGCCCATCATGCTGGCGGCGGGCTTGAGCGACAGGCCGCCGGAATCGAAGCACACGCCCTTGCCGACGAAGGCGACCGGGGTCGCGGATTTCTTTCTCGCACCATTCCATTGCATGACGACAAGCTGACTTTCGCGTTCGCTGCCTTGGCCGACGCCAAGCAACGCGCCCATGCCGAGCTTCTTCATCTGTTCCTCGCCCAGCACCTCGACTTTCAGCCCGAGCTTGGTGAGCGCCTTGACGCGGCGCGCGAACTCCACGGGATAAAGAATGTTCGGCGGCTCATTCACCAGATCGCGGGCCAGGAACACGCTGTCCGCGACCGCCTCAAGCGGCTGCCACGCCTTTTTCGCCGCGGCCGCGTCCGTCGTGAAAATCGTTACTTTTTTGAGCTTGGATTCGTGCTCGTCCAGGTTCTTGGTGCGGTAATGGTTGAAGGCATAGCTCTTGAGCCGCGCGCCCAGCGCCAGATGGGCCGCGAGCTTGGCGCCGCGCTGTTTTGCGCCCTTGGGCGCGTCGATATCGAGCGTGACGTCGGTTTCACTCGTCCCTTTGATCCGCCCGACCGCCGCCGCCGCCGCTGCTTCCGCTCCGTTCGCGTCGAAATCCTCGGGTTTACCCAGGCCGACCACGATCAGGCGCGAAGCCTTGACCCCCGCCGGCGCAAGCACCTCGAGCACTTGCCCCGGCTTGCCGGTGAACCGGCTGACCGCAAGCGCGCGGCTGATCGCTCCGCCGGACATTTTGTCCGCGCGTTCCGCAGCCGGCAGCAGGACAGGCCCCGCCGCGGCGCCGACTATCCAAGCGCCGGAATTAACCGCCGCAGGCGCGACAAAGCTGATTTGCATCGTTTTCTCCAGTTTTTGGTTTGAAAATCCGGTTGTTCATGCACCGGCAGGGACTGTTAAAGAGGGGGATGTTAGTTTAGGTCGAATCGCCAACGGGGCAAGATGCGCGCCCCGGGCCCCGGGGCTGGAACCGCAGATGTCGCGACTGTCGTTTTATGTCCTCAAACAGCTGATCGGGCCGGTCGCGCTGTTCGCGTTCCTCATGACGTGCGTGGTGTGGCTGACCCGCTCGCTCCAGCTCCTCGATCTGGTGATTAATCGCGGCCAGTCGGCACCGACCTTCGTCTATCTGACGATCCTGGTCCTGCCAAGCCTACTGGTCATCATCCTGCCGATCGCCTTCTTCTTTGGAGTGCTCTACTCCCTCTCCCGACTCAATACGGACAGCGAACTGGTGGTGATGGCGGCCGCCGGCTACAGCCGGGCCCAGCTTGCCGTGCCGATGCTTGCCGCGGCGGCGATCGTCATGGCCCTGACCTATCTGTGCGGCCTTTACCTGATGCCCGCGGGCCTGCGCGCCATGAAGGACAAGGTGGTCGACATCCGCGCCGACATCGGCGCGGCGCTGTTGAACGAAGGCGCCTTCAACACCCCGGCCAAGGGCCTCACGGTGTTCATCCGCGAAATCGATTCCAACGGCTCGATCCGCGGCGTACTGGTGCACGACAACCGCAACCAACGCAGACCGATCACCTATCTGGCGCAGAGCGGGCAGATGGTGCAGACCCCGGTGGGCGCTCGCCTCGTCATGATCGACGGTACGGTCGAACAGACCGCCAAGGGCGGAGCGCATCTGTCGATGCTCAAGTTCGACCGCTACGTCTTCGACCTCGACCAATTCGCCAGCCCCGCGCGCGTCACCGATCGCGCCACCAGCGAGCGTTATTTGAACGAGCTATTGTGGCCCAGTGCGAGCCTCACTCCGCGGCTGCGCAATGCTTATTTCGCGGAAGCTCATAACCGCCTGTCGCAGCCGCTCTACTGCATCAGCTTCGCCTTGATCGCGCTGGCCGCGGTCACCCGCGGCCGGCGGGCGCGCGGCGCCAACGCTTTGCGCATGACGCTCGCTTCGGTTGCCGCTACCGGCCTCAGAATTGCCGGCTACGGCGTCGCGGGCGCGGCGGAGAGCAATCCGACGCTGTGCCTGCTTTTCTATCTGATCCCCTTTCTCGGCGCGGTCGGCGCGCTGGCGATCATCGCCGTCGGCTTTCCCAAGCCGGCCGCGGCCGGACCAGCCCCGGAGGCCGTTTCGTGAGTTGGTCGTGGACGCTTTACCGCTATCTGGCCAGCCAGTTCCTGATCGGCGTCGGGGTGATCTATGGCGCGTTCTTGCTGCTCGCCTTCTCCATCGACGTCGTCGATCTGATCAACCGCACGGCCGGGCACGGCTTAGTGAGCACGGTGGTGATCGGCATGGCGCTCCTGCAGCTTCCCGACATCGGGCAGAAACTGCTGCCGTTTGCCATTCTGTTGGGCGGAGTCTTTTGCTTCGTTCGGCTTTCGCGCAGCCAGGAACTGGTGGCGACGCGCGCGGCAGGCGTCTCGGCCTGGGATTTCCTGGTGCCGCCGCTGGCCGTGGCCATCGCGGTCGGCATCATTCACGTGCTGGCCGTGACCCCGATTTCCTCGCGCATGCTGGCGCAGTTTTCCGCCCTGGAAGCAAAATACATCAAGGGACAGGCCTCGCAGCTTTCCGTTTCCGTCAACGGGCTATGGCTGCGGCAAGGTGACGAGACCCAGCAATCGGTGATCCACGCGCTGACCGTCTCGGACCAGGGGGTGCGCCTGGACGACGTCATCGTCATTCTCTATGGCCCGAACGACCATGTCGAAGGCCGCATCGACGCCAAGAGCGCGCAGCTGGGCCGCGGCGCCTGGGTGATCTCCGACGCCTGGGTGAGCGGGGCGGACGGCCAGGTGAAACACTACGATCAGTACGATCTCAAGACGTCGCTGACCCCGGCGGAAATCCAGGAGAGCTTCGCGCCGCCGGACACATTATCGTTCTGGGCGCTGCCGCAATTCATCCATGCCGCGCAAAGCGCAGGCTTTTCGGCCTTACCCTACCGGCTCTATCTCTACACCTTGCTGGCCTTGCCGGCGCTGTTCGCGGCGATGGTCTTTATGGCGGCGAGTTTCTCGCTCAAACTCCTGCGCAGCGGAGGGCTTGGCCGCGTCGTGCTGCTCAGCGCCCTTTCCGGCTTCGCGGTTTACTTCTTCAGCGAGCTGACGCGCGCGCTTGGACAATCTGGTATTCTTCCCGTGGTTTTGGCCGCCACGGCGCCGGCGGCCGCGGCCATCCTGATCGGCATGACGCTGGTCTTCCATCAGGAGGACGGATGACGAAGGGGGCAATATCGCGGGCCAAGGGGCTGGCGCTCGGGTTTTCGGCGCTGGTTCCGATTTGCTTGGCGTCTGCCTCGGGCGCCGAGACGGCTGCGCTCGACGGCAACGCCCTACTGCAAGCCGACGAGGCCGTCTATTACCAGGACAAGCAAGTCGTCGTCGCCAAGGGCCATGTCGAAATCGATTACGGCGGGCGCATCCTGCTGGCCGACGCGGTCAGCTACAATCAAGCCACTGACGTCGTGACTGCCGACGGCCATGTCAGCCTGCTCGACAAGACCGGCAACGTCGCCTTCGCCGACCACGTCACGCTAAAGGATCAAATGCGGGACGGCGCATTGTCAGGCTTCGGCGCGCTGATCGGCAAGAACGGAAGGCTGGTAGCGTCGAGTGCCGAGCGCACCGAAGGACGCTTCACGACGGCGCTGAATGTCTCCTATACGCCCTGCAAAATCTGCAATCAGCCGGGACAGCGCACGCCGATTTGGCAGATCAAGGCCTATCGCGTGGTGCACGACGAGGAAAAACACAAAATCAAGTTCAACGACGCGACGATCGCCGTCCTCGGCATCCCCGTGTTCTATACCCCCTATCTCACCGAGCCCGATCCCACGGTGCATTACGCCAGCGGAATGCTGACGCCCGACATCGGATCTTCGAGTTCGATCGGCTATTTTCTGCGGCTGCCCTATTACTTCGCCTTCTCGCATTCACAGGACGCCACCATCGAGCCGCTGATCACCACCAATGGCGGCGTCGTGATGCTGGGCGAATACCGGCAGCGCTGGGACGACAGCGGCATGTGGCTGCAAGGCGGCATCGGCGAAAATCCCAACGGCGGCGCCAACGGCGAGCAGAGCCAGTACTACGCGCATCTTTTTGGATCGGGCCGCTTTGCGATTTCGCCCACTTGGCAAGCCGGCTTCGACTCCCAGCTCACCTCGAACGATACCTATCTCAAGCGCTACGATATTTATCAGTTCGACCGATTGACCAGCGACTTCTTCGCCGTGGGCGAACAGGGGCGCAGCCGTTTCGCCGTCACCGGCTATTTCTTCCAGGGCCTTCGCGCCAGCGACGACAACCGGACGTTTCCGGTCGCGTTGCCGCTCATCGAATACACCTATATCCCTCGGCACAAGTGGGCCGGCGGCCAGTTCCGGATAGACATCGACAGCGTGGCCTTGACGCGCGACGTCGGAGCCAACGATCAGCGGCTATCGGCCGAAGTGCAGTGGCGGTTTCCCGTGGTGGCGAGCGATGGCGAGCTGTGGACTCTGCAGTTCGACACCCGCGGCGACCTTTACCATACCGATACGCCGGCGCCGCTGCCGACGGACAGCCATTTCATCACCCGAGCTTTGCCCTATGTGGCGCTGGATTGGCGCTGGCCCTTCATCGCCTCCGGCACGAACGGCAAGTCTTTCATCGTCGAGCCCATCGCGCAGATCATCGCGGCGCCTAATGGCGGCAATCCGGCCGGGATTCCGAACGAGGACAGCCTCGACGTCGAAGTCGACGAGAACAACATCTTCAGTTTCGATCAGGTGCCGGGTTACGACTTGGCCGAAACCGGTCCGCGGGCAAATATCGGCGTGCGCGCGCAGTCGCGCTTTTCCTTCGGCACGATCGAGGGGCTGATCGGCCAGACACTCCGGCTGAAATCCGACCCAGTCTTCGCCGCCGGCACCGGGCTCACGGGCACCGCCTCCGACATTGTCGGCCGTTTCAGCATTAAGTTTCCGCCATATTTAAGCCTGACGCACCGCATCGACATCGACGAGGCCACCAGTTCGGTGCGCCGGAACGAACTTTACCTTACCGGGATTTACGGGCGATCCAGCACACAGATCAGCTATGTGCAGCTGGCGCCGACGGTGGGGCTGCCCGCGCGCGAAGAACTTAATGCCCAGATGGACGTCAATTTTTATAAGCAATGGCAAGCTTTCGCGGCCATTCGCCGCGACCTGATCGCCGATCAGATGCTCGATAGCGAGTACGGAATTGGCTACGAGGACGAGTGTTTGGGCATTTCCGTGGCCTACCGCCGAAAATACACCCCCGACCGCGATCTGCCGCCCTCTACCTCGATCATCCTGCGGGTTAATCTGAAGACGACGGATGAAACGATCCAGCCGTTCAGCCTGTTTCCACAGGACGTGTTCTCCTATACCCGTCCTTGATCGAAATCGGAATTTGCTTATTCTGCACCGCCGGTTAAGGGTGAGCCATCGCGGCGGGGCTTCGTAATTTGGGAACTAGCCTTGGTCATGCTGCCTAACACCCGTTCTGCCTTTGCTGCGGTCGCGTTCGTGCTTGGCGCGGCGGCGCCGCTGTATGGCGCCATGGCGGCGCATCCCCAGCGCGACGCCGCGGTGACCCCGCCCCGAGGCAACACGCCCGCTCCCGACGCCGTGACGTCGGATGGGGCGCCGACCGCGACGTCGGATGCGGCGGCGGATCCGCATCACTTTCAGGACGGCATCGTTGCCATCGTCAACGACAAGGCGATCTCCAAATTCGATCTCGAACAGCGCATAGCGCTCATCATGAGCACGTCGAATATCCCGGGCACGCCGGAGATGAAGAAGAAGATCCACGATCAGGTTCTCGAACAACTCGAAACCGAAATGATCCAGCGCCAGGAAGCGCTCAAGAACGACATCTCCGTGTCATCTGTGGATATTGACAAACAGATTCAGGCCATCCTGACCGATAATCACATGACCTTGGACCAGCTCAAGGGCGTGCTGGGTCACGGCCATGTCGATATTTCGACCTTGCGTTCGCAGATCGCGGCCCAGGTGCTCTGGCAGAAGACCGTGGAACAGGAATACGCGGGCCGCGTCACCATCACGCCCGAACAGGTTGACGCCGAGATGAGGCGCATCTCCGAGGGCCAGAATAAAGTCCATTATCTGGTCTCGGAGATATTCCTGCCGGTCGACAACCCGGACCAGGATGAAAAGATTCTCAAGGATGCCCAAGGTCTCGAAACGCAGATCCAAGGCGGAGCTCCTTTTCAAGCAATCGCGCGCCAGTTCAGTCAGAGCCCGTCTGCCGCTCAAGGCGGCGACATCGGTGTCGTCTATGACGGCCAGTTGGCGGTCGAACTGAACGCCGCGCTCGCCAAGATGAAGACGGGCGATCTTTCGCCGCCGATCCGCTCGACCGGCGGCTATTTCATCCTCGCGCTGCGCCAGAGGCTGGAGCCGGTTGGCACCAAGATCGTCGATCCTTCGGCGGAGTCGCAAACTTTGCCCGCCACGCTGCCGTTGGCGCGTCTGTTGCTGCCGCTGCCGCCGAAAACGCCCAAGAACATCATCGACGGCGCGATGAAGATCGCGAATGAAATCGCCACTCACGTTTCCAGTTGCGACATGGTTCCCAAGATCGCCGCCCAGGTCAAAGGCGCGGTGTATATGAATCTCGGCATGGCGCGGCTCGCCGATTTGAGCCAGCAAATCCGCGACGTACTGGCGAAGACCGAACCGGGCGGCGTCGCGCCGCCGTTTCAATCCGACGCCGGCATCGAATTGTTCGTGCGCTGCGACAAGGCCATTGTAAAGCTGCAGGCCTATCAGTTGCCGACGCGCGAGCAAGTCGAAAACCAGCTCTTTTCGGATCAGATAAGCGCGATGGCCCGTCGCTACACGCGCGACCTGAAGCGCGATGCCGACATCGAACTGCGCTGAGCCGCTTCTCATCACGATGGGCGAACCGGCCGGCATCGGCCCCGAAGTCGCGCTCGCGGCTTATGCGGCGCTCGGCGGACGCGTTGGCGCGCGCCGGTTGCTGCTGGTCGGCGATCGGGATGTGTTCGCACGCTGCGGCGATGTTCCCCCGGATGCGGTGACCCAGACCAAGGCGCGCGCCGCCCGCACGCCGGGTAAAGCCGACGCGTCCAGTGCTGCCGCGACCATCGAAGCGATTAGTCTTGCCGTCGAACGGGCGATGCAGGGTGAGGCCGGGGCCGTCGTCACCGCGCCGATCAACAAGGCCGTGCTGATGCAGGCCGGATTCAAATTTCCCGGCCACACCGATTACCTCGCCAAGCTGACCGGCGCGCAGCGCGCCGTGATGATGCTGGCGGGCGAAGGCTTGCGCGTCATCCCGCTGACCGTCCACATCCCGCTCGCTGAGGTGCCGCGCGCCATCGACAGTAAGTCCATCATCGAAACCGCCGAGATCGCGCTCTCCGCACTGAAGCGCGATTTCTCGATCCCCCATCCGCGCTTGGCGGTCGCCGGGCTCAATCCGCATGCCGGTGAAGAGGGCGTGCTGGGCCGCGAGGAAATCGACATCATCGCGCCCGCGATTGCCGAATTGCGCCGGCGCGGCCATGCGGTCATGGGTCCCTTGCCCTCCGACACCATGTTCCACGCCGAGGCGCGCACGCACTACGACGCGGCGCTGTGCATGTATCACGACCAGGCCCTCATCCCGCTCAAGACATTGTCGTTTTGGGAAGGGGTGAACGTCACGCTGGGGCTGCCCATCGTGCGCACCTCGCCGGACCACGGCACCGGCTTCGACATCGCCGGCAAAGGTCTTGCCGATCCGCGAAGCATGATCGCGGCGATCAGGATGGCTGCAAATATGGCCGATGCCCGTGCAAAGTGAATTGCCGCCGCTGCGCGAAGTGATCGCCGCGCACGGGCTGAGAGCAAAAAAATCGCTCGGCCAGAATTTTCTTCTCGATCTCAATCTCACGCGCCGCATCGCGCGCGCCGCCGAGCCGCAAGGCGTCGTGATCTACGAGGTCGGTCCCGGCCCCGGCGGGCTGACGCGCTCGCTGCTGGCGGAAGGCGCCACGGTGATCGCCGTGGAACGCGACGATCGCTGCATCGCCGCACTCGCGGAGCTGGCCGAGGCCTATCCGGAGCGGCTGGAAATCGTCGCCGCCGACGCGCTTCAGATCGATGAGGCGACGCTGCTGCGCGAACGCGGCGCGAAGGGTCCTGTGCGCGTCGTTGCCAATCTTCCCTACAACATCGGCACGGCGCTCTTGATTAAATGGTTGACCGCCGAACCCTGGCCGCCGTTCTGGGAGAGCTTGACACTGATGTTCCAGCGCGAGGTCGCCGACCGCATCGTGGCTCAGCCGGGCGGGCACGCCTATGGGCGGCTGTCGGTGCTGGCGCAATGGCGCGCCCGGGCGAAAATCCTGTTCGAGGTATCGCCGAGCGCCTTCGTGCCGCCGCCCAAAGTGACCTCCGCTGTGCTGCGCGTCACCCCGCTTGGCGAACCCGTCGCCCCTGCACGCCTCGCCGATCTCGAAGCGGTGACGGCGGCGGCGTTCGGCCAGCGCCGCAAGATGCTGCGCCAGAGCCTGAAGACGCTGACGGCCGACGCCGAGGGCATGCTGCGCGAGGCCGGCATCGATCCGACCTGGCGCGCCGAGCAGCTATCCGTCGTGCAGTTTGCGGCGCTCGCGCGCGCCTGGGAGAAGCGCTCCGCAAGATGACCTTTCCCGCGCCTTCGATGTCATGACCTAGACTGCGATGCAGTCGCGCAATGCAAACGCAAAGCGCCAGACGCACGTGACCGTGATAGGCTCGTGGAGAAACGCAGTGCACGCCAATCGAAGGGGGAGATCATGACTCGTTTAAGCATCGCTGCCGTGACGGCCGTTTGCGTCCTGTCGCTTTGCGCCTCGGCGCAGGGGCAAAACCGCAACGCGCACCCCGGGCCGATGAAGAATTTCATCTGTCCGGCGCAAATGGCGGTGAAGTTCGTTCCCTCCCAACCGGCGGCGCTCGCCGTAACTGGGTGGGTGGCGAATGAAGGCGATTTTCTGGTTCAGCTCGATCCGGCGAATCCGCCGCATCTGAGCGGAGGCAATATGACCTGCTATTACAAGCTTGGCGGCCAGCCGGGCGCATTCTTGCTCTATCAGCCGATCGCGGGAAAGCAGTGCAGCATCCTGTCGAACGGAACCGGCTTCACCTGCATGCTTTAGAGATCGCCGTATGAATTGTGACCGGCCTGCACCCAACGGGCGCTGAGGCCTGGTTGGCGTTGCGGCAAGTCCAGGCCCTCCCGGTTGGCAGGCAAAGTGGTTCTGACATAGCTTCGCCGAGGCAACCCAACCGTCAGGCCGCGCACGATGACCCTTGAGGAAATATTCTACGTCAGCCAATCCGTTGCATCGCTCGCCGTCGTCGGCTCGCTGATCTATCTCGGCCTGCAGGTGCGCTATGCCGAGCGCAGCCAGCGCGGCATCATGCAACAAGGGCGCGCCGACCGGACGTCGCAAGGTTCATTGATGCTCGCCGATCCCGCGCTGGCGCTGGTATGGAAAAAAGGGATGGCCGGCGATTCGGATTTGACACCCTTGGAGTTCACGCAATGGATGCTGATCTGCCGCTCTGCGTTCCTGAGCGGAGAAGATTCTTTCATGCAGCACAAGGCGGGGCTCCTCGCCCCGTCGGCCTATGAGAGCTATGTCTCTGGCGTCCGGTTCTATATGGCCACGCCGGGAGTCCGCGCCGCCTGGAAATTGTCGCGCGGACAATTTGGCGACGAGTTCCGGGCATTCGGCGACGCCGTCGTGAACGAAATGGAGGGCGCCCCGCCGCGCGCGGACGCCTATACCGAATGGAAGAGGCTGGTGGCGAAGGACGCACCCGTCGCGTGACGCGAAACGCTCCTACCCGCCGCGCGTCAGGCGTTCGATGAACGCGGGCAGGCCCGGCTGGCGGGCGTGAGAGAAGGCAAATCTGCTGTTCAGGGCCGAATCAGCTTGTACCGATTGATGAGGTCGAACAGTTTTGGATTGACTGCGTAACGATTGCTCGCTGCCTGCACCCAGGCCGCGTGGTTGCCGACATCGTTCGAGCCGTAGGCGACCCAGAAGTAGCCCGCCATGCCCCAGCCGGTTCCCCACGAGTTCTTCCCCAGCCACGCATGTTTGGTGTCGTCCCAGCCGATGATGGTGACCACTTGCTTCATCGCGTTGGTTGGCGCGCCATCGTTGATGACGCCTCCGGTGTAGGCCAAAACACCCATGTTGGCGTCGATCCAGGTCACCAACGGGCCATGTTCGCAGAGGGCGGCTTTCATCTGAGCCACTGATGGAGTTGCGCCACCGGGCGCCACCCAGCCCCACGCGACATCCTGATAGATCCCGCTGACGGCCCGACAGGCGTGGTCGGACGCCGTATAGGGATAGGCGCCTTCATTGGCCACTCTGTGCGTCAGCATCCAATTCCACACGCTGGTGTACCAGCCGCCGACACAGCTGCCCGCGCCGGCGCAATCGAGCACCTGTTGTACCGAGGTATCGACCAGGATGTTGTTGCGGATGGCATAAGACGATTCATAAGCGCCCATGGCGGCCATCGCCCAGCAGCTGCCGCAAGGGCCCTGGTCCTTCACCGGCGTGACCTTGCCCATGGCTCTCCAATTGAATGAAGGAGATGACGCGGAACAGGCGAGAATAACGGGCGTCACGCGGAATTTCGCGGTGTCGGCGGCGTCGATGCGCATCGCTTCACCGGCGAACGAATTTTGTTGGGATGCCGACCCAAGGACGTCAGGGGGCAGCCTCGCGCCGGTCAACTGCTCGGGCGAGCGGTCCAGCACCGTGGTGTAGCCGGTCGTATAGGTCCAGCTGTTCTGCTTGCCCTGCGCCTGCAACGCATCCAGATGGGACTTGATCTGCGGCGACGCCATCCGCAGGCGGTTGGCGTAGAACGGGTCTTGACCGACCGCCATCTGCGCTAGGCCCGGCGCCATCATCATCGTGTTCGATGAGGAGATGCCTTGAGCGTTGGCGTGTGGGGCGGCCAGAAGAAGAATGGATCCGAAAATGGCGGTAGAGACGGCCCGGCCGCTGAGTGCAGTCCGAGCGAAGGCAAGCACGCGCGGTGTCATGTGCATGGGAAAGCCTCCATCGTTGGCTGGCGTAAACATTACCCCGGTTGGCAATTGGTCACAACGCCGCAGAGACAAATCTTCTGTGACAGCAGGGAAAACGGGTCGGCGCGAAACTATCCGCCGCGCATAAGGCTCTCGATAAAGCCAGGCAGGCCCGGCTGGCGGGCGCGCTTCAGCCGTTCGGCGGTCAATATCGTCTCGACCTCGTGCTGGGCGCGATCGATGTCCTGATTGACGATGATGTAGTCGTACTCTGCCCAATGGCTGATCTCGTCGTTCGCCTTTTCCATGCGTTTTGCCACAACCTCATCGGAATCCTGAGCACGGCTGTGTAGGCGCCGCTCCAGTTCTTCGCGCGACGGCGGCAACACGAAGATGGTGACGACGTCCTCGCGCACTTGCTGACGAAGCTGTTGCGTGCCTTGCCAGTCGATATCGAACAGCACGTCGCGGCCCGCGGCCAGCGCCTCCAGCACGGGCCCGCGCGGCGTAGCGTAACGATGACCGAACACCTGCGCATGCTCGAGGAATTCGCCCGCCTCGGCCATGCGCTCGAAATCGCTCTCGCCGACGAATAAATAGTCGCGCCCCTCGACCTCGCCGGGGCGCTTGGGCCGCGTCGTGACCGAAACGCTTAGGCTGACGTTCGCATCGCTTTCCAAGAGGCGGCGCGACAGCGTCGTCTTGCCCGCGCCGGAGGGCGACGACAGCACCAACATCAGCCCGCGGCGGTTGATATGCGCGCTCATTGCCAAATAGCCTCTTCTTCCCCTCACGGTTCCTCATCCTGAGGAGCCCTTTTGCCGTCGCCCTTCGAGACGCTCGCTGCGCTCGCCCTCAGGGTCCATAGCGACAGCGTTTGGACGGCAAAAGGGCGTCTCGAAGGATCATTCGACGTTCTGCGCCTGCTCGCGGAATTGATCGATCACGGCCTTGAGTTCCAGCCCGAGGCGGGTCAGCGCGACGTCCGACGACTTCGAACACAGCGTATTGGCCTCGCGGTTGAATTCCTGCGCCAAGAAATCGAGCTTGCGCCCGACCGCCTCGCCCGAGCCCAGCAGCCGGCGTGCCTCTTCAACATGCGCCTTCAGCCGGTCGAGTTCTTCGCGGATGTCGGCGCGCACGGCGAGCAGCGCGATCTCCTGTTCCAGCCGCTCGGCCGAAACGGTTCCCTGCGAGACGAGGTCCGCGATCTGTTGCCTGAGGCGGTCGCGCAAGGCCCCCGGCTGGGCCACCGCGAGGATGCCCGCCGCCTCGGTCAGCCGCGCGATCTCGTCGATCTGCGCGCCGAGCAGCGTGGCGAGCTTGGCGCCTTCGCCGGCGCGCGCCCGCGCCAGCGCGTCGAACGCGGAGGCCAGGCTTTCCAGGATGGCGGCGTCGCGCCCGGCGTGCTCGCGCCCGTCCGATTGCAGAGTATCTTCCTGCACGATGACGCCTTTCAGCGCCAGCAGCCCGTCGATGCTGGCGGGCGCGAGGCCGGTCTCGGCGGCGATCTCCTTGGCGATCTTGACGGCGGAAGCAAGCGCCGCGGCGTCGATGCGCAAACCGCGCACCCCTGCCGCCGCCTCGAAGGTCAGCGTCGCCTGGATGTTGCCGCGCTTGAAGCGGCCGCCTGCCAGGACACGCG
>Ga0265340_10000072_pt1 | contig 48524 bp, 33 predicted proteins | sample 4CB225metaG_FD_202082 | JGI IMG/M metagenome (GOLD analysis project Ga0265340, IMG submission 202082) | Rhizosphere microbial communities from Carex aquatilis grown in University of Washington, Seatle, WA, United States - 4-CB2-25 metaG | ecosystem: Host-associated > Plants > Roots >...
GGAGTAATACGTTCCGATTTGCAGCATGCCGCCGGAGATCGTCGTGGTGCCCAAGCCGAGCGTGTCGCCTTCGAGAACCCAGGTTCCGGGGCCGGTCTTGTTGGTTGCAGTGACCCCGTAGACATTGCCTGCATAGAGGCCGCTGTTGGTGAAGTTCACCGTCAGCGCCGCGAGACCGTTGACGCCGCCGCGCCCGTAATAGGTCGAATTCGAGAGGTCGTTCGGTTCGTTGATGTCGCCCGTCAGAACCGAACCCTGTCCGAAGGTGAAGGTTGCCGCAGACGGACCCGCATCCGAGTTGGTGAACAACAGACGTTGCGTGATGGCACCCGTGTTGAGGGCCGTTGTATTGCCCTCAAACTCGATTACGCCATCATTATAGCTGGTCACAGCGCCAACGACGCCAGCATTGGTGAAGCTGTTCGTCGCCGCCGCCGTACAGCCGGACACCCCGGCCGCCGTGCAGTAGGTGTACATGTAGCTGTCATGGCCATACGCGTCGATCTGAGCGTTGGAAGCGTTCGTCACCGTGCTGCCTGCGTAGGACAGGACCTGCATTCCGTAATTCGTGACGCCATAGTTGTTGAAGGTGGAGGTTCCGCCGCCGACAACCTCGCTCACGACGCCGTTGTCATTCGTCTCCACGGCCGCAGTACCGATGCCGGTTGAAGCGCCGAACAGCGAGTTTACGATGACACCCGAATAGTAAATGCCATCGCCGTTGTAATTATACCATTCTCCGTTGATCGTCGCGCCAGCCTCGTTGATGACGGTCGCCGTCCCGAAGCCTTCCGCAATCGCCGCGCCGTTGACCGTGCCCCAGTTGTCCACCAGAGCCGCATTACCGACATAAGTGGTGACGTCCTTGTAGGTGTCCGGGATCGGGGTTCCGTTGGTCGGGAACGCCGCGCCAACGGTCTCGTTCGTGGTCCAGAGCTCGTAGTTCTGGAAGAACGACTCTGCCTCGGCGTTTCCACCGATCGTGCCGCCCTTTTCGTTCATCACCGTGCCGGAGGTGAAGCCGCTGGCGAAGACGCTATCGGTGACCGTACCGAAATTGTCAGCCAGCGCCTTGCCGCCGCTAAAGGTGAAGGTATCGGTTTCAGTCACGGTCTGATCGTTGAGGACGGGGGTGTTGAGTATACCCGTTTCCGTCTCGACCGTGGTCTCCGTCTTCACTTCCGTGGTCGCCGCGGAATAGACGCTCACGTAGCCAGCGATCATTGCCTTGGCTTCGTTGGTGACTGCCGCGCCGCCATAGCCCTCGGCAATGACGTCTACGCCGTCCGGGTCGCCCAGCATCTTGCCGTAGTTCGTGACCGTCGCCATTCCGCCGATCGGCGTCCAGGTCTGGGTGCGGGTAGTGGTTTCCTTGCTGTCGGCGAACCACAAGCCGGCTGCCGTCCCATTGCTGTGCGTTACCGTGTTGTCGTCCTGGACGTCCACGTAGTTGAAGTCGCCAATGCGCGAAGTGTAATCCTCCGAATAGCTGCCGGATCTCGCCAAGATGCTGCTGCCCTGGATCAGGCTGGTCGCGGTCGTGTTCGTGATCGACGCACCGGTATCACCGCTGGCGAAAGTCTCCGCGTCCGAATAGACCGGGTCGCTGTTGCCGTCGAGCACCATCGGACCGATCCGGCCGGCATTGACGATCGCCGCCATCTGGCCGACCGCCGTGGACGTATCGGTATACCCGGTGTCGGACGTCTCGATTTCCCAATCGCCCGTCTTGGTCGTCCAATCCCCCACGACGCCGTCCGGCGTCGTGACGGAATAATCGTCGGTGGAGTTGTCGTACGACTTATCAACCGTATTGAAGACGTCTGCCGACTCGGCGCTCGCGCCGTCGCCGATGAGGCCGGTTGCGTCGTTATTGAGGGTCGCGCCTGCATCGCCGGAGATGCTGGCACCGGCGCCATCCGTTACCTCAGCGCTGCCTGCGACGGTCGATGCGAAGCGCTGACCGATGCTGCCGTCGTTGGTCAGAAGCCCCGTCCCGCCGGTGTGCGTGCTGGTGGTCGTCTCCGAGTCCTTTTCCCAACCCGTGAAGGTCGTGACGGTCTCGTCGGTAGCCAAAGTAGTGTCGTTGGTCTCGGTCGCCACCTTCTTGGAATACTCGCCGGAAATCTCATCGTAGGTGCTGGTCGTGCCGGACGCGTTGCCATCGACATCGCCGTAGATGGACGCCGTAAAGGCGTTCTTCACGACGACATTACCGTTGGCCTCGAGCGAGACATCGCCGCCGGAGATATCGACCTCACCGGGGACTGTACTTGTCTTCTCGCCGATCACGCCGCCGGCATTGTTGTCCAATTCGGCGTTGTGACCCGAAGCGGTATTCGTCGACTTGTCCTCGTTGGTCGCGTCAAACGGCTGGGTGTACTCCGTCGTAACCGTGCTGACATAACCCGCATCCCCGCCGGTCAGCGGAGCCAGATCGTTCGTGAGCACCGTGGTGTCCGTGACGACGTGGCTGAAGGTGTGATCCGTCGCTGTCGAGTCGACGGAGACATCGCCCCAAATGTTGCCGGAGTTGGTCGCCAGCGCTCCCGCATCGCCCGATACGTCGAGATCGCCGTGGATGGACAAGCCGCTCAGATTAGTCGCCTTCGCCCAACCGCCGACGTGCCAGCGCGTGCCGGAATTGTTGGTGGTTTCCACCGTCGTCGTAACTAAGTGGGCAAACGTGTTGTCATCGCTGTTGACAGGGTCAACGACTGTGTTGGCCGGGTTGGCGGTGTTCCAAGCGGCAGCCGTCATTCCCGACGCGAGATAATTCGCGACGTCGGCGGCGGCGTCGTCGCCCGCGTTGATATCGGCCGAAGTCGAAGAGTAGCTGTACACCAAGTCGGTCGAAGTCGAGTCGTCGAACTCACCCTTGAAGTCGGTGGCCGAGCTTCTGACCGAAACGTCCCCATTGATCACGCCTCCGACATCTACGAACAGGGTCGCGCCGGCATCGCCATCAACGTGGACGTGCATCGGATAGGCGGCATTGCCGCCGACGATGCCGTCGACCGTGAGCGAAGCCATTCCACCGATTGCGTTGCGCGTGATGGTATCGGTTTCGCTATCAAGGCCCGTCTCATGGCCAGCACCGGTGACGGATTCCGACTTCATATCGGGGCTCTTCGCCTCGTAGGAAGAGGAGATCGTCGCCCCATCGTTCGTTGTGACGTCTGTTTCCGTTCGCGTATTACCGTGCGAATGGATGCCGAGGTAAGTGTGCGTGCTCGTCGACAGCGGGTCGCCGATCTGGCCGCCGGCCCCAACCACCATGGTCGCATTGCCGACCGAATCCATCGACAACGATCCGAATATCTTTCCGGCGCCCGAATAGGACGTCGCCCCGCCGACATCCGTCGTCGTATCGACCGTCGTTTCCACCTGGTCGGACACACCAGACGCCGAGCCCGAGAAGTCGAATGACGTCTCGTGCGTCGCCGGCGACGTGACGAAGAAGACGGGCGTGGTCGGAGTGATCCACGGCGCAGTATACGACGGGTAGGGCGTCACAAAGTACGGCGGGTGACCCGACGCTGTCGGAAGGGTCGGAGGAGTATTTTCGGCGCAGCTCACCTTCGTGGTGTCGCACGTCGCCGTAATCGTTGCGTCGTCTTCGGACGTACCGCTTTCCGTTGAGACTGTTGTGTCGCTGCTGAACGTGTTCTGCAGCCCGCTCTTGCCGCCCTCGCCGATGTGGACGGTGGCATAGATCGTACCATTGTTGACGACGCTGGCAGTCCCAGCCGGATCAAGGCGGACTTCATTGCCATCACCGTAGGTTCCGATGACTCCGCCCGCATTGTTCGTCAGCGTGTCGTTGCCGACGAAGACCGTGTCCGTCTCCGTGCCGGTCGTCGTTTCCGTGCTCGAGCCGGTTTCGCTCAGCTTGTCCGTACCGCTGACCGAAATGAGGCCCGCACCGCTGATCGACCCTGTCGAGGTGTAGGCATCCTTCGTTGTATCTGTAGAAGTGCTGACATCCGATCCGGTCGTATCCTTGCTGACTGCATTCGCCTCCAGCGTGACGTCGCCGGAGATGCCGCCGGAGTTCGTCAACGTCGCCCCGCCAGCGCCGCTAACCGTAACGTCGCCGACCATGTTGGGGAGGTTCGTCGGATCCTTCGTCGCCGCGTTGGTCAGGCTCGCCTTGCCGCCCGTGACATCCTCGTTAAACGCGAACGTCGAGTTCTCGGACGACGTCGCCACCTTGGTGTCGATATTCGAGAATGCCGAGTAGTAGGAATAGGCGGGCGCGTCGGTATTGCTCACATACGAGAAGGTCGTATCCACGTGGTCGGTAATACCAAACGTCTTGGTATCGGAGAGATTGCCCGAAACCGTATCCGTCTCGGCCTCGACGTTGATATCGGTGGCATAGACCTGCCCGGCGTTCGTCAGCGTCGCGGATGTATCACTCGTGACATTGACGTTCGGCAGAAGAGTCGAGTCCCCGAGAACCGCCTTCGCGTCATTCTTTAGCAGAGCCGGGCCGCCGATCGTGCTGAACGACCCCGAGGCGGAGGTGATGGTGGTCGTCGTGAAGTTGTTGTCAATGCTACCCGTAAACGCCGTGTCGGTGATGCCGGCGGACGGATAGGTGTATTTCGCGTCGCTGGTGTGGGCCTTCAAAGCGTCGAAGCTTGAAGTCGCCGAGAACGTCACGGAACCGGCCCACGGGTCGGTGCCGACGTTGATGTCGTAGGGGTCGCCGTCATAGACGCCCGTGATCGTGCCGGCATTCTCCAGCGTGGCGGAACTGACGCCGCTCAGATCGACGCCGCCGTTGATCACACCGCCGGCTTGGTTGAGGACCGACGCCCCACTGTCAGGCGTATAGGCAATCGTGTAATCGATCGTGAAGTCGTTGCCGCCCTTGCCGCCGGAGCCGCCGATAAACTCGGTGCTGGCGGAGCTCGTCGATTCCGTTTCGGCGGTGCCGTAATAGTCGTTGTGGCCCGACGTAGAAGTCTTCACTTCCTTGCTGTCGTCGGTGGAGATGTCGAACTTGGTCGTATAGTTGCCGGTGTTTGTTACATCGACCTGGCCATCCGCCCAAATCGTGCCGCCATTCGTCAGCTTGGCGGAATCCTGTCCGGAGACCTCGACGCTCACCTCCGAGCCGCTCGCGCCGATGATGGCCTTCGCGTCGTTCGTCAGCGTGGCCTGATCGCCGGTCGTGGCGCTCGTCTTGGAGTCCGTGAACGCGGTGGTGTAGGTCTCATCCTTGGTATCAGAGGCCGTGCTTCCATAGTCCCTGACGATCTTATTTGCGCCGTCATATCCCAAGACCTGCTGATTACCGGCATAGGAAACGACCGTTTCCGTGCCCGAGGTGTTTGGATTTTTGAAGCTTCCAGCACTGGTGGAGGTATCCGTCGTGCTCAGATCGGTGCCGCCGACGAACACATCGCCTTCGACTGTGCCGCCAGCGGCATTATGGAACGTCGCAGTGCCGCCGTCAGACACGTTCACGTCACCGGCGATATCGCCGCTGCTCGTCAGCGAGGCGGCGCCCGCCCCATAGGTGGTCGAATCGGTATGCGTATCGGTGTGCGTATGGCCGAACGCGGAAGTGGTCGTCGTGACGTCGGACGCCGTATACGGAGCATGCGTGCCGTCGTTTACTTGGACCGCGACTTCCGTCGACGTGTAGTTGCTGCCTTCCGGCGTGTTGTTGAAAGCGTAGCTGTAGCTCGACGAGTCAGTTTCCGGCTCGGCGGCGACGGTGACGTCGCCGGCGACCTTGCCCTCGTTCGTGACAACCGCGCTCGTATTGGCGTCGACTTCAAGATCGCCGCCGATCGTCGCGGTCGATGCGTTGTCGTACGTCGCAAAACCATCGGTTGACGTCGAGACGTCGCTGCCGGAGCCAAAGCCGGTCGTAACGGTCGTGTCCGTGGTGACGGTCGTGGTCGTCTCGGTGGCGGGAGCGGTAAGCGTCCCCGCAGCCGGCCAACCGCCGGCGTCCACCACGACCGGCGTCGCGACAACCGGACCAGGCACATCGGTGGTCGACTTGGAATTCACCTTGGTGGTCGCCTCGGTGGAACTGCCAACCGAGATGTTCACGTCGCCGACAACCGCACCCTCATTGGTGACCGCGGCGTTGGTCGCTGCGTTCGCAGTAAAGTCGCCACCGATCTTCGCACCCTTGGCGTTGTCCGCCGTGATGGCGCCGCCGGTGGGCGTGGAGCTCGTGCTGTCGCTGGACGCAACAGTCGAATTCGTGCCGTCGTTCGTCTTTGTATTGATGACCGTTTCCGTGCTGTTGCCGATATCATGGCCCAAGCCGTCGACCGTCGTGTCGAGAAGGACGTCGCCCGAAATGGTGCCCGCGTTGCTGAAGTTATTCGTGCCGAGCGCGTAGGCATTCACATCGCCGCCTACCGTATCTGTCGCAGCATTGGTGAAGTTGGCATTGCCGCCCGTCGCCGTGGTCGTGGTGACCGTGGTCGTCTGGTCGAAGACCGGACCGCCGGGATGGTACAGCGTATTATCGGGGTTGGACGGGTTCTTGGTGTCGTGCGGATCGAAATACTTCTCCGTCGCCACGACCGTGGTGTTCACGCCGCCCAAAAGGGAATTCGCGGAATATTGGGTGACCGTGCCAGCAATCGACCCGCTGTTGATGACGGTTGTGTTGGTTCCGAAGAGCGTGACGGATCCCTGACCGCCGCCGCCCAAGGTTGCCGTGACCGAACCGGCGTTCAAGAACGAAGCGGCGCCGGTGTTGTTCACCGACGTGTATCCGCTCCCCAAGGTGTCGCTCGAATACGTGCTGTCGTTGGCGTTTGCGGGGGTGGCAGAGGTCACCGTCGCACTTCCATTGCTCTGGTAATCGGTGCCGAGCTTTGAGTTGGCCCTGGTCGAAACCGTGCTGCCGGCAGTGGTGAAGACGTACAGATCGTTGGTGATGACGCCCGTCGCTTCGTTGGTGACCGTGACCGTGCCACCGAACTCGGTGGAGCTGCCGGCATCGCCGACCCAGAGCGTGGAGAGCTGACCAGCGTTATCAACGACGGCGGTGTTTCCGGTCAGGGTGGGGTTGTCGACGCCCTGGAACCAGATGTAGCCGCCTGCACCTTCGGTCGAACCAACATCGGTCGTGAAGTTCAGCGCTCCGGGCGATGAACCACCGGAGGCGACTACGACACCCGAGCTATCGACGGCGGAAGACGGGTCCAGCACCAGGTTGAGGTTGGGGGTCAACGACATCGGCGCAAAGTCGGAAGCGGTCGAAGCGCCTGAACAGGTCCAGGTGCCCGAGGCGAGGACGCAACTCGCTTCAGCAGGTGCTGCGGCACCCACGAACAGCAGAGCTGCCGCCGCAGCCGTCACAAGCAGCCTCGAGTGAACCGTTGAAGTGACGGTGGACTTCTTCGTCGATTGGCTGGTCTGGAAAGCAATCATTGCAACCCCCTGTTGGACCGATAAATTCACCGCTGCCAGGCTGGCAGCGCTCGCTCGACTTGCAGCAAAACATCGCAATGCATCAGGCACTTATCAGTGACCTGCATGATCGCGTCGTTCGATTTAGGATACGCCACTGCGCGCGCCCCCGAAATTCCCTCCCTAACCACGCTTACGGCGCACCCCGCCCGCTTCAAACGTGGGTGCGTCTTCGTGTCAGGTTAATCCGAGTATTTCAGGGATTTTCTATCTCTACCAGCAGAGGATGAGTGACATTACGGGAGTTACATGGAGAAAATAGTGAGAAAACTTTTGTTGTATTGAGACATTAAGAGTGATATTTGAGAAATATCTCATATCAGAGCTTTGAAACTTTTTGGCCGGTTAAGCATAGTTTTCCTGCATTTTCTGTCGTCGGGTCAAGATTATGCTCGGAAGGGGACTCCATGCAGAAGGGAATAGTTAAGGCAATGCGGCATCTTAGCACGAATCGCCCGCAGCCGCGACTCACATGGCCGGGAGCTAAACATGTCTAATCCGGAATTCGCGCGAATCGTCGGCCGTCGTTTGAAGCGAATCAGGGAGCAAAAAGGATTCACCCGAATCGAATTGGCCAAAGCAATCGGAGTCGACAACACGGCGCTGTCCTGCTGGGAGGCGGGCAAGTATATGCCCCGCGACAAGACCCGGGCGCCCCTGGCGCACGTCTTGGGTGTAGAAGTCCACAACCTTTTCGATCCGCGCGAAGACGAAGATGAAATGCCGATCCGCGCCACGATGCCCACCGACGACGATCAGGTGTCGGTGTTGCTGAGCGGCCTTGTGAAGCGGAGCCGCCATCTCAAGATGTTGCGGTTTTCCTATCCGTTTTCGACCGCCGCACGCTACAGGCAGGAGTTTCGCCAGACGGTCAGCGCCCGCATCCTCGACAATTCGCTCGAACTGCTACGCGCCGAGGTGTTTTACAATCTCGACCGGCTCAAAGAAGTGCTGTCGAATATCCTGCGATATGACGGACGTTCTTATTGGGTCAAAGGATTTGCCGTCACGGGAGTGGACGTGTTTCCCGGTATCGATTTCTGTATAGGAGACCAAGACGACTGCCTGCTCAGCGCGGTGTGGAATAGCGTACCGGCAGACGATCGTCCGCGCCTGTGGTTGTCGGGCAAACCGGTGAGCGGGTTCGTCCGGGCGTATTGGAACGAAGCTTGGCATCGCGGGCGCCTTCTCAACGTGAATGGCGCGCACGATCTTTCCGCCGTGCGCGATATGGCGATCATCCTGGGGCTCAAAAGCGATGGGTGGACGGAGTTTCTCGATGCGGCTCGAAGTTTCAAGATGGGCGACGGCGCGCCGCCCATGCCGTAAGGCGTTGCGCCGGCATTGATGCACATTCTCTTGGGGAAAACGAAAATGGACTGGACTGCGGGCTACATCACGGACATCGACTATACGCACGGCTATTATCGCGAGATCGGCCCGTGCCTGATGGACTTCGTGCTGCTCCTAAGAGGCTATGAGCCGCCGCGCCGCAACCAGATGCGCTATCTCGAACTCGGCTACGGACAGGGCCTATCGGCCAACATCCACGCCGCCGCGGTTCCTGGCACGTATTTCGGGACGGACTTCAATCCGGCGCATGCCGCCAACGCGCAGTCTTTGGCACGGGTCTCGGAAGCGCCGGTCCAGTTCTTCGACGATAGTTTCGAGGAGCTGCTCTCGCGCAACGATTTGCCGGATTTTGATTACATCACGCTGCACGGCATTTGGAGCTGGGTAACCGAGGAGACCCGCAGCGCGATTGTCGAACTCATCCGCAAGCGCCTGAAAGTCGGTGGTGCGATTTATGTGAGCTACAACACCCTGCCCGGCTGGGCGGCGGCGATGCCGCTGCGCCATCTGCTGGCCATGCACGCCGAGATGGCGGGGAGCGACGCCGAGGGCCATGTCAAACGGATCAACGAGGCGGTCGCATTCGGCAAACAATTGGTCGACGCCAATGCCCGGTATTTCGTGGCCAACCCATCGACCAAGGAGCGCTTGGATAAGATCAGCGAGCAAAACCGCAATTACGTCGCCCACGAGTATTTCAATCGCGAATGGGGGCCGATGTATTTCTCGGAGGCCAACAGTCGGCTCGCAGACGCCAAGGTCAGTTTCGCGGCCGCCGCCTCGCCGCTCGATCTCGTCGATCATGTGAATCTCTCGGCACCGCAGAGAGCCGTCCTCGAGAAGATCTCGCACGTCGCGCTTCGGGAATCCGTGCGCGATTACTTGCTCAATACGCAATTCCGCCGGGACATTTTCACCCGCGGCGCGCGCCGGCTCACATTGGTCGAGCGCATGGAGCGGCTTAAGGAGCTGAGGTTTTCGCTGCTCACGCCGTTCGGCGACGATTTCGAATATGACGTGGCGGCCAGCAGCGGCAAGGTCACGCTGAGGAAGGAAATCTATGCCCCGATACTGGAGGAACTCGCCGCGCGCGATTACGCGCCAAAACGCATCGGCGACCTCGCCGACAAGCTGGAAAAATCGGTCGCATCTTTTGACCGGCTGGTCGAGGCGTTGACTATCCTGGTTGGTTCCGGAAGGGCCAGCACGGTCCAGACGCCCGCCGACACCGAGGCCGCGGCACCGCGCTGCCGGCGCCTCAACGCACAACTGATCGAACGCGCGGCCGGCAGGGGCGACATCACTAATCTTGCTTCTCCGGTTACCGGCGAGGGCATCTCCGTGAGCCGCTTCGAGCAGATGTTTCTTTCGGCGCGCGCCCGCGGCTTGAAGACGCCGAGCAAGTGGGCGCAGGACGCATGGTCCAAGCTGAAGGAACTGCGCCAGTCGCTGATCAAGGACGGAAAGATTCTGGAAGGCGACGAGAACAACCTGGCCGAGCTGACCCGACAGGCGAACGTGTTGGCGGAGAAGCGGCTGCCGGTCCTCAAAGTCTTGCAGGTGGCCGAGTAGAAATCCTGTGTGAAACCGGCGACGTAAGGCCAACCCGGCCGGTCTCTAAAGCTTGTAAGCGGCTTTCGGCAATTTGTAGGCGAGGCTGACGGCGATCTCCGCGGCCTCGTCTTCACCGAGGCGATGGGTCGTCACCAGCTCGGCCAGATAAGCGCAGTCGACGCGGCGCGCGACGTCGTGGCGCGCCGGAATCGAGAAGAAGGCGCGCGTATCGTCGTTGAAGCCGACCGTGTTGTAGAAGCCCGCCGTCTCCGTCGTCTGGCGGCGGAAACGCATCATGCCTTCCGGCGAATCGTGGAACCACCAGGCCGGCCCGAGCCTAAGGCAGGGATAATGCCCGGCCAGCGGCGCCAGCTCGCGTGCGTAATTGCTCTCGTCGAGAGTGAACAGGATGATGGTCAGGTCGGCGCGATTGCCCACCTTGTCGAGCAGCGGTTTCAGCATGTCGACGTAACTCACGCGCATCGGGATGTCGGCGCCGCGGTCGCGCCCATAGGCGTCCAGCAGCGCCCGATTGTGGTTGCGCCAGGCGCCGGGGTGAATCTGCATCACCATGCCGTCCTCGCACGACATCAGCGCCATTTCGGTCAGCATCTGGGCGCGGAACAGCTCCGCCTCCCCCGCCGCAAGCCTGCCACTGAGCGCGCGGTCCAGCAGTCCCTGGCACTCCGCAGGCGTGAGATCGGCCGTCCTCGGCGTCGGGTGGCCATGGTCCGTGGCCGTCGCCCCGTGGGCGCGGAAGAAGGCGCGCCGGTTGGCCAGCGCCTTCAGATAGCCCTTCCAGGTCGCGGTGTTCTCCTTGGTGATCTCGCCTAATTGGGCGACACCGTTCGCGAACTCCGCATTGTCGGGATCGACGACGCCGTCGGGCCGGAAAGTGGTGACGACGTTCCCGCCCCACTCCTTCTTGATCTTGTCGTGATGCAGCAACGGATCGTTGGCGCCCTCCGTCGTAGCGAGGGCTTCGATGTTGAAGCGCTTGAACAGCGAGCGCGGGCGAAACTGCGGCTTCGACAGGGCTTCGCCTATGGTGTCGTAATAGAGATCGGCCGTTGCCGCTTCGAGCCGAACCTCGATCCCGAAGATCGTCGCGAAGGCATGGTCGAGCCAACTGCGCGAAGGTGTGCCGCGAAACAGGAAATAGTTCTCGGCGAACAATTTCCACACCGCGCGGCGGTCGGAGGTAGCGGGCTTGCCGCCCGCGATGCCAAGACGGTCGAAGCCGATGCCTTGGCTGTAGAGCATGCGCAGGACGTAGTGGTCCGGCCAGAGAAATAGACTGGTCGCATCCTCGAACGGCGCGTCGATCGCAAACCAGGCGGGGTCGGTGTGGCCGTGCGGGCTGATGATCGGCAGCTTCTCGGCATGGGCGAAAAGCGCGCGCGCGACGGTGCGAACAGCTTGGTCCGCGGGAAACAGGCGATCGGGGTCAAGTCGCAGCGCGGACGGCATGGCAAGAACTCAAAAAGCCGGGCGGAGTATGTCAAGCGTCGACCGCGCGCTCAAGCCTCGCTCGAGGTTCTCGTCAGGTCTTCCCGGCCGGTCTAGCGACGCATTGAATGTCGCCGATTCCGTTGAATTCGACGCGCGCCAATTGCTCGGTCGCGATGTCATGAATGCCCGTCACGGCGCCTGTCGTGATCAGCATTCCGGCTTTCAGCGGCCGTCCTCTCTGAGCGCATGATCCGGCGACGAACCTGACCGACTCGAGGAGACCGCCCAACACATTCGCAGCGCCGCCTTTCCCGACCGACTTGCCATTGATAAAGGTCACGCAGTTCAATTGCGCCGGAGTGCGTTCGCGCCAATCGCGGACTTCCGGTCCGAGGATCAGACCCGCGTTGTTTCCAAAATCGGAAACCGTGACCGTGGGTCCTAGAGCATTGATCGCGGACAACGGACTGCCCGCCGTTTCGATGCCGACATACATCCGCCCCGCGATGGCGGAGGCGTCTTCCAATGTCCAGTTCACCTTGCCGGCGGGCGCATCGCGCGCGATTTCGAAGACATACTCGGCCTCGACCGCGGCAAATCCGCCGACGAAGATGGCGAATTCCACCGGCACTCCCGGAACGGAGCGGTGCACTGCGCCGCTGAAGATGGGACCTGCCAGTCGCTGGGCACCGAGTTTCTGGACATATTCCTGCGGAATCCGGCCGATCTTCCAGCCGGCGATTTCATCCGGCCATATAGCGATCGCCGCGTCCTGGCAGTTGTAGGCGGCTTCAAGATTAGGTGGGATGGGGCCCGGATACTCCGGCAGCGCCACGCCATTCAGCCGCGCGGCTACAAACCTCTGTGCGATCGTGTTGGCAGGGGCAAAGTACGACGCTCGGACTGCTTCCATGGAATACCCCATAACCGATCAATCTGGCCGCAGCCAGAAATACAACATTGTTTTTATAGGAAACCGGTGTCATTTTCAATCCATGGGGGTGGGTGCGCACTGGACGGACGGGGGTCGATTCCGTCCGCCGGCGGGCCTATCGGCAGCGTGTTTAGGGGAATATAGGAGAGAAAATGTCCCAGAAACTCGTTTTTATTCTGACCCTGTGCCTGAGCGGCGCGCTGCTCGCCGGACCCGTGGATGCGGCTGCGACAAAAAGAGTGCGGCCGATCGGCAAGACGGCTGCCTCTCAGCCTCTCGCCTTTCCGGGCGCGATGGGATGGGCGGCGACGACGCCTGGCGGACGCGGCGGGCAGATCATCAAGGTCACCAATTTGAACGCCGACGGTCCGGGATCATTCGTTGAGGCGGTTCATTCAAAGGGACCGCGCATTATCGTCTTCGAGGTCGGCGGGGTAGTCGATCTGGGCCAGCGCGAGATCCACATCACGGAGCCCTATCTGACCATCGCCGGGCAGACTGCGCCGTCGCCAGGCATCACCTTTATTCGCGGCGGCTTCCAGGTCGGCACCCATGACGTTGTTATCCAACATATTCGCGTGCGCGTCGGCGAAGCGGGCCTTCCGAAAAAGAGCGGCTGGGAACAGGACGGGCTGTCGACCGACAGCGACGCCCACGACGTGATCTTCGACCACAACTCCGTGACTTGGGCGACGGACGAGAACATGTCGATGTCGGGCAAGCGCTTCGAGGGCAACGATCCCGATAAATGGCGTGCCGACACCTCGCACCGCATCACCTTCAGCAACAACATCATCGCGGAGGGTCTCGCCTACGCCACCCACTATAAGATCGAGCACTCCAAAGGCACGTTGATTCACGACAACGCCACGGACGTGCTGATGGTGGACAATCTCTACGCGCACAATTACGAGCGCAGCCCGTTGCTCAAAGGCGGCACGCGCGCGGTCATCATCAACGATCTGATCTACGATCCCGGCCAGCGCGCCATCCATTACAATCTGATGGCCGAAGAATGGGGCGATCACCCTTGGCAGATGGGCCAGCTCTCGGTGGTGGGCACCGTGCTGCGCGAGGGCCAATCCAGCGTGCCCCACCTCGCCTTCCTCGAGATCGGCGGCTATGGCGATCTGCAGTATTACGGCAAGGACAATGTCGCGGTGAACCAGATTGGCGAGCCGATCGCGATGTTCGGGCGCTACACAACCTCGCCGGCAAAGATCGTCATCGAAAAGAAGCCGCCGCTGTGGCCGCCCTATGTCACCGCGATGCCATCTGCGGCCGTGCAGCAATATGTGCTGCATAACGCCGGAGCCCGGCCCTGGGATCGCGATTACGACGATGTGCGGCTGATCGCCGACGTCGCCGAGGGACGCGGTACGATCATCAACACTGAGAACGACATCCACGGCTATCCGGTGCAGAAGCCGACCGCGCGGGCGTTCAACCCGGACGACTGGAACCTGATCGACATGACGCCGAAGTCGCCGGACGTCCTCGATTCCAAGGCAAAAGCCCGCGGGACCTGATTTGACGCGGATTGTCGGCAAAAAGGACAAAATTGCCCCGTTCTGCGCGGGCCAATTGAGGTTTAGAATGCGTCCGGCTCGCGTCAATTCGCAGGAGCGTTCGCCGTGCCAGATGTGACCGGAATGAGCAGCAGCGGCGTCGTGCGCCTGCACGCGAGCGACAATGTCGTAGTGGCGGCCCGCGCGCTTCCCGCCGGAACGAAGATCGAGGCGGAGAATGTGGTGGCGCTGGACGCCATTCCCTTCGGTCACAAGATCGCGACGCGGCCGATCGCCAAGGGCGAGCCGGTGCGAAAGTACGGCCAGGTGATCGGCATCACCACTGAGGACATCGCGCCCGGCCGCCACGTCCATGTGCACAATCTCGCGATCTCGACCTTGCGTTCTGCAGCCGAGGCGAAAAGCGTCTTCCAGAGCAATCAGGAACCGCGCAGTTTCATGGGCTACAAGCGCCCCGACGGGCGGGTGGCGACCCGCAACTACATCGGCGTGCTGACCAGCGTGAACTGTTCGGCGACGGTGGCGCGCCATATCGCCCAGGCTGCCGAGCGCGGCGGATTGCTCGGCGAATTTCCCGGCGTCGACGGGATTGTGCCGATCACTCACCACAGCGGCTGCGGCATGACGGGCAACGGCGAGGGCTATGATCTTTTGACGCGCACGCTGTGGGGCACCGCCGCCAATCCGAATTTCGCCGCCGTGTTGCTCGTCGGTTTGGGCTGCGAAGTGATCCAGCTTTCGCGCTTCAAAGAGGAGTTCGGGATCGCGGAGAGCGAGCATTTCCAGTCCTTCACCATTCAGGACAGCGGCGGCACGAAGAAAGCGATCGCCGAAGGCCTTGAGCGGTTGAAGGCGATGTTGCCCATGGTTGATCACGCCGAGCGAAGCGAACAGCCGGCGAGCGAGATCGTGGTCGGCCTGCAATGCGGCGGCTCCGACGGCTGGTCGGGCGTCACCGCGAATCCGGCGCTGGGCAATGCCTCGGATCGGCTCGTGGCGCTGGGCGGCACGGTGATCCTTTCGGAGACGCCGGAAATCTATGGGGCCGAGCATCTGCTCTATGCGCGCGCCGCCTCGCCCGACATCGCGGAGAAACTCCGTGGACGGATCGAATGGTGGGAACGCTACACTGCGCTCCACGGCATGGAGATGAATAACAATCCCACACCCGGCAACAAGGCGGGAGGCCTCACGACCATCCTCGAGAAATCGCTGGGCGCCGTCGCCAAGGGCGGAACCTCGCCGCTGGTCGATGTCATCGAATACGCGAAACCGCTGGCCAAGCACGGACTGGTGTTCATGGACAGCCCGGGCCTCGATCCCTGTTCGGCAACCGGCCAGGTCGCATCCGGCGCGACCATGATCGCTTTTACGACCGGGCGCGGCTCGGCTTACGGCTGCAAGCCCTCGCCATCCATCAAGCTCGCCACCAATAGCGCGATCTTCAACAAGATGCGCGACGACATGGACATCGACTGCGGCACGATCGCCTCGGGCGAATCCACCGTCGAGCAAAAAGGCGTGGAAATCCTCGACTATTTGCTCGACGTCGCCTCGGGGAAAAAGAGCAAGAGCGAGGAGCTCGGCTATGGGGACATGGAGTTCGTCCCCTGGCACATCGGCGCGGTGATGTAATCACCGTAGATGAAGCGCTACCTGAACCACCCCGGGATTGCCGGGCGCCAGAGCCGCTCCGGCTAGCAAAGAAAAAGGGCGCCGGGTGAGGATGCCCGGCGCCCAAGCAAGCACAGCGGAAGGAGAGAGCGTGTCGTCTAATATGTGTACTTCGCACCAATATAAAATACCCGGCCGGTCTCATGATACTGGTAGGACCTTTGGGCGTACTGGTCGGCGTAGATGTTGCTCGCCTGGTTGGTCAGGTTCAGAGCGTCGAACGTGAACATCAGGTTTTCGTCCATCTTATAGGATGCCGAGGCGTCGATGTTCAGGGTCGACTTCACGAATATCCCGTAGTTGTTGTAGTTGGAGAGGATGTTCGCGTCGATGATGTAATGGCTGCGGAAGGCTGCAGTCACACGGGCCTGATAGACCGTGTCGTCATAGTACACCGTCGCATTGTAGCTGTTGCGCGACATGTTGTTGAGATCGGCCATCATCAGGATATTGCCGCTGGTGTCGTAGTAGGTCTGCTGCGCTTGGACGTAAGTATAGTTGGCCAGGAGGCCGAAGTTGTCGAACGGATGCGGCAGAAAATCGAGCTGCTGCTGCCAGTTGATTTCCGTGCCGTACAACGGGGCGCCTTTGACGCTCTTCGACGCAGTGTAAACCCACGTCATATTCTGGCCGCCCTGGCCGATGCAGTAGCTATTCGTGATGTTCGCCCAAGTGGTGCCGCCGCAAGCCGAAATGAACGCAGAGTCGTCCATGCCGAACGGATTCTGTGCAGATGTTCCGGTGATCGACTGCGACTGCACGAAGTTGTCGAGGTGCTTCCAGAACCCTGCCACCGAGATCATCGACCCCTTGCCGTAGTACCACTCGAACGCGAGGTCGAGGTTCTTGGAGCGCATCGGCGGCGTAGCCGGGTTACCGACCTTCGCCGTCGCGTTGCTGCCCGACACCGAGACCGATCCGCTGGGCAACATGCCCGACAGGTTTGGCCGCGCCATCGCATAGCTGGCACCAAAGCGAACCAGGAAGTTCTCCCATGGCTCTAGGACCGTGTTCAACGACGGCAGGAAGTCGTGATAGACTTCGTGCCCCGACGCCGGTGTAATGACGCTGTTGATCAGCGAGTAACCGACGGACTTCGATTGCGTCAGGACGTAACGGACGCCCGCATCGCCACGAAACGACATGCCCAAGAGATTGGTGTCCCAGGCAGCCTGCAGCCAGCCGCTGAAGTCATTTTCTCTCACGCTACCGTTGCTTGCATAGCCGGCAGCGCTGTTCAGCGGAAATACCGTCGAATCCCAGAGGCTGATCGCGCTGGCGGCTTTGGAGAGATCTTCCGTCATCCACGTCGTCGTGGAGCCTGCCGGAACGTTTATGCCCTTAAGCGATATGGTCGACTGATAGCTGGACAGGGGAACCGACCTGATGGCGTCGGGGATCGTGGCGAGCTCGCCCGTGCCGCCGGTCGACCGCCGCGTTTCCAGACTTCCAAAGCCGAAGTTCCTGAAACTGGCGCCGCCCGAGATCGTGATTTCCTTGGCCGGATCCCATTCGAAGTCTCCCGCCGCGGAGCGGTAGGAGTTGTAGGCGAACTCCTGGCGCTCGCGAACGTTCGACAGGAACCAGGTGGCGGTCGAAGGCTGCTCACCGAGGTGAATCATCGGGATATTACCCGAATAATTGTACTCGTACGGATCCGCCGTCGTGCCGGTGCCGCAAGTGTAGGCACCTGTCGCTCCGGTTCCGGCGCAGCCCAGGTCCGCCGCCAAGGTCGTCTGGATCGGGTTGCGGTGATGCGACTCAGACCAGCCCCACAGCGTGTGGACTTTGAACGTATCCGAGAAGGTGTGCGACCCATCGAGAGTCAGCTGCATGAACCGCGTGTCGAGATGATCGAGACGATGCTCGTTGCGAACGCCGACATTGGTCGCCGTCATGTCGGTGATGGTTTGTGTCGAGTTGAGTTTGCCGTCGAGACCGGTTGCGCCACCCAGCGTGTAGTTGAGCACCTTGATCGAGCCCGCGCCCAGCGACGACACGTGATAGGTCGTGCCGGAGTTTACGTACGTCGCCGTTGTGCCGGCGCCGCCAGTGCTGAACGAGTTCTCTTCCAGATAATATTCGTTACGAACCTGGGCAAAGTCGGCAAACATGCCGTCCACGGTGAACAACGTCGCGTCGTCCGGCTGCCATTGGACCGAACCCGTCAACCCCAGACGCTTCGAGTGGACCGTAACCATGTCGTAACGCGGGAAGCGAGGACGGAAGTCAAGGCCGATATTCACGCAGGCTGTGGGATACGGAGATTTGCAGGTCGTTCCATTGACGCTGGCGAAATAGTTGCTCGTCGAAACAGTCGAGGCGTTGCCAAGAGCAGACATCCACCGCACCGAGCTTGTGCCTTCTTCCAGCGTGTTGTTCGACTGATAGGCGCCGGAGAACAGAATGCCGAGCTTGCCGCCCGCGAACGTGTCGGAAACCAGGGCCGCAACGCGCGGATTGACGCTGCCCGCCAGATCCTGATAGCCGGCCTGCGCCGAAGTGGTGAACACGAAGCCTGGGTGATCGAAAGGATGACCCGTTCTCAACTCGACGGTCGCACCGAGCGAACCTTCTTCCATGGACGCTGAATTCGATTTGTGAACCGTCAACCCGCTGAACAGATCCGATGCGAAGACGTTGAAGTCGAAGCCGCGGCCGCGGTTGGTACCGCCGGCACCGCTGCCCGGGTTGGACGTGGAAACGTCCTGCGAGCCTACCGTCGCCTGGGCTTCGATGCCGTTAATCAGGACGCGGGTGAATTGCGCGCCGAGACCGCGGACGGTGATTTCGCGTCCTTCTCCCGATTCACGGTTGAGGGCGACGCCCGGGATGCGCTGCAGGGATTCCGAGACGTTCATGTCCGGAAATTTCGCGATGTCCTCTGCGAGGATGGAGTCGGACGAATCCAGCGCGTCGCGCTTCAGGTCCATCGCCTTTTCAAGACTGGCGCGGAAACCAGTGACGGTCACCGTTTCGATGCCCTGATCCGACGTGCCTTGCGCGAGTGCCGGCGATGTGCCGAGAACGGTGAATAGAGCTGCAACCGACGCGCCCAGCATCAGACGCGCGCAGGTAAGTTTGTTTGTTTTGACCATAACGAGCTTGCCTCCCCAGCAGTGCCATCCCGCGTGCGATTTGACGCGAAAATCCGACGACGTTTCCTCCAACGCGATCGGCGACGGGCGTGATAGCCACGCTCTCTATCGCCAACTAATTCATCCGCCGACACTTTTGATACCGGTGTCAATCGAATGACCACCAACTCCGGTGCCTATTGACACCGGTGGCAATAGAATATCTCCGAACCGGCTAGGGACCAAGGGTTTGTGGGCCGCCATATCTAAGAACGTCCAAACGGTGATGCTTTCCCGCAACAGCGAGCGGCATTTTACCAGGTATTCCGGGACAGCTGCGCGCGGTCGGTCCAATCCGCGGTAGCGCTAACAGTTCAAGGACTTCGGGAAGCTAACCCGCTGGATTGCGTGTGAAGAACCGGAGCCGCCTCCGATGCGACTTGCGCCGCCCTGAGCTGCAATGTTCGTTTGCCGGACTTAACTGCCCGCAGTGGAGGGCCACCAATGATACCGGTTTCCAAAATCATGATGGATCGGCGTGCCGTGATGGCGGGCTCGATTGCGACAGCAGCGGGAGCGGCTGCGACCGGCTCTACGTTCGCGCGCGGTGCGCCACCAGTCGCAGGTACGACAGCGGGTCGTATCAGGGGCGCTTACAAGTCCGGCATCCTCGCATTTAAGGGCATTCGCTATGGCACCGCTCCCCGCTTCATGCCGCCGCTGAGGCCAGAGTCCTGGAGCGGCGTGCGCGATGCGCTCGATTACGGTCCCGCTTGTCCGCAACCACGCGCGGATGGCGAGAAATTTAATGAGGATTGCCTGTTCCTCAACGTGTGGACCCCGGCGCTCGGGGACGGCGGCAAGCGCGCAGTGATGGTCTATATTCACGGCGGCGGCTATTCCACCGGATCGGTATCCTCCGATATTTATGACGGCGTCCGTCTCTGCAAACGCGGCAATGTCGTCGTCGTGACGCTCAACCACCGGCTCAACACTTTCGGCTATCTCTATCTCGGCATGATGGATAACCGCTGGCCGGATTCCGGAAACGCAGGCCAGCTCGATCTTATCCTCGCGCTCGAATGGGTGCGCGACAACATCGCGGAATTCGGTGGCGATCCAGAGACGGTGATGGTCTTCGGCCAATCGGGCGGCGGCGCCAAGATCGCGACCATGATGGCGATGCCGGCGGCGAAGGGATTGTTCCACCGCGCGGCGACGATGAGCGGACAACAGCTGACCGCGTCCGGCCCACTGCACGCCAATCAGCGCGCCGAGGCCTATCTTGCGGCGCTCGGCATTTCCAAGAGCAACCTCGGCGACCTGCAAACAGTCTCCACCGACAAACTGGTCGAAGCCTTAAAGACCACGGACCCCATCATCGGTTCGGGCGGACTCTATTTTGGCCCGGTGCTCGACGAGCGATCGCTCACGCGCCATCCTTTCTATCCCGACGCGCCTGCCCAGTCGGCCTCGATCCCGATGATGATCGGCAATACGCATGACGAAACGCGGGCGTTCATCACCGATCCGGGGATCTACACCCTGAGCTGGGACGAACTGCCCGCCAGACTGGCATCCAATATGCGCTCGGACATCCTGCCGTCGCTGGTGATTGAAAAATACAGGGAGTGGTTCCCCGGCATCTCACCGACCGACCTGTTCTTCCTGGCGACGACCGCGTCGCGGTCTTGGCGCGCGGCAATCATCGAGGCCGAATTGCGCGCGCACGCGGGAACGCCCGCCTATGTCTATCAACTCGACTGGCCCACACCCGATCCCAAGCGCCGCGCCCAGCACATGACCGACATCCCGCTCGCCTTCGACAATACCGCCAGGAAAGGCGCCATCACCGGCGACGGAAAAGGCGCGCGCGCCATGGCCGCGATCATGAGCGAGGCCTTCATCGCCTTCGCCAAGACCGGCAACCCGAAAAACAGGCATTTGCCCCTGTGGACGCCCTACACCCTGCCCGATCGCCAGACGATGCTGTTCAATCTGCCGCCGCGCCTGGAGAACGATCCGCGCGGCGAACAGCGCCGCCTGTTCGAGACCGTGCCGTTTATCCAACAGGGAACCTAGCGCTCAGCGCGCGAGCCAGCCGCCGTCAACGGGAATGATCGCCCCGTGCAGATAATCCGCAGCCGACGATGCTAGGAACACCGCCGTGCCGCCAACATCGGAAGGCTCGCCCCAGCGCCCAGCCGGAATGCGCGCCATGATCTCCTTGGAACGGGCTTCATCCTGGCGCAATTGCGCGGTGTTGTCGGTCGCCATGTAGCCGGGCGCGATGGCGTTCACGTTGATGTTCTTCGCGGCCCATTCGTTGGCCAGCAGCCGGGTGATGCCCGCCGCCCCGCTCTTGCTCGCGGTATAAGAAGGAACGCGAATACCGCCCTGGAACGATAGCATCGAGCAGATATTGATGATCTTGCCCGCACCCTGCCCTACCATCACGCGCCCTGCCGCCTGACACATGAAGAACAGGGATTTGAGGTTGACGTTCATCACGTCGTCCCAGTCCTTCTCGGAGAATTCGAGAGAATCCGCGCGGCGGATCATGCCGGCATTGTTGACCAGGATGTCGAGCCGGCCGAGCCCGGCCACGGTCTCCGCCACGACGCGCGCGACCGGGCCGATGCTCATCAGATTGGCGTCGATATTGAGGAATTTGCACCCGATCTTCTTGACCATCGCCTCGGTTTCCGTGGGCGGAACGAAGCCCGCGACCGCGATGTCGGCGCCCGCTTCGGCCAATGCAACCGCGATGCCTTGGCCCAATCCGGTGTTGGCGCCGGTGACCAGCGCCACCTTGCCTTCGAGGCTGAACGGATTTTTCATGGCGCCCTCCTACTTCAACTGGCAGATATCCAATACGTTCATGTCGGTATAGTCGAGGTTCTCCCCGCCCATCGCCCAGATGAACGCGTAATTGCTCGTGCCGGCGCCCATATGGATCGACCACGGCGGCGACACCACGGCTTCGTCGTTCGCCATCACAAGATGGCGCAGATCGCCCGGCTCGCCCATAAAATGGAAGACGCGGTCGTTGGGTCCGAGATTGAAGTAAAAATAGACCTCCGAGCGTCGGTCGTGCAGATGCGGCGGCATGGTATTCCACACACTGCCGGTCTTGAGGAAGGTGACGCCCAAGAGCAGCTGTGCGGTCTTGCAGGTCGCGGGCACGATGTACTGATAAATCGTGCGCTCGTTGGAGGTGGCAAGCGCGCCGCGCTCGAGCGGCACCGCCTTGTCGATTGAAATTTTCACCGCCTCGGTTCTCACATGCGCCGGGGTCGAGATGAGAAAGTATTTCGCCGGCTTGGCGGGATCGACCGACTCGAAAGCGACCTCGGCGCTCCCCATCGGAATATAAAGTCCGTCGCACTTATCGAGATCGAAGCGCTTGCCGTCGACCGTGACGCGCCCAGCCCCTTCGCCGACATTGACCGCGCCCATTTCGCGCCGCTCCAGGAACGGCTTGCCTTCGGCGGATTTGGGCTCGGTCTGGACCGGCAATATGACCGCGCTCTTCACAGGCGCCGCGCCGCCGATCACAAAGCGCTCGACATGGACGTAGGTCAGCGACACGGATTCGGGTGTGAACAGCGAGCCGATCAGATAGCGATCGCGCAGCGTCTGGTTATCGACGCCGGCCATGCTGTCGGGGTGGGTCGCGTGGATGATTTTTTTGTACATCTCCAACCTCCTGCCGGGCGCCGTTTCGGCCCGGTTTGGTAACCGGTGTCATACCTCTTCGCCCGGCGCCCGCGCAAGGCTCCCCTCACGCACCCGACGGCGGCGCGGTGGATTCGCGCATGATCAGCGCGGGGATCACTTCCGTCAGCTCGCCGCCGCTACGTTTTTCGCCGTATCGATGGAACAGTTTTTCCGCCGCCATGCGCCCCATTTCGCGGATCGGCAGCCGCACCGAGCTCAACAGCGGCCACATCCGGGTCGCCACCGGGCTGTCGTCGAACCCCACCACCGACAGATCGGTCGGAATTCGCAGCCCCATGTCGTGAGCGGCTTTGTAGACGCCCGCCGCCATTTCGTCATTGCCCGCGAAAATGGCCGTCGGGCGCGGCTTCAGCGCAAATAGCTCCCGCGCAGCGGCGGCGCCACTATCGAAAGTGTACAGGCCCTCGCGGTCATAGGTCGGCTTCAGCTTGAGCCCGCGCTCCGCCAGCCCGTTGCTGAAGCCGCGACGGCGCTCATGGGCGGAAAGAAATGTCGCCGGCCCGGAGATATGCGCGATCCTCTGATGGCCAAGTTGGGCAAGATGCCGCGCCGCTTCCGCCGCGCCGACGCTGTCATGGGTCACGACCATCGAGGCCGCGCTGCCGAGCGCAATCGAGGCGATGCGCACGCAGGGGCAATCGGCATCCTGGAGCAGCTGAACCAGCCGGTCGTCCTCCGACACCGAGGGCGTCAGAACGACGCCAAACAGTTTATGGCGTTCCACGAATTGGCGCATATCGTGCAGGAATGTCGGGCTGGCGCGGTCGCAGGGCTGCACCAGAAGACCGAAGCTCGAGTTGTGCATCGCATCGAGGATGCCTTGCTGCATGCTGACGACATATTGCGCGGTGGGATTATCGTAGATCATCCCGATCAGAAAGGAACGGCGGAACGCGAGGCCACGCGCTTGCGGATCTGGCTCGAAGCCAAGTTCGCCGATGATTGCGTTGATCTTGAGCCGCGTTTCTTCCTTCACGAATGGCGAATCGTTGATCACGCGCGAGACGGTCTTCTTAGAGACGTTGGCCAGGCGCGCGATGTCGTTGATCGTGGAGCGCTTGCGGCTGCGTTCGGATTTCGCGGGTTCCGCGGCCGGCGGTGGGGTTTTGGGGCCGCCCGTTTTCTTGCGTGTGGTCACAACGCTCCGTCCGGGAATGAGCCCGCCTCTGGAATCGACTGCTATGGATATAAAGCAAGACTCTCAGCACACCGAGGGGGGCGGCCGAAGAACGAATGGTGCCCAGAAGAGGACTCGAACCTCCACGCCTTGCAGCGCTAGTACCTGAAACTAGTGCGTCTACCAATTCCGCCATCTGGGCACATGGGGCAAATACCCCTTGGGGCCGGGATGATTAGGGAGGGTGCGCCGTCAAGTCAACGCGGCCCCACGGTCAGGGCAATACCTGCCCGATTTGCAGGGGGTTGAATTCGACCTCACCGGTCGAACCGGTGAAACTGAGCATTTTCACCGGCGCTCCTAACCTGATGGTTCTGGTTTCCTTCCCAACACGGATAGTCACGGACCCGTCAGCCGCCCACTCAACCGCGACATCCAACGGGGTATTCAACTCGAGAGTTCCCAAAGGCTGCACGTCCTGCGTCTTGCCCCCCACCAGGAAGATCGCCTGCACAAAAATCGGCAGATCAGGGCCAGACTTGAGAATATTGAGTGCTGCACTCCTCTCTCCGCTCGACACCGTGATGCTGAAGTTTGGTGCCCATTTCGGATCGGTGCCTACACGATGCACCTGCAGTGTGGCGCGGGCGGAATTGATAGGGCCGACATCGTTGATCACCCAGCCGGAGTAGTTTCCGCCCTGGGTGTCCAAGTCGAGAACCGTTGTGCCAAGCACCGGTACAGGCGCGAATGTCTCCGCCGAAGCGGCGTTCCACCCGAACATCGTTGCGGCAAACACAAATGCCGCCGTCAATCTCCGATCCATCTTGTCCCCCTGCCCAACTGCGATTCGCCCCAATGTTTGGCTCGCAGACGTCCATTAGACCTATTATGTTACACCCACGCTCCGCCCCGGGGCAGAGTCGCTATTGCCGCAAGGAGATCCCCATGCTCGTAGCCACCACTGAAAACGTGCCCGGATACCGCCGCACCAAGACCTACGGCCAGGTTTTCGGTTTGGTCGTGCGCTCGCGCGGCATCGGCGGCAATATAATCGCAAGTTTGCGCACCATCGTGGGTGGGGAGATCCACGAGTACACTCAGCTCCTCGAAGAGACGCGCCGCCAAGCCATCGACCGGATGATCACCAACGCCACCGCCATGGGCGCCAATGCCGTGGTGATGATGCGCTTTGATTCCTCAGAGATCGGCCAGATGATGAGCGAGATCGTCGCCTATGGAACAGCGGTGACGCTTGAGGAAGAGAAGTAATGCTGCGCAACATTCTCTTGGCACTGGGCGGAACGCTGATCGCCGGCGGGCTGGTCGCCATCCTCGGCGGCGCTTACGCGCCCGCCATCGTCGCCATGGTCTGGGGCGCGATCCTGGTCTTCGGGATTCTCTACGAGCGCTATGTCTACAAGACCGTCGTGGCCAAGCCGCCCGCGGGCAAATATTGGGTGAAGACTACCGAGCGCTTCGTCGACGACGGCAAGACCGTGACGGTCTATTACAACACGCTGAGCGGCGAACGGGCCTATGTGGCCGAATGAATCCGGCCTCCCTTGCGCCGCGCCGCGCTTGCGATATGAAGACGGCTGAGGTTCCCGGGATCCCCGCATGAGCAAGCTCGTCACCGTCTTCGGCGCGTCGGGATTTGTTGGCCGCCACACGGTGCGCGCCTTGGCCAAGGCCGGCTGGCGCATCCGTGCCGTTTGCCGCCATCCCAATCTGGCGAATTATCTGCTGCCGGCGGGGGTTCCCGGCCAAATCCAGTTGTTCAAGGGTAATGTGCGAGATGACGACGCTGTGACGCACGCGCTCGAAGGCGCCGACGCCGTCGTCAACCTGACGGGCGCCCTTTTCAGCCACGGCGAGCAGAACTTCGAAGCGCTGCATGTCGAGGCGCCTCAGCGGATCGGACGGCTGGCGCGGCAGGCCGGGATCAAAACGCTGGTGCATCTGTCGGCGATCGGTGCCGACGTCGAAGCGGTTTCGTCCTATGCGGAATCGAAAGGCCGCGGCGAGAAGGCGTTGCGCGAGGAATTTCCCGACGCCGCGATCCTACGCCCCTCCATCGTATTCGGGCCGGAGGACGATTTCTTCAACAAATTCGCCTGGCTGGCGCGTCTCTCGCCGGTGCTGCCGCTGATTGGCGGCGGCCACACCAAATTCCAGCCGGTCTTCGTGGGCGACGTGGCCGCTGCGATCCTGCGCTGCGTCGCCGACAGCGCCACCGCGGGCAAGACCTACGAACTGGGCGGGCCGTCGGTCTACAGCTTCAAGGAATTGCTGCAGCTCATCCTGCGCGAGACCGGGCGCAAGCGCTTGCTGGTGCCGGTGCCGTTCCTCCTTGCGTCGATCAAGGCCTTCTTCTTGCAGATACCGAGCTTGATCCTGCCCATCGCGCCGCTCTTGACGGTCGATCAGGTACGTCTGCTCGAGACCGATATCGTGGTGCATCCGGGCGCCCTGACGCTCGTCGATCTGGACATTGCTCCCGACGCGGTGGAAGCCGTGGTGCCGAGTTATTTGTGGCGATTTAGACCTAAGGGCCAGTACCAGGAAACCGCAAAGGCAATTTCGGATTAAGAGGAACCCCCAATGGCGTCTTTCGGCAAGATCACCCTCGCCGCCTTTGCACTGATGCTGGCTTCAAGCAGCGCGTGGTGTGCTGATACGGGCAACGCTGGCAGCGTTCCCGTTACGCCGCCCAAATACACCGACCCCACACTGCCGGTTGACGTGCGGGTCGATGATCTCGTCTCGCGCATGACGCTCGAGGAGAAGGCGTCCCAGCTGGTGAACCAGGCCCGCGCGATCCCGCGGCTTGGCGTTCCCGCCTATAATTGGTGGAGCGAAGCGCTGCACGGCGTGGCGCGCAATGGCAAAGCGACCGTGTTCCCCCAGCCAATCGGGCTCGGTGCCACCTTCGATCCGCCGCTGATCCACGACATGGCCGTAGCAATCTCGACCGAGGCGCGCGTGAAGTATCAGGACGCGCTGGCCACGGGGCCCAGCGACATATTTCAGGGCCTCGATTTCTGGTCGCCCAATATCAACATCTTCCGCGATCCACGCTGGGGCCGCGGCCAGGAGACCTATGGCGAGGATCCGTTCCTCACCGGACGCATGGCCGTGGCGTTCGTCACCGGCATGCAAGGCGACAACGACAAGTATTACCGCACCATCGCCACCCCCAAGCATTTCGCGGTGCATTCTGGGCCGGAGCCGACACGCCATTCGGTCGACGTGAAGGTCAGCAAGCATGACGAGGAAGACACTTATCTTCCTGCCTTCCGCGCCGCGATCGTGGAAGGCAAGGCGGACTCCGCCATGTGCGCCTACAATAGCATCAACGGCCAACCCGCCTGCGCCAACGATTTCCTGCTCACCGATACGCTGCGCAAGACCTGGGACTTCAAGGGTTATGTGGTGTCGGATTGCGACGCCGTCGCCGACATCGACGGCGGGCTCAGCTTGTTCATGAGCGGCGGACACCACTACACGCAAAATTTCGCCGAGGCGGCTGCCGTCTCGATGAAGCACGGCGTGGACAATGACTGCGCCGACTTTTCGCAATCGACCTTGGATCGATCCGACTATGCGCGCTACGTCGATGCCGTGAACAACGGACTGCTGCCCCAGGCCGATATGGACGCCTCGCTGAAGCGGCTGTTCACCGCGCGCATCAAGCTTGGCATGTTCGATCCGCCGAGCGCGGTGCCCTATGCCAACACGCCGGCATCCGAACTCGACTCCGACGCCCACCGTGCGCTGGCGCTCAAGGCGGCGCGCGAGACCATGGTGCTGCTGAAGAATAATGGCATCCTGCCGCTCAAAAAGAGCGTCAAACGCATCGCCGTCGTAGGGCCCTTGGCGGACGTAAAGACGGTGCTCTACGGCAACTATAACGGCATTCCCTCGCACACCGTGACGGCGCTTGACGGCATCCGCGCGGCATTTCCGGGCGCGCAAATTGAATTTGAACCGGGCACCAATTTCCTCCGCCCAGTCGCGCCTGTCGCAGGGTCTTATCTGGCGACCGACGACGGCCAGCCCGGCCTCAAGGCCGAGTTCTTCTCGACAGCCGATTTCTCGGGCGCGCCCGTGCTGACGCGTGTTGACGCGAACGTCGACTACGATTTCGATCGCAAGGCCGATGTGCCCCACCTGCCGTCCTTCGCCGTGCGCTGGACCGGCACGATTACGCCGACGCATACAGGCCCCTATCTCGTCGGGCTGGACTCGCGCTCGGGCCGGCTTTGGATCGACGGCAAGCTGATCGTCGATATCACCAATCCGCGCCAGCGCGCGCCAAAGACCGCCACGCTGACGCTTGAGGCCGGTCACAAATACCCGGTCAAGATCGAGCGCGATCTGGCTCGTGCGCCGCTCGCCTTCAAATTCGTCTGGGGCGACTTGAACGAAGATCCGCTGCCGCGCGCCGTAGCCGCCGCGAAAAAGGCCGACATCGTCATCGCCGTGGTCGGCATCACCTCGCAGCTCGAGGGCGAAGAGATGTACGTCAACGTGCCCGGCTTCATCGGCGGCGACCGCACCAGCCTCGACCTGCCGGCCGAGGAGCAGAACGTTCTTTCAGCCGTAAAGGCCACCAAAAAGCCGCTGGTCGTCGTACTGATGAACGGCAGCGCGCTTTCGGTGAACTGGTCGGCGAAGAATGCCGACGCCATCGTCGATGCGTGGTACTCGGGCGAGGAAGGCGGCACGGCGATCGGCGAAACGCTGTCGGGCGCCAACGATCCTGCCGGGCGGCTGCCGGTAACGTTCTATGCCGGCGTCAAGCAGCTTCCGCCGTTCGAGGATTATTCGATGGCGAACCGGACCTACCGCTACTTCAAAGGCAAGCCGCTCTATCCGTTCGGCTACGGCCTGAGCTACACCAAGTTCGCCTATAGCGGGCTCGCGCTTTCGGCGGAAACGCTGAAGGCGGGCGATCCGCTGGGCGTGGATGTCGACGTAAAGAACGTGGGAAAGCGCGACGGCGACGAGGTGGCGGAGCTTTACCTCGCTTTCCCGAAAGTGCCCGGCACACCGACGCGCGCTTTACGCGGGATGCAGCGCATGCATCTGGCGCCCGGCGAGACGCAGCATCTGCATTTCGACCTCAAGGCGCGCGATCTGAGCTCGGTGACCGAGGCGGGCGACATCGAAATCCAGCCCGGCGATTATGCGCTCAGCGTCGGCGGCGGCCAGCGTGGCACGACCAACGCCATCGCTGCCAAGGGGTTCCTCATCGAGGGCGAACAAACTTTGCCGGAGTGAGCTAGCGCGTCAACAGATAGGCGATGAGCGCCAGGCCGGAGGCTATGCGGTACCAGCCGAACGGCTTGAGCCCGTAGCGGCCTATGAACGCGATGAAGGTCTTCACCACGCCATAAGCCACCACGAACGACACGACAAAGCCGATGGCGATCAAGGTTGTGTTCGCCGAGGTCAGTGCGTCGTGCTTCTTGTAAAGTTCGAACACGGTAGCGCCGAACATCGTCGGCACGGCGAGATAGAAGGTGAACGCGGCCGCAGCCTTGCGCTCGACGCCGAGCAGTTCGGCGCCCAGGATCGTGGCGCCCGAGCGGGACACGCCCGGAAGGATCGCCAGGCACTGGCAGAAACCGATTTGCAGCGCCTTGGAAAGCGGCAGATGATCGCCGTCGAGATAGCGCGGCTTGGGCGCGATGCGTTCCAGAATCAGGATCAGGATGCCGCCCGCGATCCAGGTGGTCGCGATCACCGGCATCGCGAAGCTGGGCTGGAGCAGATAGCCGTTGATGTATTTGATCAGCAGCGCGCCGAACACCGCGGCGGGAATGAAGGCGACGATGACGTCGATTGCGAACTGCCGCGCCTCGCGCGAGGTCGGCAGGCCGACCAACACGTTCCAGAACTTGCGCCAATAGACCGCCACCACCGAAAGAATCGCGCCGAACTGGATGACGATGGTGAACGCCTCCCACTGGTTGTCGGGCAGGCCGAGCAGCCGCTCGGTGACGAGCAGATGTCCAGTGGAGGAAACTGGAAGGAATTCGGTCAGGCCTTCGACGATCCCGAGCAGGATCGAGATGATAATATCGTGCATGGAACTCCCCGGACGCGGCGCGCACTCCTAGCATAATGTGCCGAAATTGCTTCGAGAAATTATCTGCGTCAGATTTGTTGACCTATTCCGGACGCCCCTGGGACAGATTGCGCTATTGCGGCGGCGCGGTACGGCCTCCATATACCCCCCAGGAGTATATGCGCCATGAGCAATCCCAAACTGCTGACCCGTCTAAAGCGCATCGAAGGCCAGGTGCGAGGCGTATCGCGCATGGTTGGCGAGGAGCGCTACTGCATCGACATCCTCAACCAGATCCAGGCCGTCAAGGCGGCGCTGACCCGCGTCGAGGAACAGGTGCTCAAGGGTCATGCCGCACATTGCGTCGCCCACGCGATCAAGAGCGGCAACATCAAGGACCAAACCCGCAAATTCGACGAGCTAGTGGAGCTGTTCAGCCGCTATGGAAAATAACCCGATCACCGATCCCGTCTGCGGGATGACGCCCAACCCCGAGGCCGCGCGCGCCAAGGGCAATGTGTCCACTTATCAGGGTACGGACTATTACTTCTGTTGCGCCGGCTGCAAGGCGAAGTTCGCGGAGCAACCAGGAAAATATCTGACCCCTCACCCGACCACTGCGCGGCCAGCCTCTCCCACAAAGAGAGACACAAAGAGCGCCATCTACACCTGCCCGATGCATCCAGAAGTAAAACAGGTCGGCCCCGGCGCTTGTCCGATCTGCGGCATGGCGCTGGAGCCGCTCGATCCGGCGGCGGAACACGACCACGGCGAATATGATGAGATGCGCCGGCGGTTTTGGATCTCGCTGGCGCTCACTATACCGGTGTTCGCGTTGGCGATGCTGGGCGAAATGATCCCACTCTCCGCTGCTCCGCGCGGATGGATCGAGGCCGTCCTCGCCGCACCCGTTGTGCTTTGGGCTGCCTGGCCGCTTCTGGTGCGCGGCTGGCGGGGCGCGCTCACGGGCCACGCTAACATGTTCACCCTGATCGCGCTCGGCGTCGGCGTCGCGTTCCTCTATAGCCTATTTGCGTTGCTGTTGCCCGGGGCGATTCCGGCTGCATATCGCATGGGTGGCGGGCTACCAATTTATTTCGAGGCCGCCGCCGTCATCGTGACCCTGGTCCTTATGGGCCAAGTGCTCGAGCTGCGCGCCCGCGCCAGAACCGGCGCCGCGATGCACGCGCTGCTCAACCTCTCGCCCAAGACGGCGCAGCGACGCACGGCGCACGCCATGGAAACTGTGCCCATCTCGGACGTTCAGGTGAGTGACGAATTGCTGGTGCGGCCGGGCGAGTCCGTGCCCACCGACGGCGTGGTGATCGAGGGCGAGAGCGCGGTGGACGAATCCATGATCACCGGCGAATCCATTCCGGTGGCGAAAGCACCCGGCGATGCTGTCACCGGCGGCACGCTCAACGGTGAGGGCGCGCTGGTGATCCGCGCCATGCGCGTTGGCGCAGACACCATGCTGGCAAAAATTGTTGCCCTAGTCGCCGAGGCGCAGCGAAGCCGCGCGCCGACCCAGGGCTTGGCCGACAAGGTCGCCGCCTGGTTCGTGCCTGCGGTGGTGGCGGCCGCCGTGCTGGCTTTCATGGTGTGGTTCATCTTCGGCCCTTCGTTCGATGATGCGCTGCTCGCTGCCGTTTCCGTGCTGATCATCGCCTGTCCCTGCGCGCTCGGGTTGGCGACGCCGATGTCGGTGATGGTCGCGGTCGGCAAAGGCGCGCAGTCCGGCGTGCTGGTGCGTAACGCGGCGTCGTTGGAGCAGTTCGCGAAGGCCGATACTCTAATCGTCGACAAGACAGGCACGATTACCGAAGGCAAGCCGAAGCTTATCGCCGTGCGGGCTGTCTCCGGCGTCAGCGAAGACGATGGGTTGACGGTCGCCGCCGCGCTGGAAAGCAAGAGCGCGCATCCCCTCGCCCACGCGATCGTCGAAGGCGCCAAGGCGCGGTCGCTCGCGCTGCCCGAGGTTATGGAATTCACCAGCGTCACCGGACAAGGCCTGCGCGGCGTCATCGAAGGAGCACCCGTGCTGATCGGCAACGCGGAATTCCTTAAGAGCCAAGGCGTCGAGGTATCGTCGCTGGCGGCGGAGGCGGAGCGCTTACGCGAGGACGGTGCCACCGCGATGTTCGTGGCCCGTTCGGGTGCGGCTATCGGCCTGGTCGCCGCCAAGGACCCGCTAAAGGCGGACGCACGCAAGTTACTGGCCGCTCTTGGCCGCTCCGGGCTAGCCATCACCATGGCGACGGGCGACGCCGACGCGACGGCGAAGATCGTGGCGCGCGACGCCGGGCTGATGAACTATTCCGCCGGGCTGACACCCGAGGGCAAAACCGATCTGGTCAAACGTCTGCTGAGCGAGGGTCATGTCGTGGCCTTCGCGGGAGACGGCGTGAACGACGCACCGGCGCTGGCCGCCGCCGACGTCTCCATCGCCATGGGCACCGGTTCGGACGCGGCTATCGAGGCTGCCGGGCTGACGCTGCTCAAAAGCGATCTCGCCGCGCTGCTCAGGGCGCGAAATCTGGCCCGCGCCGCGGTGCGCAACATGAAGCAGAATCTGTTCTTCGCCTTTGTCTACAACGCGTTCGGCATTCCCCTGGCGGCCGGCGTGCTTTATCCCTTCACCGGCTGGCTGTTGTCACCGATGATCGCGGCGGCGGCGATGTGTTTGAGCTCGGTCTCGGTTATCGCCAACGCATTGCGGCTGAGGAGGGTGAGGCTTTAAGGTAGGAGCCATGGGGGCATATCTCGGGGCATCTCTTCTTGAACTGCGCGCGTTCGGCCGTTGGGTCTGGTTCGGGCTGGACGGCCGCACGCCCTGGTTCCGGCGCTTCATCGCGGTCCTCTTCTTTTTCATGCTGCCGCTGCCGGTGCTCTATCTCCTGATCTTCCGCTTCGTGCCCGTGCCCGGCACGCCGCAGATGCTGCTCGATCTAGCCACCTTGCAGCCGGTGCATTATTCCTGGCGCGCCTATGACGAGATCTCGCCCACTCTGGCGCGGGCGGTGATCGGCTCGGAGGATCAGGATTTCTGCACCCATCACGGCTTCGACTGGAAGGACATCAGCGACGCGATCAAGGAACACGAACGCCATCCCCACAAGCGCCTGCGCGGCGGCAGCACCATCAGCCAGCAAGTGGCACGCACGCTTTTCCTGTTGCCTGTGCGAAGCTGGGTACGTAAAGGCGCCGAGGCCTATCTGACCGTGCTGGTGGAAGCGCTCTGGCCCAAGAAGCGCATCCTCACCGCCTATCTGAACCTGGTCGATTGGGGGCACGGCAACTTCGGCGCGGAGGCCGCATCGGAGGCCTATTTCGGCGTGCCGGCCTCGGCGCTGAGTAGGGCCCAGGCGGCGCGGCTGGCCACTATCCTGCCCGATCCGGACAAATGGCGCGCCAGCCGTCCAGGCCCCTACGTGGCCAGCCGCTCCGTCACCGTGGAAGACCGCGCCTGGGAAGTCACCCGCGACAGTCTGGATTGGTGCGTGAAATAATCGTTCCAAATACGAACCGTCATAGTCTCCTCGCTCGTTGGATTGCCGCGTTCGATAGCGACGCACCTCCCCTTCAACCATTGCTAGAGTGTAGCGCGTGTGGGATGCTGTCTGAGTTTCCCCCGTTGGCATCTCAGCTTGGTGAACAGCGCGGGATTGCCGTCAGTGGGTTTGTCAGCGCGTAGGCCGCAGAGGGGAATTACGATGCATCGCCGGACATCGTCAAAAGATATTCGCCATTCGCTTACGTCGAGGCTGCTGGCGGGGGCCGCATTCGTAGTTTGCGCTACGCAAGTGCCGTTCGACTTGGCGCGTGCTGCCGATGTCGTTGACAACGGCACGATTACATTGACGTGCAACTTTTCTATATGCGTAGACCCCGATAACATTACCGGGACGGGCAATGTCCAAGTGACCGGCTTTGGCACCGTCGTTTTAACCGGGACCGACACCTACACCGGCGGATCGATCGTGCCGCTTCACAACGAGCTGCGGATCGGTGATGGCGGAATCAGCGGCAGCATCGTCGGAAATGTCACGGGCAGCGGCACGCTAGGGTTCGACCATTCCGATACGTACTTGTTCACGGGCAGTTTTACCGGCGGTGGCATATTGGCTCAGAGGGGAGCTGGAACATTAATTGTCACGAGCGATATAAATTATGCCTTCATGACTGCCGGTACGCTACAGTTCGGAAATGGCGGAACCACGGGCTCACTCGCCAACAGCATTTCTATACCAAACAATTCCGTTCTCGCCTTTGACCGCTCTGATACCTACGCCTATGTGAGCATCATTTCGGGCGCCGGCGCGCTAGAACAGATTGGGAGCGGGACGCTCGTTCTCAGTGGATTGTATCAAAATTCTTATACAGGTGGCACGACGATCGCGTCAGGCACGTTGCAGATTGGCGACGGTGGCGCAAATGGCGTTTACGCTGTACCGGGCGATGTCACCGACAATTCGGTTCTAGCGTTCAACAGTTCCGCTTCTCTCACGATTCCAGGAAACATTTCCGGTACAGGCGTGGTAAAACAGATTGGTAGTGGCGCTACCACTCTAACCGGAACGGCCACCAACGCCGGTGGTATCGTCGTATCTTCCGGAACGCTAATCCTGGCGAGTCAGACTGCCTTTTCGGGGCCAAGCTTCTCAATCCAAGGCGGTACGCTTCAGGTCGGAAATGGCGGTAATACGGGCTCCATCAGCGGTGATGTGTCCATTGGCGGCGGCGGCACGCTCTCGTTCTTTCGCTACGATGTCAGTACATATTCGGGAAACGCATCAGGCGCAGGCGCACTGAGCCAGACCGGTCAGGGAATCATCGTATTGACCGGTACGAACACCTATACCGGCGGTACGACAATTTCGAACGGCGGCATCTATGGGCCGGCCGGCACGCTGCAAATTGGTAACGGCGGCACTTCGGGCTCGATTATTGGGGATGTGAACAGCAGCGGCACGCTCATTTTTGATCGCTCGGACAGCTACACATTTGCAGGCAACATCAATGGCGGTAGCGTGAAACAGATCGGTTCTGGCACGCTGGTACTGACAGGCGACAACAATTCGAGTTCCACAACCATCGCGTCCGGCAGCACGCTGCAGATTGGCAGCGGTGGAACGACCGGTTCCATTGCAGGGACTGTATGGGACGACGGCACATTGATATTCAACCGAAGCGACTCAGTGACCCTTAACCTCACGCTGGTTGGTGCCGGCAACGTAACCAAGTTGGGCCCAGGAACCCTGACCCTGAACAGTGGCACTGACGGCAGTATGGGAAAGGTACAGGTATCGGCGGGCACTCTCGTCGTCGGCGATTCTTCCCACGCCGACTCTGTATTGGGTGGCCCCAGCGCCGGCGTGCAAGTCCAAAGCGGCGCGACGCTCAAGGGCTTCGGAACCATTAACGGCCCCCTGTTCAACAATGGTGGGACCGTGGCGCCGGGAGGCCCCATCGGTACGTTGACTTCGGGCACATTCAATCAATCTTCCTCGGGCACGTTGGAGATCGAGGTCTCGACAGCGGCAGCGTCAAAGCTCCATGTGACCCAGAACGGCGTCCCCGCTGCAGCCACGCTCGGCGGCACGCTGAAGTTGGATATCGACCTAGGCACTTACGGCACACGGTCCTACACGATCCTTGACGCCGCCAGTGTCAGCGGAACCTTTGCAACGGTGACGACAAGTGGCGCGCCCACTGGTGAAGCCTACGGCGTGCAGTACACATCGACGGCTGTGAATCTCGTTGTCCAACCGTTGGCGTCCGCACAAATCTACAGTGACTTCGTGAGAGAAAGCTTCAACCAAGCGGCGACGCTTGGTGATTTCGTGTTCACACATTTGGACAACCAATACTGCAGGGAAGCCGCAACGGATGTCGGCCGGAGTAGCGAACCGGAGTGCCCCGAGGTGTCGGTCTGGCGGCAGGGTGTCGGCGGCTCTGGGTCCTACGATGGCAACAGCAACATAAGCGCATTCAGCGCTCGATGGGCGGGCCTGATCGGTGGCATCGACTACCACTCCAATTACGGCTTCTGGCTAGGTTTGAACGCCTCTCTTGCTCGCAATGAGCTTGGAGTATCTGGCGCACAAGACAACATAACGACGGATTCATTCTCCGTCGGCGTAAGCGGCGGACTGCCGGTCTTCAACGGGAGGCTGGACTCCAGCGCGCTTTACATTCTGAACGCAAGCAAAAGCCATCGCCTCGTAACGCCGGACGGGGAGTCGCCGCAGACGGCGGGGGCCCATCCGAAGGACAACGCATTCGCCGCCGCCGTGCAATACAGCCAGCCTTTGTACACCCAGGATCTGATGGCGCTGGCAAGGCTGAGCTATACAGGTATCGCACTGGACAGTTTTCATGAGAACGGCGCTGCCCCGTTCGACTACTCGATCAGTTCGCGCAGTTATTCATCTCTGTATGCCGATGTCGGCCTGAAACTGTCGCATGTCTATACGCTGCGGAGCGGAGCGTTGCTGATTCCAGACGTCTCGGCTGGTGTACGCAATCAGTTCGGCTCGGCATCCCAGAATGTGTCGATTGAGTTTGCCGATTTGAGCGCCCAGCAACCGCCGTTCACTGCCCCCGGAGCAATTCCCGACCGAGTTGCGTTCACGGCGGGACTGGGCGTGACGGCCCAAAAGTCCGAGGCTTACGCGCTATACATACGGGCAAACGGTCGGCTGAACGGCAGCGAACGGGAGGGCATTGTCTCGATCGGCGGATGGCTCCGTTTCTGAGACCGATTTGTTCTGCTCGTCCTGTAAGAACAACCTAGGAACCGGCGCGAACAATCTCTAGATTATCCGCATGCGCCGTCTTACTCACCTCGTTTTCTCCCCTGCCTCGCGCCTAGCTCGGCTGATGCTGGGCGAAAAGCGCCTCGTCGTCGATCCGCAGGTCGCGGAGGACGCGGGCGCACATCTGCCTCTCCTGATCGAGCTCGACGGCACGCGCTGCGAAGGGCTGTGGGCCATCGTCGATCATCTGGAGGGCACTTATCCCGAGCATCCGATGATTCCGGAGAACGCGGCCGAGCGCGCCGAGGCGTTGCGTTGGCTCGACTGGACGATCGAGGTGCTGGGCGAACGGGTGACCCGCAAGATCGTTTACGAAAAAGCCAGCCCGCGCGCCACCGGCGCTTCCAGCCGGTCGACGCCGGACATGAACGTCATCCGCAGCGGACGCGAGACGTTGCGCGAACTGATGCCAACACTAAGCCAGACGGTAGAGCTGCGCGGCAATCTGGCGGGACGGGTCTGCACGATCGCGGATCTGGCGCTGGGGGCGCAGCTCTCGGCGCTGGACTATTTCGGCGAGGTGCCGTGGGACTCAACGCCGGCAATGAAGGAATGGTATGTGCGGATGAAATCGCGGCCGTCGTTCCGCTCGCTCCTTGCCGACCGCGTGCCCGGCCAGCCGCCGGTGGCACAATATGCCGAACTCGACTTCTGACATTCGCGAAGCAGTGCGCGAGCGCGCGCTGGCCGAAGGGTTCGACGTGGTCCGCATCGCCCGCGCCCAATCGACCGCGGATGCGGCTGAGCGCCTCGGTGCATTTCTGGAACAAGGCCGCCACGGCACGATGGAGTGGCTGGAAAAGAACGCCGCGCGCCGCGCCGATCCCGCGGCACTGTGGCCCGAAGCAAGAAGCGTCGTCGTCGTGGGCGCGAACTATGGACCCGATCACGATCCGCTGGATGATTTGAACGATCGCACGTCCGGCGCGATTTCGGTCTATGCCCGCGGCGATGATTATCACGACGTGATGAAGACGCGGCTCAAGCGGCTGGCGGGATTCATGGTGGAAAAATTCGGCGGCGAGGCGAAGATTTTCGTCGATACCGCGCCGGTGCTGGAAAAGCCGCTGGCGCAGGAAGCGGGGCTTGGCTGGCAAGGCAAGCACACCAATTTGGTGAGCCGCGAATTCGGGTCGTGGCTGTTCCTCGGTTCGGTGTTTACGACTCTGGAGATCGAAGCGGACGCAGCGGAGACCGATCATTGCGGCGCCTGCCATGCCTGCCTCGACGTCTGCCCGACACGCGCATTTCCCGCCCCCTACCAGCTCGATGCGCGGCGCTGCATCTCCTATCTCACGATCGAATACAAAGGACATATCCCACGCGAATTCCGCGACGCCATCGCCAACCGCATCTATGGCTGCGACGATTGCCTGGCAGTGTGCCCGTGGAACAAATTCGCGCAGGTCTCGCGCGCGGCGCAATTCCTGGCACGGGCGGAATTACGGCGCCCTCGCCTCGCCGATCTCGCCCGGCTCGACGACGCTGCCTTCCGTGCCTTGTTCCACGATTCGCCGATCAAACGCACCGGCCGCGATCGCTTTGTGCGGAATGTGCTGATCGCCATCGGCAATTCGGGCGAGCCTCGGCTGGCAGGGGAGGCAGAGCGATTATTGAGCGATTCCTCGCCCCTGGTTCGCGCGATGGCGGTGTGGGCCTTGTCGAAATTGCTGGACGCGCAGCGCTTTGCCGCGGTGGCGAAAAGATATCGCGGTGGGGAAGTCGACGCCGCTGTCGGCGAAGAATGGGCGAGCGCGCTTGATCCGTCCTAGCTGCGCGCCCCTCTCAGGCACGGAGAGGTCCCGGAATGATAATCGGAGCCCCAGAGGCGGAATCCCTTCGTATCCACATGAAATCTGAGACCGCCATAGAAGCCCAGCCCGAGATGGTACGTGCTTCCGCGCTCGCGATGCAGCCTGCACAGCGCGGAAATTAGGTCCGTTTGGGTCATCGGCTTCGCGGGCACGAGATCGAGCGCATAGAACAGTGCGTGGGCGCTTTTGGGCGCGCCGCCCGCACAAAGATTCAACTTGGGTTCGCGGTAGCCGGATTCGGCATCGACCGCGCCGATTGCCGGAACGACCTCGTCACGGACTAGTTTCAGCGTCGGAACGATGTCAGGCCATAGTGCACGCGGCGGCAGCGTATAGGGCGCTTCAAGTTTGCAGCGCTGCCAATCTGTCGCGTTGAGGAGTAATTGATCCATCGGCAAAACGCCGCCGACATCTTCCTTCACCAGAAATCGCTCGAACGCCCGCACCTGTTCGGCACGCTCCGGAACCGCTTGCAGCCATTCCGCATAGACAGCAGGCTGTGCAACCGAGAGATCGGCGCCGAACAGAGCTGCTGCAAGGATGAAAAGCGAAACGCGCCGCATCGGCTTGATCGTCCTCTATTCCAGCCCAGAGGCCCACGGCGTCACAGGTTCAAATTCGGTCTGGCCAGCATAAGCCAGATAATGGCAAGCACCGAAATGAATGCCGGGACCCCGAAGGCAAACCACAGGCGATAGAGCCTATGATATTCGGGCGGCAATTCGCGGCTGATCTTGGCGGCTTGGCGTGCCAGATCGCGCATGCGGGTCTGCATCCCGACGACCGGCAACCAGAACGCGCCGGCAACCAGATAGAGAGCGAGCGACAGCAGGATCCAGCCTTCGCTCAACCGCCAGCCCAGCGCCTGCGCCAAGAGAATGCCCGTCACCGGCTGAAGCGCGACCGCCGACGCCGTGAAAATCCAATCCGCGATCACGACGATGGTGGCCGTATGTGCGATGAGGGCGGCGCTTTTCGTGCGATGCGCCATCGCCATGAAGAACGCGATCCCCGCCCCGGTTCCGAGGATTGCGCAAGCGCCGACCACATGAAGCCAGCGCAGCACGAGAACCGCGTCCGGTGAGGTCAATAGAGTAGCCATCATCTCGTACTCAGGGCTCAGAAGACATACTGGCGGACTTCGAAGGCGCGCAACTCATGCAAATATTCCTCGAGCGATACAAGGCCGACGCAGGGATAGGCGCCTGTGACCGGCGGCTCGCCGGAGGCCAGCCTCCTGGCAAGCACGATCGCCGGAACGCATGGAATCTGTGGACCGTCGCCGTTCTTCGCGATCAGAAACCAGCGCCGTTCGTGCGGCTTTACGGCGCCGTCCTTGCCGCGCAGGATCACATGCATGCCGCCATCCGCGCTGCCGATTCCATTAAACCAATCGCTCGCCTTCAACAGCGCTCGCGCGTGGCGCGGCAAATCCAGCGGCAGTCCAAGGCGCACCAGCCATGACAGCAGCCAGAGGCCCAGATGCAGGACGCCAAGCTCTAGGCCAGCGGAAAACCGGATCGAACTTATCTCGTAACGGACGGGCAGCAGATCGAGATCGGGAATATCGCAATTCGCCATCCAGCGCCTGCCGAGCTCCGGATAATCCTGCCGGTAAATGTCTTGCCAGCCATAGACTTGGCCCCGGACGCCAATGAACGGTTTCAGCGGTTTGCCGACATAACTCAGGATCGCTTGCGTCGTCGCCAAGCCGCGCTCGGCTTTCTGGCCGGGACTGATCCCGAAACGCAGCAATTCGATCGTGGAGAACTCGCGGCGGAAATGTCCGACGACGGCGGAGGACAGTCCGGGCACCGTGCTCGCTCCGCCGATGACCGCGACGCCGTGCGCCTTGGCATCGGCGTCCAGCGCGGCGATACCGGAGACGAAATCGCGCGCGTCAGCGAGATCGACGTAGTGCACACGGCGCTCGATGCAGAGCCGCGCGATGTCGTATCCGCTGGTCTGGAAAGGGCCACAGGTATTGACGACGACGCAGGGATGCAATGCGTCCAGCTGCGCCGCCAGTTCGCTGCGCACATCGAACGCTGCCGCCGTTGCCATCGAAGGCGGCAGACTGCGCGCTAGGTGTTCCGCCTTGTCCATGTTGCGGCCGGCGACGACGACGCGAACGCCGCAGCCGGTCAGCCCAACGGCAATGCGTTTGCCAAAATTACCGTAGCCACCGAGGATAAGTACTTCGCGGTCCAACTCGCGCCCCTCTTGCTCGCGCGCTACTGGGCGGGCTTCTGTTCCGTCCCCATTGCTTCGAGATTGCGCCGCGCGGCGTCAGCGGCCGCACCCGTGCCGGAGGCGGCCTTCTTCCAGTCCTTGCGGGCGCCTTCGGTGTCGCCGGCAGAGTATTTCATCATGCCCCGCTCGACCAGCGCCGCGGGATAATCGGGATAGAGCGCCAGCGCCCGTACGATGTCGGTTGCAGCATCCGCCTTGCGGCCCACCGCCCAGCGTGCGCTGGCGCGCAACACCAACAGATCGGCTCGGTTCTGGTCTTTGAGCAGGGCCGAGCCGAGATCGGCATCGGCGCCGGACCAATCCTTCAGCATGGCGCGCGCTCGGGCCCGGTCAACCAGCATGTCGACGTCGTTCGGGCTCTGGGCGATCGCGGCCGAAAAGGATTGCGCCGCGTTGTTCGCCATGCCCGCCAGCATCCAGGCGTTGCCGGCTTGATCGTAGAGCGCCGCGCGTTTGAGGTTGTCCATAAAATCCCGGCCGCGCGCGAGGTCATCAAGCGTGTGCGCCGCCTCGGCGTAACGCTTGAGCGCGGTGAGCGCCAGAGCCCGGCAATGGATTGCGGCGGCTCCGCCGTCCTCGTTTTGCCAAACGCGAGCACCCGCCTCTGCCTGCGCCGGATTCGTCTGCACCAGCGCTACGCATTGCGCATAGTCGGTGACGGTCCCGTTCGCGGCCGCAGGAAGCGGAACAAGCGCGAGACAAGCCAACAATGAGAACTTCTTCATCGGCTGACATCCTCGATCAGCGCTTCCAACGTGCGTTCCAAGCCCTTGAGATCCGACGGCGTCGACAATCGATGGTCGCCGTTCTTCACCAGGGTCAGGCTGACATCGCCCTCGATCGCTTGGGCGAGCTTGACCGCGTGGGGCCACGGAACGTCGAGATCGGCCATGCCTTGTAGAATACGCACCGGAAACGGCACGGTGTGTCTTTCCCCCAGAATAAGGTTTTGCCGCCCGTCCTCGATCAGCGCGCGACTGATCGGATAAGATTCTTCGACAGCGGCAGACTCGCGACACCATACGCCGTCCTGCACGATCGCGCGCCTCACATCGGGCGGCATCTTCTCCCACATCAGGACCTCGGTGAAATCGGGCGCGGGCGCGATTAACAACAGCCCGGCAACACGCTCGGGCCGCGCCTTCGCCACCAGCATAGCGATCCATCCCCCCATGCTTGAGCCGACGAGAATTTGCGGTCCGTCGCAGAGATTGTCGAGAATGGCCAAGGCATCCTCTTTCCAGCGCGAGATTGTGCCGCGCTCGAATTTGCCAGACGAACGGCCATGGCCGAAATAATCGAAACGCAGGCAGGCGCGACCGGTGCGCGCGGCCCAGGCATCGATGGCCTGCGCCTTCGTCCCCTCCATGTCCGAGTGGAAGCCGCCGAGCCAGACGAGGCCTGGCGCTGCCCCGCCGCGCCGGACGTAGGCGAGGCGCTCTCCGTCGTGGTCGATATAAGCAGGATCAGCCATACCTTGTTCGCGGAACCAGACGCGGCAAACGGTCATCGCATATTCTTTCACGCCCGAACAGTGTGCCAAGCACGCCACGCATCTGCTAGGATTCGCGCAAACTTACGGGAGAACGGCATGGCCAAAGCGGCAGGATGGTTGTTGGCTGCGTTTCTGATCGCGGGCGGCTTCACGCCGCAGGCCCTGGCGCAATCGACGCCGATGGCCGCGCCGACCGTCCACATCCAGGTCGGCGCGCTGCCGCCCCCCGGAGTAACGGACTTCGATCCCCATAAAGCGGTGGACGCCTATCTTTCCCGGGTCGGTGGCAAGGCAAGGGCGCGTTCCGACGCCTATTTCGACGGCGGCATCGTCCTTAGCTTCGTGGACACGCTTTACATCGTGGTGCTTGCCGCGCTGCTGCTGTGGTTCCGCGTGTCCGCCGCGATGCGCAATCTCGCTGCGCGGCTGACGCGGCAGCGCTTCTGGCAGGCGCCGATCTATGTCGCGCAATATGTCGTGGTGACGACGCTCGCCACCCTGCCGCTGACGATCTACGAAGAATTCGTGCGCGAGCATGCTTACGGCCTTTCCAACCAGACCTTCCTGCAATGGGCTGGCGACTTCGGAACGGAATTTGCGGTCAACCTGGTGGGCCTGACAATCCTGCTTACGGTCATCTACGCCGTGATCCGCGCGGCCAGGCGTACCTGGTGGGTCTGGGGCTCGGTCGTGGCTGCGGCTTTCCTGGTTGTCGATGTCGCGGTCACGCCGGTATTCATTGCGCCGCTCCTCAACCATTATTCGCCGCTGCCCGACAGCGCGATGAAATCGTCGATCCTCTCGATGGCGCGCGCCAACGGAATTCCGGCGCACGATGTCTATACGTTCGACGCCTCGCGGCAATCCACGCGCATTTCCGCCAACGTCTCGGGCCTTCTCGGAACAACGCGCATCTCGCTGACCGATAATCTGCTCAACGATTGCACGCCTTCAGAAGTGCTGGCCGTGGTGGGACACGAGATGGGCCATTACGTGATGAACCACGTCGCCATCCTGATAACCTGGTTCTCGCTACTGGCGCTCCTCGGGTTTGCCCTCGTCGATTTGGCGTTTCGCGGGCTTGCAGGTCTGTTCGGCGCCAATTGGGGGGTTCACGCGATCGACGATCCGGCGGGACTGCCGCTCGCCATGGCGCTGTTCTCGGTGTTCCTGTTGGCGGCGACGCCCGTTTACAACACAATCATCCGCACCGCGGAAATCCAGGCTGACATATTCGGACTGAACGCCGCGCGCCAGCCCGACGCCTTTGCCACGACCGTGCTGAAAATCTCGAACTACCGCAAGCTCGATCCGCCGCCGTGGGAGGAAGCCATATTCTACAATCATCCCTCCGGGCGTACGCGGCTCATGGAGGCCATGCGCTGGAAGGCCGAGCATCTGAACGATCCCGACATCGCGGCCGGCCCGATCTCGCCGCAGTAATTATTGGGGCAGCTTTGCGCCCAGCCGTTGAAGCAACGCCCCGGCGGCGGCCCGCGTTTCCGCGCTCCAGTCGGCGGCGAAGCTCATGGCGAGCTGCGCTTGGCTCTTGAGGATGACGCCGTCCTCCAGAATCTTAAGCCCGTTGGCCTTGAGCGTGGCCCCCGTCGTCGTGATGTCGACGATCGCTTCGGCGGTACCCGCGGTCGGCGCGCCTTCGGTGGCGCCGGCGCTGGCGACGATGCGGTAATCCGAGATGCCGGCATGAGCGAAAAAACCGCGCGTCAACTGGGCGTATTTGGTGGCGATGCGCAGGCGGCGGCGGTGGCGTTGGGCAAAGGCGGCGCAGGCGTCGTCGAGGTCCGCCATGGTGGAGACGTCGATCCAGGCGCGCGGCACCGCCACCACCACATCGGCGAAGCCGAAACCTAACGCCTTCAGCAGAGCTACGCGGCCGTCAAGCTCCGGCACGGACTCGCGGATCAGATCCTCACCGGTGACGCCCAGATGCACGTCGCCGCCCGCCAGTGCGGAAGCAATCTCCGAAGACGACAGCAGCATCACGTCGATGCCGGGCAGTGCCTCTACCGTGGCGCGATAGCCGCGGGCGCCGGCGGTCTGTTTCAGCGCCACACCGGCGGCGGCGAAATAGGCGTCCACCTGCTCCTTGAGCCGGCCTTTAGATGGGATCGCGAGGGTTACGGGATCGGACATCATTTCCCCCGCACCGCCGCGAGCAGGCGCTCACTGCGGATGGCACAACCCACGGCGGACGTTCCGTGCAGTGCGCCCAGCGATTCCATCAGCGTGTCGTAACGCCCACCGCCCGCGATTTCGACACCGCCGGCAGTCCAGAATTCGAAGACAAAGCCGGTGTAATATTCCAAATTGCGCCCGAAATGGGCGACGAAGCGGATTGAGGCGGGATCGACGCCGAGGCCCGCGAGCGCGGACAGGCGCGCCTCCATCGCGGCCAGAGGCGGTTCCATCTTCGCGGCAACGGATTTTGTCAGTGTACGGATTTGTTTGAGCGCCGTCGAAGCCGGCCCGCTGACCGCGAGCACTTGCTTGATCGTCTCGGCCACCTTGGCAGCGAGCCTCGGTGCGGCGCCGTCCGATGCCTGGAGCATCAGCCGTTCGACGATCTCCTCGCGCGTACGCCCGCCGAGCGGTGCGTCGGCTTCGTTGTCGAGCAGCGCCTCGATGGCCGGGCGCAATGCGGCTGGCCCAAGGCCGTGCAGCGCATCGATGGCGCGTTCGGCCTCGCTCGCCGCGCCCGCAACCATGCGCGCCAGCAGCGCGTCGAAATATCCGCTGCGCCAGAAATGGCGTTTCAGGCGGCCCCGCCACTGGCTCGGGACCTCCAGCGCATTGACCAGGGTGGCGAACAAGGCAAGATCGCCGACCTTCAGCTCGAACCTGCCGAGGCCGGCGGCGCGCAACGCCTCTACAGATAGCGCCATTATCTCAACGTCGCCCGCGGCGCGGTCGGAGAGCCCAAGCAACTCAGCGCCGGCCTGAAGGAACTGCGTGGGACCGTCGCCGGAGCGGTAGCGGAAAGCGGGACCGTGATAGCAGAGCCGCGCGGGATAGGGCCGGCCGCTTTGCGCCTGCCAGGCGCAGGTTGGAATGGTGAGATCGGGGCGCAGGCAAAGCTCGCGGCCCGATGGATCGGTAAGTTCAAAGGTGCGCCTGCGGATTTCCTCACCCGAACTATCGACGAAAATCTGCGCCGGCTGCAGGATGGCGGGCTCATGACGGGTGTAGCCGCGCGCGGCAAACACGGCGAGAATCGCGTCCGCCTGCTTGTCCAGCGCCGCGATATCCTCGGGGCCATAGGTGGGAAACGCCGCCATGGCTAGGATTTGCGCGACAGAAGCTCGCGCACCTTTTCCACCAATATGCTGCGTTCCACCGTTTCCTGACCGGCGCGTGCGCCGACCCATTCCGCGCGGCTTTCCATCGATTTGGAAGCCTCCGCACCGGCTTTCAGATCCTTGATCGTGACCTGGCTCTTGGCGCGCTCGTCTTCGCCTTCCATCACCGCCAGTGCCGCGCCGCGCTTGTCGGCATATTTGAGCTGATCGCCGAATTTCTTCGTGCCGACATAGGATTCGGCGCGAAAGCCAGCGACGCGCAACTCGCGCGCGGTGGCGAAGCTCTGCGCCGGATCGCCAATGGACAGCACGACGATCAGCGGCGGTTCGTTGCCCGTCAGCCCGCGCTGCTGCATCGCCGTGAGTAGACGGCTGACGCCGATGGAAATGCCGGTGGCGGGAACCTGTTGGCCGGTGAAGCGCGCAACGAGATCATCATAGCGCCCTCCGCCAGCAACCGAGCCGAACACGACCTCCTGGCCTTCGTCGTTTTTTACTTTGAACGTCAACTGTGCCTCGAATACCGGGCCGGTGTAGTAGTCGAGGCCACGGATGATGCCAGAGTCCAATTGGACACGATCAAAATAACCACCAGCAAAGGCAATTTGCAAAATGCGATTAAGTTCGCGAGCGCCGTCCGCGCCAATGCTATCCCAGGCCTGTTCGGGGGCGGTTTCGTTCCACCAATTTGCTAATCCGTCTTCAGACGGTTCAAACGGCCTCGCCTGTACAAAGCTCATCACCCGCTTTATCTGATCGGGATTAAGTTCAGCGCCCCTAGTAAAGTCGCCGGATTCATCCTTCCGTCCTTTACCCAGAAGTTCCTGCACACCACCAACGCCGAGACGATCCAACTTATCAATTGCGCGCAGGACTACACCACGCCTGGATAGATCAATCTTTGCCGATTCAAGAACCCCGTCGAGCAGTTTCCTGCTGTTGACCTTCACCACGTAGTCGCCGCGTTGAAGACCAAGCTCCTCCAGCGCATCGCAGACCATCATCAACAATTCGGCATCGGCGGCGGGGGAAGCCGAACCAACCGTGTCGGCGTCGAACTGGGTGAATTCGCGAAAACGCCCCGGCCCCGGCTTCTCGTTCCGCCACACCGGCCCCACTTGATAGCGGCGGAAGGGCTTCGGCAGATTCTGGAAATTCTCGGCCACATAGCGCGCCAGCGGCGCCGTTAAATCGTAGCGCAGCGACAGCCATTGCTCGTCGTCATCCTTGAGCGAGAACACACCCTCATTCGGACGGTCTACGTCGGGCAGGAATTTGCCGAGCGCGTCGGTATATTCGAAGGCGGGCGTCTCCAGCGGCGAGAAGCCGTAGCTCTCATAGACGCCGCGGATGGTGTCGATTAGGGCGCGCTCCGCCGCGATCTCGCCCGCGCCGCGGTCGCGAAATCCGCGCGGAAGTCGCGCCTTCGGACGGGATGTCTTTTCGTTGCTCATCGGTCGCCTGCGCGGGCTTTGTAGCGGCTGGATTCTCCACCGGCAAGAAAATAGCACAATCGGCGTGACCTGCGTGTCCACGAGCCTCGACTGGGACAATTTCCTCAGTTGTCGCGACCGCTTCGGAGCGGACGCGACGACATAAGTTTCGCCGCCGGACGCTTGATCGCGCATCCGGGCGCCTTTATGGAGTGAAGGATGCGCAAGCGTTTTGTCGCGTCCCTCGCCGTCCTCGTGGCGCTAGCCTGCCCCGCGCTCGGCGGGCCGCCTTATGTCTCCGACGATCCACAACCCACGGATTTTGGGCATTTCGAAATCTATCTCTTCGACGGCGGCACGACCGCGCGCGGCGGGACCGACGGCACGGCCGGAATCGACTTCAACTACGGTGCGGCACCTGATCTGCAACTGACGGCGGCGGTGCCGTTCGCTTTCGACAGCGTGCCCGGCGGCGGAACATCGACAGGCCTCGGCAATATCGAACTCGCCGCCAAATACCGCTTCCTGCATCAGGAGAATTTCGGCTGGAGCGTCGCCTTTTTCCCGAGGCTGTTTCTGCCCGCCGGCTCCCCTGAGCCGGGAGAACACCATGTTTCGCTGCTCTTGCCGGTGTGGGTCGGCAAGGATTGGGGCGAGTGGTCGACCTTCGGCGGCGGCGGTTGCGAGATCAATCGCGGCAGAGATTCGCAGAACCTCTGCTTGATGGGATGGGCGCTCACCCGTCAAGTGCTGCCCGATTTGCAGATCGGCGCCGAACTGTATCACCAAACTGCCGATACACGGGGTGGGCGGGCGTCGAGCGGGGTTGGTGCCGGCGTCATCTACGACCTCGGCGAGCACTATCATCTCATGGCGTCGTTCGGACCGGGTATCCAGAACGCGGGCGACACCGATCGCTGTTCTTGGTACACGGCGCTTCTCTTCACGTTCTAGGTCGAAGGATGTCAGGCGTAACGATGGATCAGCTTCTGAAGCCGAATAAGGTCCCGGCCGTGACGCTGGCGTTCTGGATCGCCAAGATCGCGGCGACCACGTTGGGCGAAACCGGCGGCGATGCGGTCTCGATGTCGATGAAATTCGGTTATCTCTTCGCCACCGCAATTTTCGCCGCGATCTTCCTGATCGCGCTGGCGTTGCAGGTCGAGGAAAAGCGCTACCACCCCTTGAGCTACTGGTTCGTCATCGTGGCTACCACCACGGTGGGAACGACGATCTCCGATTATCTCGATCGTACAGCTGGGCTCGGCTATCCGCTGTCCTCGCTGATTCTGTTCAGCGCCGTAATGGCGGTTCTGGGGGCGTGGCGATTCAGCACGGGAAGCGTCTCCGTCGCGCACATCGCCGACCGCAAGACCGAAATCTTCTATTGGACGACCATCCTGGCCTCGAACACGCTTGGCACGGCGCTGGG
>Ga0265340_10000074_pt1 | contig 47646 bp, 36 predicted proteins | sample 4CB225metaG_FD_202082 | JGI IMG/M metagenome (GOLD analysis project Ga0265340, IMG submission 202082) | Rhizosphere microbial communities from Carex aquatilis grown in University of Washington, Seatle, WA, United States - 4-CB2-25 metaG | ecosystem: Host-associated > Plants > Roots >...
CGGTGGGCTGGGGCAGCATGGGCCGCTCGCGGCCACCGGTGGATCGCTCCGGTCGCCCATCGCGAGGGGGAGTCACGTTGTCCGAGGGCGCACGCCGGGCCAGCCGGCTCGAGCTGCCGCGCTGGCTCGACGTCCGCATGGTGCTAGGCGCCGTCCTGGTGTTGACCTCGGTCGTGGTCGGTGCCCGGGTGCTCGCCTCGGCAGACCACTTCTCCGAGGTGTACGTCGCCCGCCACGCGCTCGTGCCGGGCGAGCACCTCGGTGCCGCCGACCTGCGGATCGGGCAGGTCCGGTTCAACGGCGAGGGAGCGTCGTACGTCGCGGCCGCCGGTCCGGCGCCGGTGGGCTACGTCGTCACTCGCTATGTCGCCTCCGGCGAACTGGTGCCGCTGTCCTCGCTCGAGCCGGTCGGGTCGACCACCGCCGACAGCCGCGACGTGACGGTGCCGGTTGCACCGGGTCACCTTCCGGATGGGCTCGGCCACGGCGACCTGGTCGACGTGTACGTCACCCCGAAGGTGGCGGTCGGTGCTCGAGTGCCGCTGCCGACCCGGGTGCTGGCCGCGGTCGCGGTGGACTCCGAGGGCGGTGGCGCGCAGTCGCTGGCCGCGGGCTCGACCGTCGCGGTTGTCTTGGTCGTGCCCGGCGGGGCGGTGGCGACGATGGTCCACGCCGTGGAGGCCGGGACGATCGACCTGGTTCGCGTGCCTGCGTCGTTGGTGGTCGATCTCGCGCGGACATCGAGCCCGGCACCGACCGCGGCGGCGAGCTCGGCGACGCCATGACCGTACCGGTGCTTACGGCCGTCGGGGACGCCCGCTGGGAGGCCGATCTCAGCGCCGGGCTGAGTCGTGATGCCCACGGCGTGCAGGTGGTCCGCCGGTGCGTCGATCTCGCCGATCTGCTCGCCGCCGCGACCGCCGGCCTGGCCCGCGCGGTGATCCTGTCCGCCGACCTGCGCCGGCTGGATCGGGAGGCGCTGAGCCGGCTCGCGTTCGCCCAGGTTGCCGTGGTCGGCCTGGTGGGTGCCGGCGACGAGGGCGAGGACCGACGCCTTCGGCAGCTCGGAGTCCGCTATGTCCTGCCACATGACGCGTCGAGCCAGGCGGTGTCGACCGCCGTCCTGGCGGCGGTCGACGAGCTGGCCGGCGGAGTGGAGGGCGATCTGTCGACTGCGCCCCCGACCCTCGCCGAGTTCGTGACGAATCCGGCCGCGACCGGGCAGGTCGTGGCGGTCTGGGGTCCGGTCGGGTCGCCCGGCCGGACGACGATCGCCGTCAATCTGGCGGCCGAGCTCGCGGCGCTCGGGCTTCCCGTGCTGTTGGTCGACGCCGACACCTACGGCGGGGTGGTCGGTCAGGTGCTCGGTGTGCTCGACGAGGCGCCCGGGCTGGCCGCGGCCTGCCGGCTGGCCAACAACGGTGCCCTCGACGTGGCGGCGCTGACGGGCGTAGCGCTCGAGCTCCGGCCGCCGTTGCGGCTGCTGACCGGGATCACCAGAGCCGATCGCTGGCTGGAGATCAGGGCGAGCGCGTTCGCCAACGTGCTCGAGGTGGCCCGGTCGGCGGCCGCTTTCGTGGTGATCGACTGCGGCTTCTGTCTCGAGCAGGACGAGGAGCTCGCCTACGACACGGTCGCGCCGCGCCGGAACGCCGCGACGTTGGTCGGGCTCGATGCTGCCGATGTCGTGGTGAATGTCGCGGGCGCGGACCCGGTCGGGCTGGCCCGCTTCCTGCGCACTGCTGCCGACTGTGCAGCGCTGACCACCGGCCGGCGGGTGACCGTGGCCAACCGGGTGCGGCGCGGCGTGGTCGGCCCGGGCGATCCGCGCCGGGAGGTCGCCGTCGCCCTCGAGCGCTATGCCGGGATCACCGACGTGCTGATGGTGCCGGACGACCCGGCGGCGATCGATGCCGCACTCGCGAGCGGCCGGACCCTCGCCGAGGCGAGCCCGGGCTCGCCCGCGCGCGCCGCGATCCGGACGCTCGCCGCACAGGTCGCCGGCGTGCCCGAGCCCGTTCGCCGTCGCCGGCGCTGATCAGCGCTGCAGGTAGCGACCCAGCTCCTGCCGCGCCACCGATCGGATGTGGACCTCGTCGGGGCCGTCGGCGAGTCGTAGCGTGCGGGCGCCGGCGTACATCTCGGCCAGCGGGAAGACGTCGCTGACGCCGGCCCCGCCGTGCACCTGGATGGCGCGATCGATGACCGTGCAGGCCATCCGGGGCGCGATGACCTTGATCGAGGCCACCTCGGTGCGGGCGCCCTTGGCGCCGACCGTGTCGATCATCCAGGCGGTCTTGAGGGTCATCAACCGGGCCTGGTCGATCTCCATCCGCGACTCGGCGATCTGCGCCTGTACGACGCCCTGCTCGGCCAGGGTCTTGCCGAACGCGACCCGCGAGACGGCCCGCTGGCACATCAGCTCCAGGGCGCGCTCGGCCATGCCGACCGCGCGCATGCAGTGATGGATCCGGCCCGGGCCGAGCCGCGCCTGGGCGATCGCGAAACCGCCGCCTTCTTCGCCGATCAGGTTCGAGGCCGGGACGCGTACGTTCTCGTAGGTGATCTCGCAGTGGCCGTGCTGGTCCTGGTAGCCGAAGACCGGGAGCGGCCGGACGACGGTCACGCCCGGCGCGTCCATCGGCACGAGGATCATCGATTGCTGCTGATAGGAGTTGGCGTCGGGGTTGGTCTTCCCCATCAGGATCATGACCGCGCAGCGCGGGTCGGCGGCACCGCTGATCCACCACTTGTGGCCGTTGATGACGTACTCGTCGCCCTCGCGGCGGATCTCGGTCGAGATGTTGCGGGCGTCCGATGACGCGACCCCCGGCTCGGTCATCGCGAACGCGGAGCGGATCTCGCCGTCGAGCAGGGGTCGCAGCCAGCGCTCCTTCTGCTCGGTCGTGCCGAACAGGTGCAGCACCTCCATGTTGCCGGTGTCCGGCGCCGCACAGTTGATCGCCTCGGGGGCGATGTGGGGCGAGCGGCCGGTGATCTCGGCCAGGTGGGCATAGTCGACGTTGCTCAGCCCGGAGACGTCGGGCATGAACAGGTTCCACAGCCCGCGCGACCTCGCCTCCACTTTGAGCTCCTCGATGACCGGAGGCACGTGGTGGACCTTGCCCTGCGCGGCGAGCGAGCGCCGTTGCTCGTCGTACACGTGCTCGGCCGGGTACACATGGCTGTCCATGAAGTCGTTCAAGCGCTTGGAGTAGTCCTCGGCGCTCGCCGACAGCGCAAAATCCACAATGCCCTCCTGGGGGTCAGGAGGACAGTCTCCTACGATCGGTCCTCGTGACGATTCCCGGGCGTGGAGATCTCGCGCCGCCACGCCGCCACGTGGCGATCGGGCGCTGGGTGGTGACGTTGCTGGTCGTGGTCCTGCTGGCCGGCGGCGGCTACTTCGCCTTCCTGGGGCTGAGCGGCAGTTCGTCGAAGTCGCCGAGCTCCTCGCTGCCGCTGTGCCCGACCGGATCGACCGCGGCGCATGCCCCCAACCCCGGCCCGCTTCGCTTGACCATCAAGAACGCCACCACCCGCAACGGGCTCGCCGCGTCGGTCTCGGCCATGTTGAAGAAGCGTGGTTTCCACGTGATCTCGATCGGCAACACCGTGCTGATGAACCACGGTGTCGCCGCGGTTCGCTACTCGGCGAATCGTCGCCTGGTCGCCGACATGGTCGCCGCGCAGTTCGCGGGCGCGACCCTGGTGCCAGCCGGCGGGCACGGCGTGGTGGAGCTGGATCTCGGCCCGGGATTCCGCACCCTGGTGAGCCCGGCCGCGGCCGAAGCGGCGTACCTGAGGTTGTCGCCGCACGCCTCGCCGTCGCCCACCCCGACCGCGACCGGAAGCTGCCGCCCCCGTGCCTGAGCTGCGCGCGCTGATCGTCGACTGGGGCGGGGTGTTGACCAGCCCGCTGCAGGACTCGATGACGTCGTGGTGTGACGCCGACGGCATCGACTACGTCGCGTTTCGCCGGGTGATGAAGGAATGGCTGGGTACGTCGTACGGCGACGACGCAGCGCGCAATCCGGTGCACGCGCTCGAGCGCGGTGAGATGGACGTGCCGGACTTCGAGCGCGAGCTCGGCAGCCGGTTGCGTACGCACGACGGCGAACCGGTCGAGGTCGACGGCCTGCTGACCCGGATGTTTGCCGGCTTCGGTCCGCAACCGTCGATGATCGAGGCGGTTCGCCACGCGAAGGCGGCCGGGCACGCGACCGCACTGCTGTCGAACTCCTGGGGCAACGACTATCCGCGCGAGGGCTGGGCGGAGCTGTTCGATGCGGTCGTCATCTCAGGCGAGGTCGGGATGCGCAAGCCGGAGCCGGAGATCTACCGGCTGACCGCCGGCCGGCTGGAGGTCCGCCCCGATCAGTGTGTCTTCGTCGACGACCTGATCCCCAACGTCCTAGCGGCGCGCGAGGTCGGCATGGTGGGCATCCATCACGTGACCCCGCAGCAGACCCTGGATGAGCTCGAGGAACTGCTCCAGACGTCACTGCGGGGCTGATTCGCGCTTGGCGGTCCGCCCCGGCGGCAAGGTGCGAGACTGGACGGTGTGACCGAACGGCTTTCTGCCCTCGACGTCTCGTTTCTCTACCTCGAAACGCCGACGACGCCGATGCATGTCGGCAGCGTCGCGCGGTTCGCACCACCCCCGGACTCGCCGTTCGACTACGACGCGCTGTGCGATCTGGTCGCCCGTCGGATCGGGCTGGTGCCCCGATACCGCCAGAAGGTGCGCTGGGTGCCGGGCCACATCGCCAACCCGGTCTGGGTGGACGACGAGGACTTCGACATCACCTATCACGTCCGCCGCAGCGCACTTCCCAAGCCGGGAAGTGACGAGCAGCTGCGAGAGCTGGTCGGCCGCTTGCAGGCCCGTCAGCTCGACCGGCACCGGCCGCTGTGGGAGATCTACCTTGTCGAGGGCCTTGCGGACGGTCAGTTCGCGATCATCACCAAGACCCACCACGCCATGGTCGACGGCATCAGCTCGGTCGACATCGCAACGTTGATCCTCGACCTCGAACCGACGCCGCGATCGACTCCCGACGACATGTGGGTGCCGCAGCCCGAGCCGACGCCGCTCGGTCTGTTTGCCGATGCCGTCGTCGACACCTTGCGACGGCCGACGCAGGTCCTGGAGACGGTGCGCGGTGGTGTCACCGATGCCCGGGCGACCGCCGAGCGGGCGATCGGCGCGCTCGGCGGTCTGGCAACCTTTGCTCGTACGTCGCTGCGTCCCGCCCCTGTCTCGCCGCTCAACGCCGAGATCGGTGAGCAGCGCCGATTCGGGATGGCGGCAACGCACCTCGACGACTACAAGCGGATCCGAAAGACCCACGGGGGGACCGTCAACGACGTCGTTCTCGCGACCGTGGCCGGCGCACTTCGGACCTGGTTGCTCACTCGCGGCGAGGCCGTTGTCGCGAGCACGGCTGTGCGCGCGATGGTGCCGGTCAGTGTCCGCAGCGACGCGCACGCCGGCGCGCTCGGCAACCGGGTTTCGTCGTACTTCGTCGATCTCCCGGTCGGTGAGCCGAACCCGGTCGTGCGACTGCATCAGGTGAGCTTCGCGATGACTGCTCACAAGGAGTCGGGTGACTCGATCGGTGCGGATGCGTTGGTGCGGCTGACCGGGTTTGCGCCACCGACGATTCATCTCGCCGCGGCGCGGCTTGCCTCCGGACTGTCACGACGGTTGTTCAATGTGGTGGTAACGAACGTGCCCGGCCCCCAGTTCCCGCTGTATGCGGCCGGCGCGCAGATGATCGACTGCTATCCGGTCGTACCACTGGCTAAGGGGCAGGCCGTGACGATCGGCCTGACCTCCTACAACGGGGGCGTCTACTACGGCATGAACTGTGACCGCGATTCGATGCCGGACATCGACGTCCTTGCCAGCTGTATCGAGGAGTCCCTGGCGGAGTTGCTGGAGACCGCGCGATGAGTGCGGCGCCGCGGCGCGGCCTGGTCCTCGGTGGCGGTGGCGTCTTGGGCGCGTCTTGGATGATCGGGGCGATGTCGGCGCTGAGCACCGCGCTCGACTGGGATCCGCGCGATGCCGAGGTGATCGTCGGTACGTCGGCCGGTTCGGTGCTGGCCGCGTTGCTCGGTAGCGGCATCGGGATCGAGAGCCTGGTCAACCATCAGCGCGGCGTGGTCGCCCCGGGCGATCCGCACATCGATTTCAACCCCGACACGGCGAGCGGCGGGGCGCTGCCGCCTCGGCCGCATCTTCGGATCGGCTCACGGTCGCTGGTCGCCCGGACTGTGATGCATCCGCGCCGGGTGCCGGTGATGGCCGCGTTTGCTGCGCTCGCGCCGCGCGGCCGGGGAAGTCTCGAACCGGTAGGGGACCTGGTTCGCGCCGTGAACCCGACCGGAGGGTGGCCGACCGCGCCCGAGACCTGGATGGTCGCGATGGACTACGACTCGGGCCGCCGGATCGCGTTCGGCCGGGCGGATGCGCCGCCGGCGACGATGGCCGAAGCGGTGATGTCGTCGTGTGCGATCCCGGGCTGGTACGCGGCGATGGAGATCGGCGGCCGGCGCTACATCGACGGCGGGACGCTGTCGCCGACGTCGATCGACCTGCTCAGCGACCGCGGTCTCGACGAGGTCATCGTGCTGGCTCCGATGGCGTCGTTCGACTACGACGAACCCACGTCGGTCGTCGGCCGGATGGAGCGACGGTTCCGGCGCGCGATGACGAAGCGGGTGCTGCATGAGGCCGGCAAGGTTCGTCGGCGCGGGTCGAGTGTCACGGTTCTCGGTCCCGGCCGGGAGGACCTCGAGGCGATCGGCATCAATCTGATGGATCACCGCCGCCGGGTGACGGTGCTCGAATCTGCGTTGCGGACGACGGCGGCAGCTCTTGCCGACGCCGGCCCGCCGCTGTCCGCGGCCGGCTGACCCGAGCCGGCCGTGCGCGTCTACCTTCCGGCGACGGTGCGGATGCTCGACCGCTGGCTGGCCGCCGGTGCGGCAACGAGTGTGGGCACCGATGCCGACTCGGGGATTTCCGCCTATGCGGTGACCCCGGCGCTGCGGGAGTCCTACCACGACGCCGACCTCGACGAGCTCGAGTACGCCGCGCAGATCGAGGCGTCGGTGGGCTCCTTGCGGCTGCTCGCGATCGACCGGGATGCGTTGCGGTGCCGCGTGGTCGTTGCGGCCGACGTCGCCGATGACCTCGTGCACTCGCGACCCGAGGACGGCCGCGCGTCGGTGCGGGTGGACGGGCCGGTCGAGGTGGCGCGCTGGGCGAGTGCCCTCGTCGATGCGGCGGACGCCGCGCCAGTCGTCGAAACCGCGGTGGCGAGCCTCGCCGCCGCTGCGGCCGGTGACGACGACGCGCGGTTCGCGCTCGACGAGGCGGAGGCACTCGAGCTGGGCTGGTACGCCGTACAAGAACTGCCCCACCTCCCGCGCTGAGCACTGTGACATTTGCGTCGGGCGGTGGATCGGCGCGTGATCGCGGTGACAGGATGGCCGGTATGGATGCTCTGACCACCGTGCCGATCCCGACCAATGAGCCGGTGCGGATGTACGCGCCCGGATCGGCCGAACGTGCATCGTTGGAGGCAAAGCTCAAGGAGCTCGGTTCGGCCGGCACGATCGAGCTGCCGATGACGATCGCCGGTGAGCGAGTGGACGGTGCGGGCGAGCCGATCGCGGTGGTCGAGCCGCACCGGCACGCCTCGGTGCTGGGCCACACCTACAACGCGACGACCGCCCAGGTGGCGGGCGCGGTCGACGCAGCGCTCGCGGCCGGCCCGGCCTGGCGTGCGCTGAGCTTCGACGATCGCGCCGCGGTGTTCCTCAAGGCGGCCGACCTGCTCGCCGGGCCGTGGCGGGACGAGCTCAACGCGGCGACGATGCTCGGGCAGTCGAAGACCTGCTATCAGGCCGAGATCGACGCGGCGTGCGAGACGGTCGACTTCTGGCGGTTCAACGTGCACTTCGCCCGGGGAATCCTTGCCGAGCAGCCGATCTCGGCGCCCGGGGTGTGGAACCGCTTCGACCATCGCCCGCTCGAAGGCTTCGTGCTGGCGATCTCGCCGTTCAACTTCACCGCGATCGCCGCCAACCTCGCGACCGCGCCGGCGTTGATGGGGGTTCCGGTGGTCTGGAAGCCCTCACCGACGCAGGGCTTCGCCGCGCAGACCTTGATGCGGTTGTTGGAAGCAGCCGGCCTGCCGCCGGGCGTCATCAATCTGGTGACCGGCGACGGGCGCGCGGTCAGCGAGGCCGCGCTCGTGCATCCGGATCTGGCCGGCGTGCACTTCACCGGCTCGACCGCGACGTTTCAGCAGCTGTGGCGCACGGTGGGCGGCAACCTTCCCGACTACAAGAGCTATCCACGCCTCGTCGGTGAGACCGGCGGGAAGGACTTCGTCATTGCGCACCCGTCCGCGGATCTCGATGCGCTGCGGGTCGCGTTGGTGCGAGGTGCCTTCGAATACCAAGGGCAGAAGTGCTCGGCGGCCTCGCGTGCCTACATTCCGTCGTCGGTCTGGAAGCGGCTGCGTGACGATCTGGCGGACGACGCCGCGGCGCTGCCCATGGGTGACGTGACGGACTTCTCGAACTTCCTCGGTGCGGTGATCGACCGGCGCTCCTTCGACCGGCTCGCCGGCGTGCTCGAGCGGGTGAACAACGACTCGGCGCTGTCGGTGCTGACCGGTGGCGTCGCCGACGACAGCGTCGGCTACTTCGTCTCGCCGACGATCATCGTGGGTGATGATCCGACCAACGAGGTGTTCACCACCGAATATTTCGGTCCGATCCTTAGCGTCCACCTCTACGACGACGCGGAGTTCTCTGGGATCCTGCAGCATGCCGCGACGTCGACGAAGTACGCGCTGACCGGGTCGATCATCGCGCAGGATCGGGGTGCGGTGGCCGAGGCGAGCGAGGCGCTGCGATACGCGGCCGGCAACTTCTACATCAACGACAAGCCGACCGGCGCGGTGGTCGGACAGCAACCGTTCGGCGGCGCGCGCGCCAGCGGCACCAACGACAAGGCCGGCTCACCGCACAACCTGATGCGCTGGACGTCACCGCGCACGATCAAGGAGACCCTGGTGCCGGCCACCGACTGGCGCTACCCGCACCTCGGCTAGCCGCGGTCGGCGGGTGGGGCCTGCTCCAGCGCCTGTTTGACGTACGGAGCGAAGCGCTGCTGCGCGGCTTGCTTGCTGACCCCTAGCGAGCGGCCGATCGCCGACCACGCCACGCCGTTCGCCCGGGCCTCGCCGACCAGGGAGAGCATCGCCCAGTCCACCCGCTCGGCGATCGCGGCCAGTTGGGCCAGGCCGGCCAGCAGCGACTCGGGGGAGTCGGCCACGGTCGCGCCGGCCTCACCGACGGTCGATCGGACCGCCCGGACGACGGCGGCCAGCGGCCGGTCCTGGCCGGTCTCGCCACCGAGCCACCGACGGTCGGCATAGGACCGATACGGCCAGGGGCTGGATTCCACCAATTCCTCCCGAATCGCTCGTCAATGTGGCTTGACGTAATGGCCGACAGTCTGCGCGCATCCGGCGGTCATGTCAATCCAGGTTGACTCGGGATGAATCGAGACCTTTCGGAGACGTTTCATCGGCCAAATGGCGTCAAGACCCGCGTAAAACCGGTCGATTTAACGCGCGATGAGAAGTGTGGTGCGTCAACGGGGATGGTGGGGCGGAAAACTCCGCCACACGCTGTCGGCGACCCTTGCCGTTCTGCTCGGCGCAAGTGTGCTCACGATTGCCGCCGTCCCCGCCTCGGCCGGCCCCAATCCTTCGATCGACTCCAGCCCGAGCAACGCCACTACTGCGGCGCCGCTCGAGTGGGCCTTCAGCAACGCCGATCCGGCCAGCTGCGAGCTGACGAACGGCGCGACCACGGTGGTCGCACTCACCGACTGCACGTCGCCGGTCGACTACGACGTGTCCGCCGATGCGGGCGGCAGCTACACGTTCACGGTCTACGCCTCCGACGCGGCCGATGTCGTGGTCGGGACCACGCCCTCGGCGACGTCGACCGTGGACGTCGCGCCGGTCGCGCCGACGATCACCACCTCACCGACCACTCCCGACAACGACTCGACGCCGTCGTGGAGCTTTACGCTCCCCACCGGTGCCACCGCCACCTGTGAGCTCGACGATCCCGCCAGCAACCCGGTCGACACCGTGACCGGCTGCACGAGCCCGTTCACCGCGAGCGACCTCAACAGCGCGCCGGCCAATGGGGTCAACGGGACGTACCAATTCTCGGTGACCCCCACCGCCGGCGGCGTCACCGGCGCCGCGGCCACCTCGACGTACGACTTCGACACCGTCCAGCCTTCGGCACCGGGTGTCACCGCCGACGCGACCACCGGCTTCTCGCTGCAGCCGACGTTCACGGTCGGCGGCTTGGTCAGCGGCGCGACGCTCACCTGCTCGGTCACCGGCCCCGGCGGTGGGCCGGCCGTGACGGTCCAGACCTGCGGGGCGTCGTCGGTGCTCGACCTCACCGGCGGCATCGACGGCAGCTACACCCTGCACGTGACGCAGACCAAGGCCGGGAACGTCAGCAGCGACGGCACCGCGTCGTACCTGCTCGACACGCACACGCCGGCAACGCCAACCGTCATCGCCCCGACGTCGCCCGGCACCGACACCAGCCCGACGTTCACGGTCTCCGGCATCGAGTCGGGCGCGACCCCGCAGTGTTCGGTCACCGGCCCGTCGACCGTGCCGGCTCCGACCTGCGGATCGTCGACGACCCTCGACTTGTCCGGCGCCGGTGAAGGCACCTACACGCTGACCGTCACCGTCCAGGACGCGGCCGGCAAGGACAGTGCGCCGGCCAGTGCCACTTACGAGTTCGAGGCGGGTGGGCCGGCGGTTCCGGTCGTCACCGCGCCGTCGTCGCCGAGCAACTCCCGCGCCCCGCTGTTCACTGTTTCCGACTCGGACCCGGTCGACCTCACCTACGAATGCACCGTCACCGGCCCGTCCTCGGTCACTACCTCCGAGTGCGGACCTGACACCGTCATCGACCTGGCCGGCGCGGCCGACGGGACCTACCAGCTCTCGGTGGTCGCGATCGACGGGCTGGGCCAGGCCGGTCCGGCCGGTCTGGCCAGTTACACGCTGGACACCACCCCGCCGCCGGCGCCGGTCGTGACCGGGCCGTCGTCGCCGTCGTCGAACACCTCGCCGTCGTTCGGCATCACCGAGTCCGAGCCCGGTACGACGCTGAGCTGCTCGCTCAGTGGACCGATCTCGTTCCCGATCCCGCCGGCGCAGTGCGCCGACGGTCTCGTGCTGAACCTGAGCGGCACCGGGCACGACGGCGTCTACACGCTGTCGGTCAGCGCAACCGATCCGGCCGGCAACGTCAGCTCAGCCGGCACTGCGACCTACACCCTCGACACCACGCCGCCGCCGCTGCCGGTCGTGGTCGCGCCGCCGTCGCCGTCGAACGACCTGACGCCGACCTTCACCTACTCGGACTCCGAGGTCGGCGTCTCGTTGACCTGCGTCCTTCGGGACCCGAGCACGGCCATCGTGGCCAGCGGCACCTGCCCGGTCAGCGGCACGTTCAACACCGCGGCGGACCCGTTGGACGGCACCTACCGGCTGACCGTCACGGCCACCGACGCGGCCGGCAACAAGTCGCGGGCCACGGCGAACTGGACCCGCGACACCACGCCGCCGCCCGCTCCGGTCGTGACCGCGCCGCCGTCACCGTCGAACGACCTGACCCCGTCGTTCACGGTCACCGACAGCGAAAGCGCCGTGACATTCACCTGCACCCTGACCGGACCCGGCCCGAGCAACGTCTTCACGGGGACCTGTCCGGTCGGCAACAGCTTCGACCTGTCGGGGTTCGGCGACGGCACGTACACGTTGTCGGTGACGGCCACCGACCCGGCCGGCAACACCGGCCCGGCCGGCAGCGGCACCTACGTTCTCGACACCACCGCACCGCCGGTGCCGATGCTCGCGTTGCTCGCGCCGGTGCTCTCGCCGGGCAACAGCACCTCGCCGCAGTTCACCGTGACCGACAGCGAGGCCGGCGTCAGCTATGTCTGCTCGGTGTCGGGCGTGACCCCGGTGCCGCCGTCGGCGATCACCTGCGGCGCCACCACCACAGTCGACCTGAGCGGAGTCGGTCGCGATGGTGACTACACACTGTCGGTCTCGGCGGTGGACGCGGCCGGCAACACCAGTGGTCCCGCGACTCTGACCTACACCCTCGACACCGTCGCGCCGCCGAACCCGACCGTCATTGCTCCGCCGTCCCCCTCGAATGACCTGACGCCGACCTTCACGATCGGCGACACCGAGCCGGACGCGATCCTCGGCTGCGTGCTCACCGGACCCGGTGCGACGACCATCTACTCGAACCTGTGCCCGGCCAACGGCACGTTCGACCTCACTGGGTTCGGCGACGGAACGTACTCATTGACCGTGACCGCAACCGACCCGGCCGGCAACACCGCGCCTTCGTCGGCGACTGCGGTCTACCTGCTCGACACCACGCCGCCGCCGGCGCCGTCGGTGGTCCTGTCCGCACCGGCGTCGTCGCCGGGCAACGACCCGGTCCCGCAGTTCACCGTCACGGACAGCGAGCCGGGCGTGACCTACACGTGCACGGTCACCGGGCCGACTCCGGTCCCGCCGGCCGCGATCACCTGTGGCGCAACGACGACGGTCGACCTGACCGGTGCCGGCCGCGACGGCAGCTACCGGCTGTCGGTGACCGCGACGGATGCGGCCGGCAACACGAGTACGGCGGGCACCCGGCGGTACGTCCTCGACACCAGGCCGCCCCCCACTCCGACCGTCAACCTGTCCAATCCGGCGTCGTCGCCCGGCAGCCTGACCGCCCCGCAGTTCTCGGTGTCGGACACTGAGGCCGGCGTGACCTACAGCTGCTCGGTGACCGGCGCCACTTCGGTCCCGAACACCGCGATCACTTGTGGCACAACGACCACCGTCGATCTCAGCGGCGCGGGTCGCGATGGCGGATACACGCTGTCGGTGACCGCGACGGATGCGGCCGGCAACGTCAGCGCGCCGGGAACCGCGGTCTACACCCTCGACACCACGCCACCTCCGGCGCCGGCGGTCACGCTGACCGTGCCCGCGTCGTCGCCCGGCAAGGTCACCGCGCCGCAGTTCTCGGTGTCGGACAGCGAGGTCGGCGTCAGTCTCCTGTGCTCGGTGACCGGGCCTACGACGGTGCCGGGATCGGCGGTCACGTGTGGCGCGACCACCACGGTCGACCTGAGCGGCGCCGGCCGGGACGGCACCTACACGCTCTCGGTCGAGGCCGTTGACGCGGCCGGCAACATCAGCCCGGCCGGCACCGCGCTCTACACCTTGGACACGACCGCACCACCTCGGCCGACCCTCATGCTGTCGTCGCCGACATCGTCGCCCAGCAACGACGTCGAGCCGTCGTGGACGGTGACGGACACCGAGGCCGGCGTGACCTTCGCGTGCACCATGACCGGGCCGACCACGGTCCCGACCACGGCGATCAGCTGCGGTGCCACGACGACCGTCGACCTGAGCGGGGCGGGACGGGACGGCACCTACACACTGTCGGTCACCGCGACCGACGCGGCCGGCAACACCAGCGCGGTGCGCAACTCGACGTACAAGCTCGACACGACTGCACCGCCGGTGCCCACCGTCACGTTGACCGTCCCGGCGTTGTCGCCGGGCAACGTCACCTCGCCGCAGTTCATCGTGACCGACTCGGAGTCCGGCGACACCTTGGCATGCTCGGTGGCCGGCGCGACCACCGTGCCGGGCAGCGCGGTCACCTGCGGGGCGACCACGACGGTGGACCTCAGCGGCTCGGGCCGCGACGGCAGCTACACGCTGTCGGTCACCGCGACCGACGCGGCCGGCAACACCAGCGCGGCCGGCGCCGCGACCTACGTTCTCGACACGACCGCTCCGCCCGCACCGGTCGTCGTGTCACCCGGCGCCTCGACGAAGCTGCCGACCTTCGGCATCACCGACGGTGACCCAACCGTTGCGCTCACCTGCTCGATGACGTCGCCGCGTGGCCGGACCGTCTTCCCGCTGGCCCCGCCGGCCACCTGCCCCGCGAACGGCACCTTCGACACCACGGCCTTCGCCGACGGCGACTACACGCTGATCGTCACCGCGACCGACCCGGCGGGCAACGCGACGTCGACGACCACGATCTGGTTGCGCGACACCGCGCCGCCCCCGGCGCCGACGGTCGCCTTGGCGGTGCCGGCGTTGTCCCCGGGCAACGTCACCTCGCCGCAGTTCTCGGTGTCGGACACCGAGGCCGGCGTGACCTACACCTGCAGCGTGACCGGGCCGACCGCCGTACCGAACTCGGCCGTCACCTGCGGTACGACGACGACCGTCGACCTGAGCGGACCGGGTCGCGACGGCCTTTACACGCTGTCGGTGACCGCGACGGACGCGGCCGGCAACCCGAGTACGGCGGGCACCGCGACGTACGTGCTGGACACCACGCCACCGCCTGCGCCGACGGTCGCGCTCAGCGTGCCGGCGTCGTCGCCGGGCAACGTCACCTCGCCGCAGTTCTCGGTCTCGGACACCGAGGTCGGCGTGGCCTACACCTGCACGGTCTCGGGCGCGACTGCCGTGCCCAACTCTGCGGTCGCCTGCGGTGCGACCACGACCGTCAACCTGGCCGGGGCGGGTCGCGACGGCCTCTACACGCTGTCGGTGACCGCGACCGACCCGGCTGGAAACTCGAGCACGACGGTCGGCACCGCGAGCTACGTCCTGGACACCACGCCGCCGCCGGTTCCGATCGTGTTGCTGTCGAGCCCGCTGCTGTCGCCGGGCAACGTCGTCACGCCCCAGTTCCTGGTCACGGACACCGAGCCCGGCGTCACGTTGACGTGCAACGCATCCGGCGTCACGCCGGTGCCGGGATCGGCGATCACCTGCGGTCCGCTCACCTCGGTGGATCTGAGCGGCGCCGGCCGGGACGGTGCCTACACGTTGTCGGTGACGGCGACCGACGCGGCCGGTAACACCAGCGCGGCCGGCACCGCGGCCTACACCCTCGACACCACGCCGCCCGACCCGCCGGTCGTCGGGCTGGCGAGCTCCACCCGCTCGAGCAGCAAGACCCCGTTGTGGACCTGGCAGTTCGGCTTCAACGACCTGACCACCGCCTTCGACACCGCGGCCTGCACGGTCAACGGACCGCATGGGTGGACCAGTACGACGACCAGCTGCCCACACCACTTCTCCACGCTGCTGGCAGGCGGTGACGGTCCGTACACGGTGACCGTGACCCTGACCGACGAGGCCGGCAACTCGGTGTCGGCGGTCTCCCCGACCTACATCCTCGACAGCACCGCTCCGGCCGGCCCGACCGTCTTCCTGCTGCACCCGTCGAGCGGCGCCGGGCTCAACCGGCACCCGGTCTGGTCGGTCGACGGCCCGACCGGCAGCACGTTGATGTGCACGCTTCGCCAGGGCGGCGACGCCGGCACCATCGTCTCGCCCGAGGCGGTGTGCCCGAGCCCGACCACCTTCAGCCTGGTCGGGTTCGCCGACGGGCTGTTCACCCTCGAGGTCGTGGCGGTCGACGCGGCGGGGAACACCAGCTTCCCGGCCTGGTCGTCGTACGCGCTGGTGCCGACCGCGCCCCGCGTCCGCGCGCCCGGCGGGCAGAACGCCAGCGCGGTCTGGACCGTCATCGGCAACGCCCAGGACAGTTTCATCTGCACGCTGTCGCGCGCCAACCGCGTCGTGAACGGCCCGCACGCGTGCGGGGTGCATCCGACGTTCGACATGACGAACCTGCCGGCGGCCACCTACACGCTCTCCGTCGTACAGGTCGGTGCGGAGGGGGTCCGCAGCGCCCCGGGCTCGGCCTCCTGGTTCTGGGCCGGCCCGCCGACCGGGCCGAACCCGCCCGGTGGCGGAGGTCACCATCCCGGTGGGACCGGCCCGAAGAAGCATCCGAAGAGCCCGAATCCGCTCAGCCGGATCCCAGGCGTCGTCAACCGGCAGATCCAGAAGATCAAGCACGAGGTGACCGGGATCGGCGGCGGGTTCATCCATCCGCTCGTCCACCCGAACCGGCTCACCCAAGACGTCGTCAAGGCGGTCCAGAAGGCGCTCGGGTCAGTGGGTTCGGCCGGCGGCGGCACCGGCTTCCCGCTCCTGCTGCTCGGCCTGGTGCTGGTCTTCCTACTGGTCCAGAACCGGATCGACCGCCGGGACCCGAAACTTGCGTTGGCGTCAATTGCTGCCGATGACACGGTGGAGTTCCAACCGCCGCCCAGCCGAAGGGACCGGCCATGATGGCCGCCGCGCAGCGCTCAAGCGACCTCGTGCCGCTTCGGGAGCGATTGCTGTATCTGCGCGTCCTTCGGGCCGTCCTCGCGGCGATGACGGTGCTCGATGCGGCGCTGATCCCGCAACCGCTGCGGCGCTCGTTCCTGTTCATCGCGTGCGTGGCGCTCGGCTACCTGCTGCTGTCCTGGGCGATCGAGGGATTCTGGCGGCTGCTCGACCGGCCGGGGCTGTGGCTGTTCGGCGCGCTGCTGATCATCGACGGGCTCTACCTGGCCTCCGCCACCTACTTCACCGGCGGCACGGACGGACCGGTGCGCTATCTGGTCCTGGTCTACCTGGCCGCGGTGACGCTGCTCGGCTCCTACCGCACCGGGCTGAAGGTGGCGCTCTGGCAGTCGCTGCTCCTGCTCTCGGTGTTCTACGCGCAGAAGGCCGGGATCCTGGCCAGCATCGGCAACGTCGGGGCGACCAACACCGCGTGGTACCGGATGGTGGCCTTCATCTTTGCGCTGTGGACGCTGACGCTGACCACGGCGACGCTGGCTGCGGTCAACGAGCGAGAGCTGCGCCGCCGCCGCTTCGAGCTCGAACAGCTGGCGCAGATGGGCCGCGACCTCGAGGATGCCAACGACACGCTGTCGGTCGGCGACGTACTGATCGATGCGCTGGCCGACACCTTCGGGTTCCGGCGGATGGCGTTGTTCGAGGTGACCGATCACGGCCCGCGGATGTTGACCGCGCACGGCCTGGTCGATGCGGTGGTGGCGGACTTCAGCCTTGGCGAGGGCTCGGTCCTGCGGGTCGCGCACGACCGCCGGCAGACCATGCTGGTGTCGAACGTCGACGAAGCGGTCGATCCGTGGCTGGCCGCGGTGATGCCGGATGCCCGCAACCTTGCGGTCGTTCCCCTCGTTGCCGACGGCGTCGTCGCAGTCCTCGTGGCAGAGACCGGAGACCGGGCCGGTGTGCGGATCGAGCGACGGGTCATCGCGACCACCGAGCGCTACGCCAGCCACGCCGCGCTGGCGATCCGCAACGCCAACCTGCTCGCCCGGGTCCAGCAGATGGCCGTCACCGATGGCCTGACCGAGCTGCCGAACCGCCGCGCCTTCGACCGCTCCCTCGACCGCGAGCTCAACCGGGCGGCCCGCACCGATGGCCGGCTGTCGGTCGTCCTGCTCGACATCGACCACTTCAAGCTGCTCAACGACAACCACGGCCACGTCGTCGGCGACGCGGTGCTCCGGCAGATCGCGCGCGCGCTCGAGTTGTGCGGCCGCGAGTACGACACGATCGCCCGCTACGGCGGCGAGGAGTTCGCCGCCGTGCTGCCGGGCTGCTCGTCCGGCCTCGCGTTGCAGGTCGCCGAACGACTGCGAATGGCGGTCGAGGAAGCGCCGACGGACGTCAAGGTGACCGCGAGTGCGGGTGTCGCGACGTACCCCTACGACGGGATCGACGTCTCAGGTTTGCTCAGTGCGGCCGACCGGGCGCTTTATGCCTCCAAGCGCGGAGGCCGCAACCGGGTGCATTCCGCCGAGCAGGCCCGAGCGGCCGAGGTGCGGATCTCCGCAGTCAGCTGACGCGCGCGATACTTCCGCAATGAACATTGCGGGTGTCGATCCGCGCGATGCGACGTGGGAGCAAGATTCGTCCACGTACCGCGCATATTTCTTCGACCGCGGGAGATCGGACGAGTACGAGATCACCGACGCCGACGTACCCGAGGTTCTGGCCTGGGCCGACGGTGAAGCCCGACGAACCGACCGCACCTATGTCGTATGGCTTCGCGTTCTGGATCGACAGCACGGCCCGGGCCTCATCCGGCTTGCCGGCTGGGAACAGCCGTCGCAGGAGCGACCGGGTGAAGGCACTCGGCCGTTGTATGCCGTCGACCGCCCGACCGACTGACGCGGCCTGCCGCTTCGGCGCGTCCGGACTGCATCACCGATCCCGACCGCGGGTCATCGACGCAGTAGCGTCCAGGTCAACCGGAGGTGTTGAGCGTGCGCAAGGTCGTCGCCTACGAGTTGTTGTCCCTTGACGGCGTCGCCGAGGAACCTGACGGCTTCATCACCGACTGGGACGACGCGATGGACGCCAACCTCGCTGCTGTCATTGCCGCGCAGGACGCGGTGATCCTCGGCCGCCGAAGCTACGACGAGTGGGCGGAGTTCTGGCCGGGCAGCGAGATCGAGCCGTTCGCGACGTTCATCAACGCGGTGCCGAAGTACGTCGCGACCTCCACACCGCTCGTGCGGGAGTGGGCCAATGCGAGGGCGATCGACGGCGAGCTGGTCGAGTTCGTGCGGGACCTGAAGGATCGGTCCGGAGGGGACATCGGCGTCCACGCCAGTATCTCGGTCGCCCGGGCGCTGCTTGCGGCGGGCGTCGTCGACGAGCTCAGCCTCGTGATCGCGCCGGCGATCGCCGGTCGCGGGCGACGGCTCCTCGACGAGGTGCCCGAGACGCGAGTCGACGTGATTCGAAGCACGACCTCGCGCACCGGCCACCTGCTGGTCGACTACCGCGTGATCCGGTAGGTAGCGTCGCCCGATGACGGTTGAGCGATTTGAGATCCAGCGCGACATCGCCGCGCCTCCGGAGGTGGTGTTCGACCTGCTGTGCGACCCTCGCGGGCATGTAGTGATCGACAGCTCCGGAATGTTGCAGTCGGCCGACGGTGAGCGGGTTCAACGCGTCGGGGACGAGTTCGTGGTCCACATGGACCGCGAAGCTCTCAACGACTTCCCGCTGGGCAAGTACGACGTCACGGTGATCATCACGAAGCTCGAGCGCAACGAATTGATCGAGTGGACGGTCTCCGGCGTCATTCAGCCGCCGATCAAGCACCTGTACGGGTATCGCCTCGAGCCGAGCGAGAAGGGCACCCTCGCCACGTCCTACTACGACTGGAGCGAGATCGAGCCGCAGTATCGCGACGCGGGGATTTTCCCGATCATCCCGGAGGCGGCCCTACGCGCGACCCTGGGGATCCTGGCTCGAACGGTGGAGGCGAAGTAGACGACGCTCGCCCCTACCGCCCGCTGCGGACGTCAGTCGGCGTGGTTGGGATCCGTCTGGTCGTCCTCGATCTCGTGGCGGGTCCGCTCTTCCTGGTCCAGAGTGGGATCCGGGTCATCAGGATTGTCAGGGACGTCGGGCGGCAGTGGTGGCGCTGTCATTGGGTACCTCGCCTCGTTGGTCGGACCTCAGTCTGACACTAGTGAGCGGCGTGGCGGTGCAGAACGAGTGGCAGACAACGGTAGGAGAGGCTGGGTCAATGTCCAGCGCGCAGTTGTACGACACCATCGGAGCCACCTACCCGGTGACCCGGCGTACCGAACCGCGGATCGCGGCGCGGATCTGGGCTGCGCTCGGCGACGCGCGGACGGTGTTGAACGTCGGGGCCGGCACCGGGTCGTACGAGCCCCCCGACCGCTACGTCCTCGCGGTGGAGCCGTCGGCGCTGATGCGTTCACATCGGCTCCCGGATGCGGCCCCGTGCCTGGCCGGGCCTGCCGAGGTCCTGCCGTTCGATGACCAGTCCTTCGACGCCGCGATGGCGGTCAGCACCGTTCATCACTGGCAGGATCCGATCGCAGGCCTGCGCGAGATGCGGCGGGTCGCTCGCCGCGTGGTGGTGTTTGTGTTCGACACCAATGACCCGAGCCAGTTCTGGCTGACTCGTGACTACCTGCCCGAGTTCGCGACCTTGAGAGCCTGCAAGGTGTTGGCGTCGCTGGCCGATCTGGCCGGCGCGATCGGTGCCCGGATGGAACCGGTGCCGATCCCGTGGGACTGCGCCGACGGTTTCTTCGAGGCCCACTGGCGCCGGCCCGAGAGGTACCTGGACGAGCGGGTCCGTCGCGGCGTATCGGTCTGGACCAGCGTCGGACCGGACGCCGAGCGCAGGGCAGTGGAGCGCCTCCGGGTGGACCTGGCGTCAGGTCACTGGGCCGAACGCAACCACGACCTCATCGATCTCGACGAGACAGATCTCGGCGCTCGGCTCCTGATCGCCTGAACCGCCGGCAACGAAGCGACGGCTACTTCTTGCAGCCGGTCACCGTCACCGGCACGACGGGGCTGGGTTGACGCCCCGGCTTGACCTGAACGACGTAGACGTTAAGGGTCCCGCTCGGAGCAGGCTCGCCCTTCGGGAACTGGTACTTCAGAGCGATCTTCTTCAGCGTGACCGTCGACTTATGGGCGGTGAAGGTGTGGAGCAGGACTGCGGACGACGCGGTGGTGGCATCGATCTGGTTCTGACCCTTGTGCAGGCCGGACACCTTGAAGGTGCCGACCAGCCACTTCTTGTGGCACGGCCGGTAGAGCGACTCGACCTTGACGTGCAACGCGTGCGACGCAGCCGGACGGCGCGCGGTGACGGACCCAGCTGCCGGCCCGGCGAGCGTCGCCAGCGCCGTGACAACAACGACACCGGTTAGGGGCACGATCGTCCGAGCCTTCATGACACGACGCCTCACTCTTTCGCAACCGGTACGACCGGTCCGACGCTATCTCGGCCTCCGGTCGCCGTCAGGGGAACTCGGGTGTGACCCTGCCGCCGGTACGGCGGGGTCGGCGAGTTGCAGGTGGGTCGCGGTACCTCGGCTGGCCAACCACCCGCGGCCTGGCGGTGGGTCCGCGACGGCCCGGCGCGGCAGGCGCAGGCCGAGCAGCTCGCCGTCGAGCGGGGTGACCGCACCGAGCAGCAGGCCGGCTTTGGCGCGCCGGGCTTGGGCGATCGGCCCTCGATAGGCCAGCGCCATCGCCTCGATCGACGCGGCGAGCGCGACGATCTGGTCCGGGCGGGCCGGGATTCGGACCAGTCGTTCGAGCCGGTCCCACAACGGTCCCTCCGGAAGGAGGTCGGCATCGTCGATCAGTACGTCGGCTGGTGGGCCGTCGCCGGTGCACAGTGACTCGAGCAGGGCCGCCGCGTGGTCCTGGTCGTCGGCGGGGAGCCGGATCACGTCACTGGACGCGAGCAGCGCCGAGTCGTCGCGGCAGCTCACGGTGACCCGGCGTCCGGTGAGCTGGTGGGCGAGCAGCGCAAGGGCGGTGGTGCGACCGGATCCGGCCGGGCCGGCGATGACGAACGAGTTTCCGATGTCGCGCCGGGCCAGCCGTAACGGTGAGAGGTCGTCGGCCCGCAGCCCGAGAGTGACGGCGTCGAGGTCGGCCTCGCGGCCCGCCGAGGCGATCGCGGCCATCGGGACCCGGCGCGGAAGCGGGTCGAACCGGCGTACCGGGCGCCGCGGCGACGCCCATCGCCGGGCCGCCGCGACGACCGGTTCGTCGGCCACGGCGAACTGGATGGTCGCGAGGTCGCCGGCCCTGATGCCGCGACCGGGCGGCAGGTCGCGGGGCAGGTCGCGCAGCGGCACCCCGATCAGGGCGAAATCGCTCGGGTCGGACAGCCGGAGCACGTACTTGTCCGAGACCGCGCCGGCCAGCCGCCCGGCCAGGCCGCTGCGGTCGGAGGTGATCAGCAGGCGCAGGCCGGCCGCGGGTCCGTCGACCGCGAGGCGAAGCAGCGCATCCGCGAGCCGCCCGCCGTCGCGGTGATCGGCGGCCGTGGCGAGCCCGTGCCAGCTGTCGATGGCGAGCAGCAGGATCGGCCGGTCGCCACCTCGGTCGCGCCGGCGGCGTGCGACCTGCTCGGTGAGATGTCCGACGAGCCGGTCGATCCGATCGACGTCATGCGCCGGGACCACGCCGCCGCAATGCGGGAGGCCGGCCAGGTCGGCGAGATCGCCGGCCGCGTCGATGGCCCAGATCGCAAGCTCGTCGGGGGAGTGCCCGGCTGCGGCCGACATCACGATCGTGCGGATCGCGGTCGTCCGGCCGCTGCGGGCGCTGCCCGCAACGAGGGTGGTCCCTCCGGTCGACAGGTCGACCGTCAATGGGCGCTGTACGCCGTCGGCCGGCAGGTCGACCATCCCGCACGGCAGTTGGCGGTGAGAGTCGCCGCCGGGCAGGCTCGACAGCGCGATGGCGTCAGGGAGTGGCGGGAGCCATGGCGGCGGCCCGCCGGCGACGTCGGTCCGCCGGCTGACCTCGAGCGCAGCAGCAATGAGCGCGTCGAGCTCGGTGCGCTCGCTGAGCCCAGGAGCCGGCGGCGCGGGCCGGTCGCCGAGGGTGGCGGCCGGCGACAGCTCGACCTGCAGCACCGGCGAACCGGCGCACGGGCCGCCGACCTGCGCGGCCTGAAACTCACGCAGCTCGCCCGGCCCGATCCGGACGAATCCGCGCCCGGGTGTGTCCGGGCTGATGGCGGCGGCGGCCGGCGAGTCGATCACGTCGCGCGAGTCGTTGTCGCGGGCGACCGCCAGACAGATCCGCAGTCCGGTGTTGGCCCTGATGTCGGCCGAAACAACGCCCTCCGGCCGTTGGGTGGCAAGGACGAGGTGCACCCCGAGCGACCGGCCGCGCTGGGCGATGCCGACCAGCCCGCCGACGAAGTCCGGCTGGTCCTCGGCCAGCGTTGCGAACTCATCAACGACGATCACCAGCCGAGCCAATGCGAGCGCCCGGTCGGTTTCTGCCAGGCCTGAGTACGACTCGAAATCGCTCGCACCGGCCGCCGCGAACAGCGACTCCCGGCGGCGGAGCTCGGCGCTCAGTGACATCAGCGCGCGCGTGGTCGCCGCTGCGTCCAGGTCGGTGATCACGCCGACGGTGTGTGGCAGCGCGGCGCACGGCCCGAAGGTCGCGCCACCCTTGTGGTCGACGAGCAGCAGTGACAGCTGGTCAGGCCGGTTGCCGGCAACGAGACCGCAGACGAGGCCGAGCAGCAGTTCGCTCTTGCCGGCTCCGGTGGTGCCCGCGAGCAGCGCGTGCGGGCCGTCCCGGCCGAGATCGACGGTGAGCCAGCCGATCGCCGTACGGCCGAGGACCACCGACGTCGACGGGCCGTGCGCCCACCGTCGGGTCAGGGCTCGTACCGCGGACTCGTGGTCGTGGAGGTCGATGCGGTTCGCATCCGACCAGCGCACGAGGGCCGGCAATTCGGCGGTGTCCGGGCCGTCGCCGTCCCGAAGCCGGGCCAGGTCGCGAGCGGCCGCCTCGGCGACGTCGACGCCGACCAGGTCGGGGATGGCCTGGCTGGGCCGGCCGTCGCCGGCGTACAGCACGGCGAGGCCAGGCTGCGGGGTGGCCGCGACCGTGGCGATCGCGGCGGTGCGAGCGGGCAGCTGGCGTTGGTCGCCGGCCGACCAGATCACGCAGAGGTCGGGACCGGCCCGCTCGGCCAGGCGGGCCAGCCCGGCGTGGTCGGCCGCGGACCCCGCGTCGACGACGACCAGTGTGGGCACGCGGTCGGCCCGGCCGGGTTCGGGCGGCCCGGTTAGCTCGCCGATCCTGGCGGCCACCTGTTCGTCGTCGAAGCCGAGCATCGCTGCGCACCGCTCACCGCGCGGGGCCACGTGCGGGAGCCATCTGGCCCACGCCCAGTCATCGGCCCGGCCGGGCGCGAGCAGCACGAGCCGGAGTTGCGAAGGGCCGTGCAACGTGGACGCCTGCAGGACCAAAGCGCGCACGAGCGCGGTTCTCCGCTCGCGGGGGCCGCAGATCCCGAGCACGCCGACCTCGCGGATGGCAACGCCGATCGGTACGTCGACCGCGGTCGCGCTCGGCCCGCCGCTCACCTGCACCTCGCTGAGGTCGTCACCCCGACCGAGCCTCAGCACGAGCGCGTCGCGATCAGCGGCCACCCGACTCCACAGGATGGGGTCGCGGTGGCGGGCGGCGGCGATCAGCTCGCCGACACCCGGCGCGCCGGCGAGGCGGCGGCGACGCTCCGCGCCCAGGGCCGCCGCAAGCTGCTCGCGGGCCGACGTGGTCGCCCGCTCGTGGTCGCGAGCGGCCCGCCGAGCAGTGCGGCGCGCGGAGCGGCGGTCAGCCGCCGCCTGAGCCAGGACCATGACCGGTGAGAGCGCGGTGAAGGCGAGGAACTCCCACTGGCGCAGCACGAGGGCGAGCACGATGCCGGCGAGCAGCGGGGCGGTGGCGGCAAGGATCGGCACCCGGGGTGGTGACGGGGTCTCGGGTGCGGTCGGGAACCTGATCTCGGCGGCACCGTCGGCCGGCTCCATCCGCGGCGACCGGTGGATGGCCACCCGGCCGTCCGGCCGCGGGCAGGTCGCGCCGGCCGACGAGGCCGGCCGGAGGCGAAGCCGGCTGTCACCGAGCCGCAGCTCTTGGCCGGCCGCGAGGCTGGTGGTGACCCCGGCGCCGAGCGGGTGGCCGTCAAGCGTCGTTCCGTTGGCGGAGCCCAGGTCGGAGATGGCGGTCCCGCCGCGGGTGAACCGGATGAGCAGGTGCCGGCGGCTGGTCGCTGCGTCGTCGACGGCGAGGTCGCACCCGGGCTCGCGACCGACGACGTGCCCGCCCTCGGTGAGCAGCAGGCGGCGACCGGCATCCGGACCGCAGGTGACGACAAGTTCGGGGCCGGTACCCGGATGCTCGGCGGCCGGCCCGCCGATCCGAACGATCCCTCCGTCGACCAGTTGACAGTCGGCCGCGGTGCCCGCCGCGGGTGTCGGCCGGCCATCGATCGTGACCGGTGAACCCGGGTCAGCGCCGACCGCTTCGCGCAAAGCGGTTGCGAGGTCTTCTGCGGGCATGGCGTCCGGCACCCGCAGGCGCAGATCGGCGCGGGTGCCGCTCCCGGTCGAGATCACCGTCACCGTCACGTCCACGCTCGGACGCTAGGCACGATCGTCGTCCCCCGCACCAGGTTGTCCACAGCCTGCGGCGGCTACCAGCGGTGCCGGCGCCGATGGTCGTGGCTCAGCAGCCAGAGCGCCGCCAGCACGCCGATCAGCAGCCACGGGTGATACAGCGACACGACGGTGTGCGCGATCGTGCTCACGATCACGACGAGCAGGATCACGAGGAGCAGGCGCTGCACCAGTGGCCCGCCCGGTCGCGGCCGGCGGACCGGGAGGTGATCGGTGTCGTCGGTGGCCGGCAGGTCGTAGAACAACCCGCCGAGATCCGACCGGGTCTTCGCGGACATGGCCTGCTCCATCCGCTCGTTGAACTCTTCCTGGTCCAGCCGGCCTTCGGCGAAGTGCTTCGACAGCCGGTCGGCCACCTCGTGGCGTTCGGCGTCGGACACCCGCAGATCGGAACCGGAGTAGCGCATACCGCGGCGGGCGCCGGCGCTTCGCATCCAGGGTGGGCCGGTTTGGGTTGACATCAGACCTCCCGGATCAGTGCGACGGCACATGCGGGGACCGGCCGAGGAAGTCCGCCGCGATCGACTGCTCGGCACCCTCCTCGGGGATGAGCAGCCAGCCGGCCAGATAGACCGCGACGCCGGCGCCACCGATCACGGCCAGTACGGCGATGACGATCCGGACCAGCGTGACGTCGACGTCGAGGTAGTCGGCGAGGCCGACGGCCACCCCGGCCAGCAGGCGATCGTTGATCGGGCGCTGGAGCGGTCGGTTGCGAAGACCCTGCTCGGGTCGGGGTGACGTGCTGGTTGTGTCCATGTCCCCCAGCGTCGGCCTCGCACCGCCGCCTGCCAATCGGGATCACCCCGGGGCCGACCCTGAATCCTCCGGGACCGGATCAGGGTTGATCCTGATGCCGGGGCCGGCGTGCCAGGGGACGATCGAGCGGTGAGCGGATCGCCCTGGTGGCAGGACAATGGAGCCATGAGGCCACGGGACCGCCGGGACTACCGGGACTACCACCGGCATCATCCGCGCCATCACGGCTGGTCCCGGCGCTGGCGGACGTCGATGCGGAGTGGCCCGCCGCGACGGGCCGAGGACGAACGGATGATCGGCGGCGTCGCGGCCGGGGTCTCGGCGTGGATCGGCATCGATGTCACGATCGTTCGGCTCGGGTTCGTGCTCGCCGCGCTGGTCAGTGGCTTCGGCCTGGCCGCCTATGTGCTGGCCTGGCTGACGCTGCCGGCGGTCGGCGAGACCCGTCCGATCGCGAGCAAGGCGGTCGCCGACCGACGCGGGATCGCGCTCGCGGCCGCGTTCGGATCTGTGTTGATCGTCGTGTTGGTCATCGCTTCCGCCCTCCACGTCGCGTGGGTCAGCTCGCTTGCGCTCCCGATCATCGTCAGCGGGGCCGGCCTGGTCCTGATCGCGCGCAATGCGACGCCCGGCGAACAGGCCGTTCTGCGCCGGATCGTGGACTCGGTCGTCGGGCTCGGCGGCGGCCACCGGCGGACGCCCACGGTCGCGCGGCTGGTGGTTGCCGGCATCCTGCTGATCCTCGGCCTGAGTGCGGTGGTGTCGGGTCACCCGAGCCGCACGTTGGCCCGGCCGCTCAGCGGCATCGCGCTGGTGATCGCCGCGGCCCTCGTCGTACTGGGCCCGTGGTGGCTACGGATCGCGCGCGACCTGGTCGTCGAGCGCCAGGCCCGCGCCCGGGCCGAGGAGCGCGCCGACATCGCCTCGCGGGTGCACGACTCGGTCCTGCAGACCCTTGCCCTGATCCAGCTGCATGTCGACGAGCCGCAGCGGGTGATCCAGCTGGCTCGGGCCCAGGAGCGGGAGCTGCGGTCCTGGCTCTTCGACGGTCGAGCGCCCGGGTCGATCCCGGAGTCCGGGATGACGGTCGCGGCCGGCGTCCGGCTGATCCAGCAGGAGGTCGAGGCCGCGCACGGGGTCGCGGTCGAGGCAATCACGGTCGGTGACTGTGAGCTCGACGACGACCTGGCCGCACTGCTGGCCGCAGCGCGCGAGGCAACCGTCAACGCGGTGAAGTGGTCAGGCTGCTCGGTGGTCTCGGTCTTCGCCGAGGTCCAGCCGGATGCGGTGTCGGTCTTCGTGCGAGACCGAGGGGCCGGCTTCGACCCGGCCGCCGTGCCGGCCGACCGCAAGGGGCTCGCTGAGTCGGTCCACGCGCGGATCACGCGGCGCGGTGGCACCGCGACCGTTCGCAGCGTGCCGGGCGAGGGGACCGAGGTGTCGTTGACGATGCCGCGGTCCACCCGCGATCGGCAGCAGAGCCGCTCATGACGACGCCCGAGCCGCCGGAGCCGGTACGCCGACCGACGGTGATCATCGTCGACGACCACAGCTTGTTCCGCTCCGGCGTGCGGTCCGAGCTGGCCGATCGGGTGGAGGTGGTCGGGGAGGCCGACGACGTCGATCCGGCGATTGCGCTGATCGACGCGCTGGTGCCGGACGTGGTCCTGCTTGACGTCCATCTGCCCGCCGGTAGCGGCCAGGCCGTCGTCACGGCGATCAAGGAGTCGCATCCGCAGGTGCGGTTCCTCGCGCTGTCCGCCTCGGACGCGCCCGAGGACGTGATCGCGGTGGTCCGGGCCGGCGCTCGGGGCTACGTGACCAAGACGATCTCCTCGACCGAGCTGGTCGATGCGATTCATCGGGTTGCGCTCGGCGAGGCCGTCATCCTGCCGAGACTGGCCGGGTTCGTGCTCGATGCGTTCGCCGCCACCCCGGCCCAGGCGCCGGACCCGGAGGCGGTCGACGCCGAGCTCGAGCAGATCACCCCGCGCGAACGCGAGGTTCTCCGGCTGATCGCGCGCGGCTTCACCTACAAGGAGATCGCCCGCGAGCTGTTCATCTCGACGAAGACCGTCGAGAGCCATGTTTCGTCCGTGCTGCGCAAGCTGCAGCTGTCCACCCGCCACCAGCTGACCCGTTGGGCGACCGAGCGCCGGTTGACGTAGCGGGCCCGATCCTGGAGGACGCGGTGAGGGTGGGCACCGCGGCTGCGGCGCCCACCCTCAACAACTACCTGCTGGTCCCGCTTAGAACTTGGCGAGATCCTTGACAAACGACGGTCCCACAACGCCGAGACCGGTCAAGCTGTCGAAACCGGTGTCGGTGGAGAGGGTGACGGGCCGCGTCGCGCAGTTTCCGGTCGCGTCGCAGTACGTCTCGTTACCTTCGTAGTCCAGCACCCGCAGGCTCACGTTGTAGCCGTCAGATGCGTCAACCGTGTTGGCGTAGTCAACCCGGATCACTGACGAGGCGTTCGGGTCGGTCGGCGGCACGATGTCCCTGATCGCGCCGGGGTCCTCCGAGTACGCCTTGTACAGCGTCGGGTTGATGAAGCCCTCGGACACGCCGGCCGCTTCGTCGGTGTCAGCGATGACGCCGGCGAGCAGTGGCGAGGCGAGGCTGGTGCCGCCCTCCTTGAACTGGCCGTAGTGAACGCCGTCCGGGAAGGACTGGGTCAGCCCGATGAGCATGCCGGTCTGTGCGTCGGCGTCCATCGAGATGTCCGGGATCACTCGCAGCGGCTGCGGTCCGAAGATCGCCTGGTTCCGGTCTGCGAGCGCGGTCGGCACCACGCTGGCCTGGTAGTACGGCTGGAGGTAGCTGTAGCTGGTCCCGCCACCGCCACCGGCCTGCCAGTTGAGACTGCCGGCCGGTGTCGTCGCCGAGCCGCAGTTGGTGCCTTCGACGCCGGCGCAGAGGGTCTGCTTCGCCGTCGACCAACCGACCTCGCCGAGCCGGGTTCCGCCGCTACCGATCTGCAGTGACGTGCCACCGACAGCCGTGACGAACGGGCTGGTCGGCGGGTAGTCCGGCACGTTCAGGCCGAAGTCGGCGAAGTTGTCGCCGTCGTCGCCTGAGGAGAACAGCACGGAGACGCCGGTCGAGTCGGCCAGCATGAACGTCTCGTCGAACGCGTTCTTGGCGTCCTGGTCCTCGAGCAGGTCACCCATGGTGTCGCCCCATGAGTCGCTGACCACTGACGCGCCGCTCGTGACGGCGGTTGACAGTGCGGACAGCAGGCTGGCGTCCAAGCAGTCCTGCGCACCGACGAAGAGGATGTCGGCGCCCGGTGCCATCGCGTGCGAAGACTCGACGTCGAGGGACTGCTCGGCGTACCAACCACTCGCGTCACACTCGTCCTCGTTGCCGACGGTCGACGGTTCGGCGTTGAAGAACTGCGACGACGACAGCTGGTGGCCGGGGTCGTTCTTCGAGAAATACGTCTGAGCGTCGGCCAGCAGCGTCGGCGAGTCGTAGGCGTCGACGATGGCAAGTGCCACGCCGGAGCCGTCGATGCCGTGGTTCAGGTCGCTCTGGATGCCGTACGCCGTACGTAGCTTGTGCGGACCGTAGCCGCAGATGTCGTAGGCGTTGCCGGTGTACGGCGCGTACAGCGACGACGCGTCACTGGTGTCGGTCTGCTGACCCCAGTAGGACGAGCACGGCTTCGGGTTGCGGAAACCAGCCGGTGGTGCCGGCTCGGCGTCGGCCGACTTGGCGTTGGCCTTCACGCTCTTCGGCATCCGGGCCAGCGACGGGGTGTTGACGTACTGGTTGACGCCGACGACACCGGCGACCGCACCCGAGATCGAGGTCGGGATGGTCAAGGTCTTGTTGGCCAGCCGAACGGTGTGGCCGTTGACCCGGTACATGCCGAGGCCGGTCCCGAACGCCTTCTCGACCTGCTTCGCGGTGCCGGACGCGCTGACGAACAGGTGGGTCCGCGGCACGGCGCCGACCGTGAAGCCCTGACCGCGAAGCCAGGACTGCGCACTGCGAATCTCCGCGGTGCTAGGTCCGAAACGGCGGAGCCACTGCGCGTCGGTGAGGTAGTGGTGGTAGCTCGCCGAGCCCGGGCTCGACACGTTGCGTACGAACGCCCGTGCCCCTGCAGCGTTTCGCAGCTTGAGGGTCAGGTCAAAGCTGACCCTCGCCCCGGCCGCAACCTTGCCGTGCGGCTTGCTGCGTTCGGCAGCCGGACTGATAGACCCGCGTAACGCGGCCCTATGGCTTGTGCCCGCCGCGGATGCTGTGGGGATTCCCACCGCAACCGCACCGGCAGACATGGCGAGCCCCGCTGCTCCCAGCGCGACCCATGATCGGGCAGATCTCATGGATGCCTCCCTCTCCGGCTCGGACATGCCGGACGTCGTCCCTACGCCCTGTTAGCGGGGACGAAGGGAACTTAGACCCCAAGACGTTCGAGGACAATCCCGGCCTTACGGAAGTGACCAACGTTACAGATTTAGACATAAGAGGCGGTCTGATCCGGGCGTCCGGCCGGCGGGGCATTAGATTCCGGTCGTGCATGCCGAGGACGACGAGGCGGTTGCCGGCGCGCGAGCGCTGGCCGAGTACTGCCTGCACCGGTTGATGATCGACGCTCCGCTCGACCGGCCGATGACGCCGGGCGAGCTCGAGGAACTGGTCGGGCAAACGATTACTGCGGCGGGCATCGGCGCCGCCGAGGCGCTGCGGCTGTGGGCCGACGTGCTTGCCAAGGCGTGCCTGTCCGTCGACCACCCGCGCTACCTGTCGTTCATCCCGAGTGCGCCGACGAAGGCGGCGGCGGGGTTCGACATGTTGGTCGGCGCGTCAAGCGTGTACGGCGGGTCGTGGTTGGAGGGCTCCGGTGCGGTCTATGCCGAGAACCAGGCGCTGCGCTGGATCGCGGATCTGGCCGGGCTCCCACCCGAGGCCGGCGGGGTCTTCGTCCAGGGCGGCACGGTTGGCAACCTCTCGGCGCTGGTCGCCGCGCGTGATGCCGCCCAACGAGCGCGGGGCGGGCGGCCGGCCCGGTGGGCGGCGTGCATCACGGCCGAGACCCACTCCTCGGTCCGGCACGCGCTCGAGATCGTGATGGACGTCGATGTGGTCGAGGTGCCCGGCGACGAGCGCGGCCGCATGGTCGGCACCGCGCTGGCCAAGCGGGTGGGGGAGATCCCGGCCGAGGTCAGGGACGGGATCTTCGCGGTGGTGGCGACCGCCGGCACCACCAACCTCGGCATCGTCGACGACATCGCCGGCATCGCCCGAGTGACTCGCGACAACGGCTGGTGGCTGCACGTCGACGGCGCTTATGGCGGTGCCGCGCTGGCCGCACCGAGCGTGCGTGCGCTGTTCGACGGGATCGAGCGGTGCGACTCGTTCATCGTCGACCCGCACAAGTGGCTGTTCGCGCCGTTCGACTCGTGCGCGCTGCTCTACCGAGATCCGGCCCTGGCACGCGCGGCCCACACCCAGCACGCCGGTTACCTGGACCCGATCACCGTCGAGGGTGAGTGGAACCCCTCGGACTACGCGGTTCAGCTCACCCGCCGCGCCCGGGGGCTGCCGTTCTGGTACTCGCTGGCGACGCACGGCACCGACGCCTACCGGGACGCGATCGAACGAACCCTGGAGGTGGCCCGCGCGGGCGCCGAGCTGATCCGGGCGGCCGAGCACCTCCGGTTGCTGATCGAGCCCCAGCTCACCGTCCTGATCTTCGAGCGGCTCGGTTGGGAGCCGGCCGACTACCGCGCGTGGAGCGCGCGGCTACTCGACGAGCAGGTGGCGTTCGTCACTCCGACCACTCACGCCGGCCAGGTGTGCACCCGATTCGCGATCGTCAACCCGCAAACCACCGAGGACGACCTTGCGTTGATCATCGAGTCGATGAAGCTCGCGTCCTAGACCGGCCCGCCTTCTGTCATTGGGCCGGCGCGTGGATGAGCTTCTTGTTCACGAACTCGTCAATGCCCAGCGGACCGAGCTCGCGACCGACGCCGGAGCGCTTCGTCCCGCCGAACGGCAGGTCGGCGCCGCCGCCCTCGGGCTCGTTGATCCACACCATGCCGGTGTCCAGCCGGTCGGCCAGCTCGATCGCGGCCGGGACGTCGGTGCTGTAGATCGCGCCACCGAGCCCGTAGGACGACGAGTTCGACAGCGCGACCGCCTCGTCAGCACTGCTGACCCGGTAGACGACCGCGGCCGGCCCGAACAGCTCCTCGTGGTACGCGCGCATGTCCGGGGTGACGTCGGTGAGCACGGTCGCCTCGACGTACGCACCCGGGCCCTCAGGGCGACGACCGCCGGTCCGCACGACGGCGCCCTTGCTGACCGCGTCCTCGATCTGGGCCATCAGGTTCTGCGCGGCTTGCTCCGAGGACAGCGGGCCGTAGTTGGTCTCGGGGTCGGTGGGGTCACCGGTCTTCAGCTCCGACATCGCTTGGGTGAACTGCTCGACGAACTCGTCGTAGATGTCGTCCATCACGATCATTCGCTTCGCGGCGTTGCACGACTGGCCGGCGTTCTCCATCCGGGCCGCGACGGCGTCTTGGACGGCCTGCTTGAGGTCGTTCGTGCTGAGGAAGATGTACGCGTCGGAGCCCCCGAGCTCGAGCACCACCTTCTTGAGGTTCTGGCCGGCGACCGCGGCGACAGCGGTGCCGGCCCGCTCGCTACCGGTCACCGAGACGCCGGCGATTCGCGGGTCGCCGATCATCGCCGCCGCCTGCTCGTTGCTGATGAACACGTTGATGTAGGCGTCGTGCGGAAGGCCCGCGTCGTGGAACACCTGCTCCATCGCCAGTGCCGATTCGGGGCACTGCGGAGCGTGCTTCAGGACGATCGTGTTGCCGATCATCAGGTTGGGCGCGGCGAATCGAGCGACCTGGTAGTAGGGGAAGTTCCACGGCATGATGCCGAGCACCGCGCCGATCGGCGACTTGCGCACCCACGCCTCGCCCGGGGTCTCCGACGGCAGCGGCTCGTCCTTCAGGAGGTCGGCGGCGTTGTTGGCGTAGTAGCGGTAGATCTCGGCGACGAAGTCGACCTCGCCCAAGGCGTCGGCGGTCGTCTTGCCCATCTCACGGGTGATCAGGGCGGCGAGGGAGTCGCGGCGCTCCTCGTAGAGGTCGGCGACCCGGTTGATGATCGCGGCCCGATCGCTCATCGCGCTGGTGCGCCAGGACGCGTACGCCGCGCTCGCGCGCGCCAGGGTGTCCTCCACCTGGTCGTCGGTCGCGAGCGGGAACTCGCTCTCGGTCTTCCCGGTCGCCGGGTTGACCACCTTGTATTCCACCGCTGGGCTCACGTACAACCCCCTCCTCACAGATCGTCGTTGACCTGACTTCAGAATCCTGCCGTCGCTCAACGCTACCCACCAGGGCAAGCGCCTGATCGGCGTGGGCGGCCCGAACCGCACCGCGTTGCCCGATGTTAGAGATGGGTGGACACTGGACCCGTGGCTCTCGCCGACATCTCGCCTCCCGACCAGACGGATCTGGCCTTCACCGATGTGCCGGACGTGGCGCCGGACGCGGTGGTCGATCCGCACTGGCTGAGGCTGCGGGGCGAGTCGCTGCTGCCGAGCCTCTATATGCCGCCGACGATGGCGGGCCGGCGCTCTGCGCTGATGCGGATGGTGGCCACCGCCCTGATCGGGGTGTTCCTCCTGGCGACGTCGCTCGGCGTCTGCCTCACCTTCGGCCCGCCCTAGGGCCGCGTACCCGGTCGGCGGCGGACGCTGCCTCCGGGCTTGAGCGTCCCGGGCGGCAGCTCGGGAGCGGGCAGTGGCGGGTCGGCATCGTCGACCACCCCGAAGTCGGTTCCGGCCATCCACTCCTCGCGGGCGGCGGCGATCTCCGCTCCGGTGCGCGCCACGAAGTTCCACCACATGACGATCTGTTCGGCGAACGGCTCGCCGCCGAGCAGCAGCAGCCGGGCGTCCGCATCGCTCGACAGCCGGAGATCGCGGCGGCCGCAGCCGAGGTAGAGCATTGTGCCCGGGGAGATCTCGACCCCGTCGACGGTCACGGTCCCGGAGGTGGCTATCGCGGCGTACTCGAAGTCGGCCTCCAGCGGCAGCAGCGGACTGGCGCCGCCGCTCACGGTGATGTCAGCTCCAACGATCGGCGAGTACGTCGCCCGGGCCGGGGCAGCTGCACCGGCGAACTCGCCGAGGATGACGGTCGCGGTCATGCCGTCCTGCGCCACGACCGGCACGCTCGCGTGGAACTCCCAGGCCGGGTCGGTGTGCCGGGCGCCGTCCGGCAATGCGATCCACAGCTGGACGCCGTGCAACGACGCGGGATGCGGCACCGGTGAGTGCTCGGCGTGGGCGATTCCCCGACCTGCGGTCATCAGCCCGAGCTCGCCGGGTCGGATCACCTGGTCGCTGCCGAGGCTGTCGCGGTGGTGGACCTCGCCCTCGAGCAGCCAGCTGGCGGTCTGCAGGCCGATGTGCGGGTGCGGTGGGACGGTCATGCCGGGCTGGTTGGCAATGTCGTCCGGGCCATAGTGGTCGATGAAGCACCACGCCCCGACCAGGCGCCGCCCGAGGTTCGGGAGCACGCGGCGTACGACGGTGCTTTCACCGAGCGCGACCGAGCGGCCGGCGAAGAGCTCGCGGACCGGATCGGCCGCGACCGCGGAACTGCCGCCGGCCACGGTGTAGTCGGGAATTCGGTCGACGTTGCTCATCCGCCCACCCCATCATGGACCGGTGCTCAGCCCGATCGCCCTCGAAGGATCCGTCGTCGCCTTGGAGCCGCTGGGCCTGACCCATGTCGACGGACTGGCCGCGGCGGCGGCCGAGGACCGCGCGAGCTACGGCTTCACCTGGGTGCCCGACGGCGCTGATGCCTGCCGGGGCTTCGTCGAGGCGGCGCTGTACGCGCAGTCGGACGGCCATTCGGTGCCGTTCGCAGTTCGCCGCCGGGCCGACTCGGCGATCGTCGGGTCGACCCGGTTCCTCGACCTCGAGCTCTTCGCCTGGCTCCCGGTCGGGCCGTCCGGCGCGGGCGGTCAGCTGCCGACCGACGACAACCCGCCGACGGTCGCCGAGATCGGCAGCACGTGGTACAGCGCATCGGCGCAGCGCACCGCGGTCAACACCGAGTGCAAGCTGCTGATGCTCGGCCACGCCTTCGACGTGTGGAACGTCCGTCGGATGACCCTGAAGACGGATGCGCGCAATCGGCGCTCACGGGCCGCGATCGAGCGGCTTGGCGCGCTGTTCGAAGGGGTGAGACGCGTGCACTCCCCGGCCAGCGACGGCGGGCTGCGGGACACCGCGTACTACTCGATCGTCGCCGACGAGTGGCCGTCGGTGCGCGCCGGTCTCGCGGCTCGGCTTCAACCTTCCTGACCGGCGCTAGCGACCCGCTCGGTACGCCGCGGCCAGCTCGCGCATCCTGCGGTGCGCGTCGTCGTAGACGGCCGCGGCGGGCAGGTAGGCCTTGCGGACCTTGGCGACGGAGGTGTAGTTGGTGTCGACGACGTTGGCCAGCGGCGACTCCACCACCTGCGATAGCAGCTGGTAGGCGTCCATCTGGTGCAGGCCGAAGTCGCTGCACGCCCAGGACACCAGGTCGGCCTGCGCGATCCGGAACGCGTCCTCGAGCGGGCGCGCCGACCCGAGGCTCATCAGGTGGGTGTCATTCTCGATCCTCGGGGTCGGGCACGGTCGGCCTTTGATCAGGTCGACGGCGAGCACGGTGTCCATCGCGCACTCCGCGGCCACCCCGCAGGTCTCGCCCTCGCCCTGCCTGGCGTGGCCGTCGCCCAGCGAGAACAGCGCGCCCTCGACGTTGACGCCGAGATAGCAGGTGACACCGATCGTCATCTCCGGCGTGTCCAGGTTGCCGCCGAATACGTCCGGTACGAGCGACGAGCGGGCCTCGAGGTTGGGCGGGGCGACGCCGACGGTGCCGTGCATGACCGTCATCGGCACGTCGACCGACCAGTCGCCGAAGCGCGATTCGAACCGGCACAGGTCACGCTCGCGATCGAGCTGCCAGATCCACACGATCTCGGGCAGCGCAGGTTGCAGGGTGGCGGTCAGGTGCGTGCTGGTCAGCGCGCCGAACAGCGGAACGGTCGTCGAGGCGGCCCAGTCGCGGGCCGGGCGGATGTCGATGAAGTGGACCGCCAGGGTGTCTCCGGGCTCGGCACCCTCGACGTAGAACGGCCCGGTCTGCGGGTTGACGAACGGGAACTCGCAGACCTCCGAGACCAGGTCGGTCTCGGTCCGCACCCGGCCGGCGAAGCAGTCCTCGGTGAAGACTTCGAGGATGGTGCCCGGCGCGACCCGAGCCACCGGCGGTGCACCACCGAACGTCCAGGCGTACTCGCCGTCGGCCGGGCGGTAGGCGAGGATCCGCGGGTCGCTCACGACACTCCTCCGGGGGTTACGGGTCGCTCAGGTGCCGAGCCCGCCGGCCGGAATATAGGACCCGACGATCGTCGCGTTGGTGACGTTCGGTGGGGTGGCGATCCGCGCGTCGATGTCCTTGCCGAACGCCTGGAACGCCTCGAGGGCCGGGAGCGGGTTCGCGCCGTCTGGGGTGTCGGCGGTCGAGACGTGCACGAACGACACGCCGTCCTCGAGCATCATCACCTTGTACTCGACGTTGCTGGGCGCATCGCCGCGCAGCTGGTCGAAGACCCCCTCGATCAACCGGACGTGCTCGTCGAGGGATTCCGGCTTGATCTGGTAGGTCACGACGACGTTGGTGATCACCGCTCCGCCTCCCGATCGCTGTCCGCGCACCGTATCCCGAACCGTAGGGCCGCGGGGCAGCGATCGGAATCGGACGAGGGATTGCGCCGGAACCGATGAGGGCATATAACCGCCGCATCCGCCCTCAACGTCGAGGAGATCCCATGAGACGTGCCGTAGGAGCAGGCCTGTCCGCGGTGGTCGTGGTGGTGCCGCTAGCGCTGATCGCGTCTGGCACCCTCGCCTTCGCCCCCTCTGCATTCTCGAAAGGGGTGACGCCTGCCAATCGGACGGTTTCGACCGCCGGGCCGCAGCACTTCTGCGGCACGAATGGCATCGAGTGCAGCGAGCCCGCGCTGGACTGGGACGAGTACGCCGGCTACGACCAGGCGAAGCAGGCCGGCGCGAACATCCAGGGCTACATCGGACATGACGAGCCGGCCACGTTGTTCTACTCGAACCAACCGGGTTCGGGAAACAACGTCACTTACCAGCTGAAGCTTCCCAAGGACCCGCCGACCACACCGCAGCAGAACGGCAGCGGCGGCACGGACAACTTCCAGATCCACCCGACCTTCTGGCTGGGCATGGTCATGTGCGACGACCAGGGATCGCCGAACCCCGATGGAGCCGCCCTCGACGGGCACGCGACGGTTCCGTGCAAGCCCGACAGCGACTCCAACATCTACAACAGCCAGAACCCGGCGAGCCCTCGGTACTTCGGCCTCGGCCCGGGCCAGGCCTACGAGGAGATGCAGTTCTACCCGCCGGGCTGGGCCCCGTGGCCGGCCGGCACCGGCTGCACCGCCAACCAGTGGTGTGCCGCGCTGAACATCGACACCTTCTCCGAGAACCTCAACACGGGTCAGTTCGACAACACCGACTGCCTCAACACGGTCGGACCGGAGCCGGTCAACTTCGCCTTCCTCACCAAGAACGGCGTCGCGACCTCGCCGGCGAACCCCCAGCACCCTGAGCACTTCACTCCCGACCTGAAGCACGACTTCCTGATGAACCAGGGAGACAACCTGACGGTCCAGATGTTCGACACCGCAAACGGCCTGAAGGTCGCGATCGACGACCACACGACGCACACCACCGGGTCGATGACCGCAAGCGCAGCGAACGGCTTCGGCAACGTCGTGTTCGACCCGAACGCGTCGACCTGCCAGGTCCAGCCGTACGACTTCCACCCCGAGTTCAGCACGTCGACTCCGGCCACCCGGAACGTCTCTGCTGCGCACACCTACAACATCGCGTTCTCTGACGAGATCGGGCACTTCGAGTACTGCGCGAAGGTCGGCACCGACCCGGACAGCACCTGCCTCGAGCCGCTCGGACCCGACACGAACGACGGCGAGACCGCGGGACCGGATCCCCAGGGTGACGACGACTTCTGTCTGCCCGCCTCGGCATCGTTGAAGGTGAAGATCGGAGGTTGCCTCGATATCGACGGCGACTTCGATGGGGTGTCGTACAACTTCACCTGGCCCGGGTCGATCAGCAACCCGATCGCCGACCGACTGCTGAACCCGCAGTCGTTCCTGTTCACTAGTCCGACCACGAACGGCCACAACTTCACCAAGATGGCCTTCGAGTCGGACATTTCTCGGGACGAGTCCGACGACACGTCGTTCAACGTGCAGGTCCCGTGTCAGCGGCACATCACCAACCCGAGTGATCCGAGCCCAGGGACGGGTTGTGTGAACCCGCCGCCGAACTCGGTGTTCTACCCCTTCTACACAACCCGCCAGACCTTCCGGGGCTGCGAGTGGCAGGAGGGTGGACCGTACATTCCCGGTACGACGCAGGAGTTCGGTGGAAGCGCAAAGGCCGAGTACGGGCCACTACGGGCGGTCGCTTACCCGTCTGACCCGCTCGGGACCATCACAACGCGCTACAACGTCTTCCGGCGCACTCTCCACACCAACCCGTGCCCGGCCGGGCGCGGTTCCGGCGGTCGATCCGGATAGTTCGCACAGAAACGCTCGGGGGCCCGCAGGATCTCCTGCGGGCCCCCGAACACCGCCTGGGTCTGGCGTCGGTCAGGATGCGCCCGAGACCGAACATGTGTACGTGGTCGCCAGCGGCTGAACGCCACCGTTGCCTCTGTCGGAGAACCACTTGTTGCCCGAAGCCGCAACACCGGTGATGCAGTAGCCCTGGTCGGTGTTGGACACGATGGTCAGCGCCGGCGTGTTGTTGGTGTAGTCGCCGGCCGCCGAGAACTTGACGGTCTCAGAAGTGGCGAGGTTCGTCGTGCTGTCGGTGTAGGGGTTGACGTCGGTCAGGTAGGTCTCTTCAGAGGTCGCGGCCGCGACGAGGTCGGACTTGATCGCCGCGTCGTCTGGATACGTCGCCGAGCATTTGGGAACCTCCGGATGCGGCCGACTGGGATTCCCGATCCGTTGCGTTGAATGTCGGTCGGCGGAAAACCGCGCTGAAGCGCGAAATAGCTCAATTTCGACCGCGAATTCGACCTGGCCGCAGCGTCCTATTCGCCGGCCCACGGGCTGGGTGGCAGGTCCGCGCGCCGTTCCAGGTAGGTCTCGAGCCAGCGTTCGCTGAGCTCATCGGCCTGACGAAGCAACCCGGACTGCACGGCCGCGAGGTCGGCTGGCGCTTCGATGTCGAGGAATGCCAGCAACCGCCGCAGCACCGGAGCCGGGTCCTCGGCCAGTTCCTCATACGCCAGTGGTAGCGCGGTGATGCCCTGCTCGGCGAAGTAGGTGTCCCAGCGGCGGTTGTGGTCGATCGCGATCTCCTCGAGCCAACGGATGTTGCGATAGTTCGGGATGTAGCTGTCTCTCAGTTCCGGCCGACCCGGGTGTTCCCCGTCACGGCGCCAAATCCCGGAGGCGAACGCGCGATACCACGAGATGGCCTGTCGGGCGGTGTCCAGGCGCTGGAGGTGGGCCCACCGTGCGTGCGGGAACAGCCGGGCGATCACGTCGGCATCCGACGCCGAGAGGTCATCGGAACGCGCGCGTTCCATCGCACGTAGCCAGCGCCAGCCGTTCCACTTGAGCGCCACGCCGCGCACGCCGTTCGCCGAGGTTGCTTCGCTGAGGTAGTGGTCGATGTAGGTCGCGTAGGACGTCCGGCCTCCGTCGTGCCGACTGAAGCTCTCGAGCACCGCGGGATTGAAGCACTCCGAGGGATGGCCGACCACGCCGGTGGCGGTGAGTAGCTCGGACAGCAGCTTGCTTCCGGTTCGCGGCGTTGAGACCACAACGGCGGATCGCCAGACCGACCGCTCGGTGGTCTCGATGCGCGCCCCGCCCATACTCACTCCGGGACTGTAGCGGCCGGGCGATTCGCCCCACACGGGATACTGCGGTCCCGGCAGGTTGGTGCACCAAGCGAGGAGGCGACGTGCGGTTCGTCTACTCGACCCGGCCATACCTCGGTCATCTCCATCCCTTCGTCCGGCTCGGCCGGGAGCTCTACGCACGCGGCAACGAGGTCGCGGTCGCGAGCGGGCCGGAGTTGATCCCGGCCGCCGATCAGGCCGGCTTCACCTGGCTGCCCGCCGGTCTGCACCCGAACGAAGCGCTGGCGCGCTTTCCGGCCGGCGACTCGGACTACGGCGTCGAGACGTTGCGGGTGAAGATCAACGATCTGCTCGAGGTGCTGATGAACTGGTACCGGCCGCAGTTGATGATCCGAGAGCCGACCGACCTCGCCGCCGCCGTCGCCGCCGAGGTCAGCGGCGTACCGAGCATCTCGCTCGGCGTCAGCCATTTCATCCCGGTCAACTCGTGGAGCTACCTCGCCGCTCAGGCATTGCAGACCCTCCGCCGCGAGTACCGGCTGCCGCCCGACCCGGCGCTGAGCTTCCTGCACCGGGGCCTGTACCTCGACACCGTCCCGCCGTCGTTCGAGGAGTTTGCCGGCGGGCCGCCGCGTGGCCTGCTCCCGATCTCCTACCGGTCCTGGGACGGCGACGACGGTGCGTCGCCCGACCTGGTTGATCCGACCGACCAGCGGTCAATCGTCCTGGTGAGTCTCGGCACCGTCTATAACGACGAGCCCAAGCTGCTGAAACTGTTCCTCGCCGCCCTCGATCAGCCGGACCTGCAGGTGATCTGTACGACGGGTGCCGGTGTTGCACCGCCGGCCAGGTTGCCGGCGAACGTGCAGGTGGTCGAGTACGCGCCGCACTCGGCGCTCTTGCCGCACTGCCGGGTGTTGCTCTGTCACGGCGGCTTCAACACCGTGATGGGTGCGTTGGCACTCGGCGTGCCGGTGGTCTGCGTGCCGCTCGGCGCTGATCAATACTTCAACGCCGAACGATGCCAGGCGCTCGGCGCCGGGCTCCGGCTGGAGCGCGAGGGCCTGACCGCGTCGAAGATCCGTTCGGCGGTCCGCACGGTGTTGGACGACCCGAGCTTCGCGACGGCCGCCGCGGCGATTCGCGCGGAAGTCGAAGCACTGCCGGGTCCAGAGCCCGTCAGTGTGATCATCGAGCAGTTCGCCGCCACGGCCGTCGGCCGGTAGTCATGCCGACAGATCGAGAGGACGCGACCGGGTACGCCGGCGTCGCTCGCCGGGCCTGGGACTCCATCGCCGAGGCGACCCAACCGCCGCTCGACCAGGAAGCCTTGGCGGCCGCGGCCGACATCCTCGATCCGGACGGCTGGATCCCGTGGCCGAGCATTGGTACGGCCTTGTGCCTCGCCGGCGGCGGCGGATGGCAGGCGCCGCTGATCGCCTCGCTCGGTCCGGCCGTCACGGTGGTCGACATCTCGAGCCGGCAGCTCCAGCTGGATCGGGAGGCAGCGGCTCGGTTCGGGTTGACGGTGGAGTGCGTCGAGACGGACATGGCCGACCTGCGCGCGCTCGCCGGGCGCTCGTTCGACCTCGTCTACCAACCGATCTCGACCTGCTACCTCCCGGAACTCGCGCCGCTGTACGCCGCGATCGCCGCCGTGACGCGACCTGGGTCGCGGTATTGGGCGGAGCACTGGAGTGCCGGCCAGATCCAGCTCGACGAGGAGGCCCGATGGGACGGGTCGGCCTACCGGGTCGCGCATCAGGTCGGCTCCGGTACGCCGATCCACTGGCAGTCGGACCAGCCGGTTGATGGCGAGCCGGTGACGTGCTGGCACTTCGCGCACTCGATCGGCGAGGTGTTCGGTGAGCTGTGTGCGGCCGGCTTCGTCATCGAGCAGGTGTCGGAGCCCGGCCTGGCCGACCCCGCCGCGCCGCCGGACAGTCCCGAACACCTTGCGGCTTACCTACCGCCGTTCATCCGGCTGCTCGGCCGTTGCGTCGATCAGTAGGCACCTTGCGGGTGGTACCAGTCGATGACGTTGGGGAACCGGAAGTTGGTGAAGGAGATGCTGGCGGCCAGCGACAGCGACTCGACCTGATGCCACCAGCCGACGGGGATGAACAACGCCTCACCCGGTGAGACGGTGACCTCGAACTGGCGCGTGTCGGCGAACCGAGGGAACCGCTGCAGGTCAGGAGCCTGCGGGTCCACTTGGCTATAGACCGCGATGTCGTTGTACAGGCTGTGTGTCTCCAGCGGCGAGATCAAGGTGATCCGTTTCTCGCCGACCACTTGGGTGAACAGCACGTTCGCGACGTCGTGGTGCAACGGCGTCACGGTCCCGGCCGGACCGAACCACAGAAATGTGGATTCCTTGGCGGCCTCCTGCTCCAAGTAGCGCGGGTCGACGGCGAAGTCGTCCCACAGTGCCGCAGCCGCGGGCGACTCCAAGAGGTGGTTGTTGGCCACGATGTAGAGGTCGTTGCCGTCCTGGGTGCTGATCGCGCGCACGTAGTCGGCGAAACTCATCGTCGACTTGTGCTCGTTGGCATTGACCTCGTACCGCGGGTCGGCGTCCCGCCCGCTGGTCACCTCGACGTCGGCGTCGCCGATCTTCTCGAGCAGGTAGTCCGGCGTCCACAGCGACCGAGCCGGCCAGTCGGCACACACGTCGGTCAGGATGAGCGGGAGGTTGCCGGCGTAGTAGATCTCGAGGAACTCGTCCTCGCTGACCTCGGATCGTCGCTCGATCGTGCTGCCGTAATCGGTCAGATCCCGCATCTGCTGGCGCATGGTGAGGACGGACTCCAGCTTGTGCAGGCGTTCGGCCATCGTCAGCCCGGCTTCGAACCCGGGGTCCGCGAGCAGTTGCTGGCACAGCGAGGTCGCCTCCTCGGCGCTGATGCCCGCGGTGGTGGCGCGCTCGATCACCTCGTCCATCGGCAGCCCGTCCAACAGCCCGACCGCTGCTTGACGCCAGACGTCGCGGGGCCAGGTCGTTGCGCCGGCCCCGGCCGGCGTCCCGGGGCGACGTGCCCCGGCCGGGTTGAGCGCAGTCGTGATCCGGCCGATCTCTTCGAGGTCCTCGGTCGTCGGCACGAACTCGGCTGCGGCCGCATTGGCTTCCACCTGCTCGGGCGTCGAGGCTCCCGCGATGACACAGGCGACCCCGCGCTGGGCCGCGAGCCAGCCGATCGCCAGATCGACGAGCGTCACATCACGCTCGGCGGCGAACTTGCGCAGGCCGTCGATGACCTCCGCGTTGTCGTCCGACGCCAACCCGAGCGAGCGGCACTGCCACATCCGGCTGCCTTCGGCGAGTGTCTCGCCGCGCGCCCAGCGGCCGGTCAGCAGACCGGTGGCGAGCGGGAAGAAGGCCAGGAAGCCGATGTCGTGCGCGCGGCAGACCGGCAGCAGATCCTCCTCGGCATCACGGTGGAGCAGCGAGTAGTGATCCTGCACGCTGATGAACCGGCTCAGCCCTCGGTCGCGCGCGGTCCACTCGGCCTCGCTGACCTGCCAGGCCGCGAGATGCGAGGAGCCGGCGTAGCGGACCTTGCCGGCGTCGATCAGGCGGTCGAGGGTCTCAAGGGTCTCCTCGAGCGGCGTGATGTGGTCGGGCATGTGCAGCTGGTAGAGATCGATGTAGTCGGTGCGCAGCCGCCGCAACGACCCCTCGACCGCGCGGACGATGTAGCGCCTGGACGCGCGCGCACCGAAGTCGTCGCCGTACTGCTTGCCCATGTTGGCGCCGAACTTGGTCGAGATCACGGCGTCGTCCCGCCGACCCTGCAGCACCCGGCCGATGATCTCCTCGGACTGCCCCTGCCCGTAGCCGTCGGCGGTGTCGATGACGGTGATCCCGCTGGCGAGGGCGGCGTCGATCACTGCGCGGGCCTGGTCGAGGTCGATACCGCCGCCGAATTTGACGGTGCCGAGACCCACGGCCGAAACCTGTAGCCCGCTGCTGCCGACCGATCGTCGCCGCACGTCGCGGACGCTACCAGGGCGGGATCTGCCCCGCTACGCTCGCGAGGGGCAGAGAAGGTTGGCCGATGCCTGAGCCGACGCCGTACTTCGATCCGCTCGACGTGCCTGACTACTCGCGGATGGTGCGACTCGACGGCCGGCGGTTCGTCGTGATGGGAAGCGGGCCCGGGCTGGGCCGGCAGGTCGCGCACGCGGTTCGTGCGAACGGTGCGCGGGTGGTGTGCATTGATCGCTTCCCCGATCGGGCCGAACAGGTGGCCGCCGAGGTGTCCGGGTTGGGGATCGGGGCCGATGTGTCCGTGCGATCGGAGCTCGAGGCGGCGCTGGCCAGAGCCGAGGACGAGCTCGGTGGCATCGACGGTCTCGTCGACCTCATCGGCCTGAATCCCGAGACGACGCTGCTCGAGGCAACGGACGACGACTGGCAGAAGGCGTTCGACTTCTGCCTTCGACCGGCCGCCCTGGCGGTGCAGATCGGCGGCGCCGCGATCGCCCGGGCCGGCGGCGGCACGATGGCATTCGTCAGCTCGTCGCTCGCGTTCGGCAGCGTGCCCGGGTCCGGGCCCTACTCCGCGGCCAAGGCCGCCTTGGTGTCGCTGGTCCGGTCGGCCGCGGTCGAGCTCGGCCCGCTCGGGATCCGGGTCAACGCAGTGGCTCTGACCACGATGGCGACGTACTACCCGCTCTATGAGGGCGATGTCGAAGCCGGGCGAGCCCGGATGGTCGTCGCGGCGAAGGCAACGGCGACCGGGCGGGTCAACTCGACCAGGGACGTCGCGTCGGTGCTGTTGTTCCTGAGCTGCGAGCTGAGCGGAAACATCTCCGGTCAGACGATCGCGATCAACGGCGGCGGGTCGCAGGCTTGAGGTCGGGCCCCGGCCAGATCTCGGCGAGCGCGCGGTCGGGGGCTCGCCCGGCCAGGTCGGCAAGCGACTCGAGATCGCCTAGGAACGACTTCACAGCTGGCGGGTCGTAGCGCCGGGCGTCGAACGCCGCCCAGCATTGGGAGCTTTCGTCGCGTCGGGTGGCGCCGAGCTCGAAGCCGGCCGGGTTGACGCACCTGCGGGCAAGCGCCCGCGCTCGCACCCCTCCGAACTCGAGCACCGGAAGCGGGTAGCGGACCTGGAACAGGGTGCCGACGTCGGGCAGGACCACGCCGCGCTTCTTGAGCTCGATCCGCAGCCGCTGGCGTGGCACCGCGGCGTGCTCACTCGCCTCGGTGGCCGTGGTGCGGACGACCGCGAGCCACTCGCGGAAGGTCAGGGCGGGGGTGAACTCGAGCGGGAGGATCACGCGGTTCATTAGCGGGCCGATCATCGATTGCAGCTCAGTCCGCCGCCGGGTCGTCACGTTCGTGCTGATCGGCAGCTCCGTCGCCCCGGTCGCCAACCCGAGCAGCGCACCGAAGACCGCAAGCCGGCTCACGAAGAACGTCGCGCGGGTCTGACCCGCGAGTGCGTCGAGGCGTTGCGCCGACGCCGGCGAAAGGCCCCAGTGGAGGACGCCGTCATGGCCGCCTGCCCCGTCGGCATCGGCCGGCGGGCCGAATGGCAGCGTCACGTGGTTCGCCGACCAGCCGGCCAGCCGATCCGCCCACCAGTCGACCTCGTTTGCGACGTGCACTGAATCGGTCGCGAAGGTGTCTCGCTCCCAGGCGGCGTAGTCGGCGAACTGCAGGGCCGGCGGGGGTGACTCTCGGCCCGGGGCCTGGCCGAGCTCCGCGTCGTACGCATCGGCGAGCTGTTCGAGGAACACCCGCCACGACCAGGTGTCGGCGATCAGGTGGTGGTTCACCCGGTGCAGGCGGAACTCGTCGTCGCCGATCTGAAGGAGCCGGAACCGGATCAAGGGCTCGGTCGCGAGGTCGAACGCGAGTGCCGTGTCTCCTACGAGGATGCCGTCCGCGGCGGCGGCTGGATCCGGCTCGTCGCGCAGGTCGTCGAACGGCAGCTCGATCTCGATCGCCGGGTGCACGAGCGCTCGTGGCTGACCGTCGTGCACGACGAAGTTGGTCCGAAGGATGTCGTGGCGCAGCACGACGGTCGCGATGCTGCGGCGGAGAACTCCGGCGTCCACCGGCCCTTCGATCAGGAACGGGACCGCCACGTTGGTTCTCGTCGCGGTGTCGGGTCGTGCGGTGGACGGCCACATCGCTTGCTGGGTGAACGACAGCTCGGCCCGCGCGGATTCGTCGGCGATGCGCACCGGCGGCAGATCGGCGGCGTCGACCGAGCCGCCGGATGCGTCGGCGCCTTCGAGGTGGGCGGCCATCGTCGCGACGGACGGATCGGTGCGGAAGTAGGCCATGTCGAGGCCGACGCCGAACTCGTCGAAGACCAGCGCCCCGACCACCGCAGCCAGCAAGGAGTCACCACCGAGCTGAAGGAAGCCGGTCGACCGGTCGAGCTCGCGCGGCTCGACGTCGAAGGCTTGCGCCCAGATCTGCGCGACCCGGTCCGCGGTGTGGTCTCCGGTGTCCGGCATCCGCGCCGGCGACCCGGCCGGCGGCTGAACCTGCGCGAGCGACTGGCGGTCGACCTTGCCGGTGGTGGTCAGCGGCAGCGCGCCGATCGGGTTGAACGCGACCGGTACGGCGTACCCGGGCAGGGTGGCGGCCAGCTCGGTGCGGACTGCCCGCAGGTCGAGCCGCGCGTCGGGGGTCGCCACCAGGTGCGCGACCAGTTGCGGGTCGCCGGCCGGGCTGACTACCGGCGCGACCGCGGCGGCCGCGACACCGGGCAGTCGCATCAGCGCGGCCTCGACTTCGTCGACCTGCACCCGGTGTCCGCGGACCTTCACCTGCAGGTCGCGGCGACCCTGCATGACCAGCCCGTCGGCCGACCAGGTGGCCAGGTCGCCGGTGCTGAACGAGCGGCGCCCGTCCACCGTCGTGAATCGCGCGTCGGCATCGGCCGACCGCCAGTAGCCCGCTGCCAGGTAGTCGCTGCTGACGACGAGCTCGCCGGTCTCGCCCGGGCCGACCGGGTCGCGGTCGGAGTCGACGATGTCGATCTCGATGCCCTCGGCCGGCTGCCCGACCGAGAGTCGTTCGGTGGCCGGCGGCTGATCGGCGGTGCTGACGCGTTGGGCGATGATTCCGGTCTCGGCCGAGGCGAGGACGTGCGCGAGCCGACAGCCGGGTGCGAAGACGGCGCGGAAGCGGTCGTGGTCGGTGCGAAAAGCCGGCTCCGACGCGATCCGGACCAGCCGGATCGTGGCGACGTCCCGGGCGGACAGGGTCGCGGCGAGATGCCGAAGCACCGACGGCAGCGTGTCGAGCACGGTGATCTCTTCGGTGCGTAGCCAGGCCGAGAAGCCGGCCGCGCCGCGATCCGCCATCGGGAACGCGCAGAGCGTCGCTCCGTTCAGCACCGCCGCCAGCATCGTGACGATGCCTTGGCCACCCGACAACGGCGCATGCCAAGCCAGCCGGTCGCTCGGCCGGATGCCCAACCCGTTCGTGTAGCGCAGGACGTTGTGCAACATCGTCCGATGGCTGTGCATCACCGCCTTGGGGAGCCCGGTCGAGCCGGAGGTGGTGATCAGCGCGGCCAGCCGGCCCGGATCCCCGGGTGGTGCGGCCGGAGCGGTCGCCGAAGCGCCGTCCAGCCGGATCTGATCCGGCTCGAACCCGGCCGCGATCGCCAGGTCGCGACCGTCCGCCGTGGTGATCACGGCCGCCGGGCCGGTCAGCTCGCGTTGCGCGCCGAGCCGACCGGCTGGTTCGGCAGGGCTCAACCCGACCACGACCCGCCCGGCCTTCAGTACGCCGAGGAACGCGGCCACCGAGGGGGCGCCGTGGGGCAGCAGGAGCGCGACCCGCGGGTTCGCGCCGGG